>WNFU01004065.1_pt1 | contig 24395 bp, 17 predicted proteins | sample 5400121 | NCBI WGS metagenome assembly WNFU01 (sample SAMN13153360, study PRJNA577476) | soil metagenome | isolation source: 100 cm soil or saprolite under grassland replicate 1 | place: USA:California | collected 2016-06-15
GTGCGTAAATTCGGTCAGCCGCACCGATTCCCAGGGTTTGCAAGGAACTCGAGTGTGCGAACCCCGCGGCTCGTCTCCGGCGGGAATTGCCAACCCGCCGCGCTCAGAGTCGGTGAGCTCTCCTTATTCCTTGCGCGCAGCGACGGTTATTCCTTGCGCGTAGCGAACGGGCTCGAGCCGTGTGTGCCAACACTTGCGTTCCGCCTGTAGATCTCGATTTCTCTCGTCGCGAACCGAGTTTGACAGCCCACAGGTTCTCATCTGGGGAGTTTGCCGCCCCGCCCTAGGATGGTCACGTTGTCGGGACGATCAACCTCTCAGTTTTTCGGCGTGATCCGCCCGGTGCGAGGATCAACGAGCCGGAGGGGGAGGGACTGAACCCTCAACCCGTCTTCACGAGGGATCACGGTTTTCGAGGCCAGGCATCTTTGGCTTAACCAGCAGATTTGCGATTTGCCCGCGAAAGTTCGTGCGACGGCTCGGCTCGCTCGCGCCTCGTTCTGCACGCTGACGGCCGCACGAGACCGCTTGAGTCCGCTGGCGCCCGCCGGGGGAGTGGCAAGCCCCTGCCGGACTCGGCCTGCCCCGCTCGCCCAACAGCGCTCGCTGCGGCTTCTGTGGTCGCGGCAACCTGGGACGCGGTCGCGGACGGCGAACTGACGCCGGCCGACGTCGTTGCCAGGTGATCCGCAGGGCCATCGGCCGAGCGTAGCTTGGCCACCACCAGGGCATCCGCGACCTCCGACACGACCTGGGTCGGGGTCTTGACTCGGACGCGCTCTGGCGTCACCGTGCGCGTGTGCCGGTGCCGACTGAGCCGATCGGAAGCATCCCGAGGCCGGTCGAGCTGATCGAGGGCGCGCAGGCGGCCGCCGAGGGCCGCGTCTCCCGGGACGAGCTCGACGCGCTGTTCGCACACGCGGTCCAGGACACGATCAGCCGCTTCGAGGCGACGGGCTCGCCGGTCGTCACGGACGGGGAGCAGCGCAAACCGACCTTTGCGACGTATCCGGTGCACGGGCTCGAGGGTCTCGCGCCCGACGGCGTCGTGATTCCCTTCGACGATGGCCACACCCGCCAGTTGCCGCGGCTCATGCGAGGCCCGTTCCGCTACCAGACGTACGCGGACTCGTACCTGAAGGAGGCGCAGCGATATGCGACGCGCCCGCTCAAGCAGGCGGTCATCTCGGCCTCGGCGCTGAGCCTCCTCTACCCGCCGGACGGGATCGACGGCTACCCACGCGAGTCGTTCCTGACCGACCTCGTGCGGGAGGCCGAGTCGGACATCAGACGTTCGCTCGAGGCTGGGGCGCAGAGCGTGCAGATCGACTTCACGGAGGCGAGGCTCTCCCTCAAGCTCGATCCGTCCGGGCAGCTCCTGCGTGAGTTCGTCGAGCTCAATAATGCCGTCCTCGACCGCTTCGGGCCGGAGGATCGACAGCGGATCGGAGTCCACACCTGCCCGGGCGGCGACCGAAACTCGACGCACAGCGCCGACGTCGACTACGCGGACCTCTTGCCAACCCTGCTCACGCTCAAGGCAGGGCGCTTCTACATCCAGCTCGCGAGTGAGACGGATCGCGCCAAGGCGCTCGCCATCATTCGGGAGCGCGCCCAGGCGGGACAGCGGATCTTCGTCGGCGTGATCGATCCGATCGACCCGCGAGTCGAGACACCCGAAGAAGTCTGCGACCGCGTGCTGGAGGCGGCCGAGTACATTCCGCTCGCCCAGCTCGGCACGACCGACGACTGCGGCTTCTCGCCGTTCGGCGACGATACGTCGACGGCGCGCGACACCGCGTTCGCGAAGATCCGCGCACGCGTCCTCGGCACCGAGCTCGCCTCACGAGAGCTCGGCGCGTAGCGCCACCGGCTCCGGCCGTACCACGGTCGCCTCCGGCTCGCGCTGAGCAGCCGCTTGAAGCGGTGCCCAGCGTGTGTTAGAAACGGGATTCGGCTCGGCGACAGTCAGGTGAGGAGCCTTTATGCCCGGTGTTGCGCTGCTGCGGCGCCCCTCCTCCCGCATTGACGGACGCGCACGCGAGCGTCTGTCCGGCGCGCAAGCAGGCTCTAACGCCGCCCCCTTCGAGAGCTCGCCGCTGTGCGGCGCATTGGAGGTTCTAATGACTGCACCAAAGGCACGTGAGAGCGCGGTCACAGGAGTGATCAGTGGCTGGCTGGACCATTACCAGGAGGCACATCGCGACGAAGTCGCCGGCGACGAAGAGTTCGCTCGCTGGCTGGAGGAGGAATACGTCCCGCTCGCGGGCGGCTGGCATTACTGAATGGAGGGGTGGCCAGACCCCCCGTTCCTCCGTGGCGAGGGACCAGAATTCATAGAGCAGATCAACACCACGAACGACGTGGTCGCCCGCCTCGAGGAGGCCGGGTGGGATTTCGAAGCCGTTCCGGAGATCTTCGCGCGCCAATCGGCCGCTTGTGATGTCGCCGCGAAGGAGATCGTCACCGTCTTCGACGGCGAAAGGCAGACGCGCTGGGGTCGGCTGATCATCAAGGGAGCAGGAGCGCGCTTCAACCTGATGAGCCATGAGTCTCCGCTGGCGCGGTACGTCGGCGCCCGGCCGTCGGTGTTTGCGCTCGTGAACAGCCAAGTCGGCAGCAAAGGGCTCCACGACTTCAAGGAGTTCGCCGAGATGGATCCGCCGCAGGAGGTTGAGTTCTACAACCCCTCGGTCTTCTATCAGGCGCGCGACGTCGTCTTCTGGAACGCGCTGAACGGATTCCAGCTGTTCCCGTCGGGCTTCGAGGACGTGCGCCGGGTGCTCGCGTCCGGCAACGTGATTCGCAACCTGCTGTTCCGCCCGGGGGCTCCGACGAAGAGTGCGTGGGAGATCGCCGAAGGCGAGGAGAGGCGGCCGATCTTCATGGAAGGGTTCTCCGGCGTGCAGTTCCCAACCGGCGTCGTCGAATGGATGCCGAAGCCGCTCTACGGCGGAATGAGCGAGCAGGCCCTGCACATCGAGACGCTGCTGACGACGGACGAAACAGACCTCGCGCACCCGTACCTCGATCTCGTCGCCGAGGGCCGGCTGCGGATCGACGAGCAGACGTACTTCATGCGCCGCTTCATGGGAATCTCGCAGAAGGATGCGCTGCGCGGGCCCGGCGTGCCGCCCGAAGGGGCTCGCCGATAGGCGCGCTCGACTATACGGGGCGGGCGGACCGGCTCGAGTTCGACCTGTACGTGCGCGGATCCGTTCCCGCTGCGCTGAGCGGCTTCCTGATCGTGCCGACGAACCGGCGTTCCAAGGACCGCAGCCGCTTCGCGCGCTGGCACGACTCGCAGACCGATCTCATCCGCCTCGACTTGACTCCGGGCCGTCCCGGCCGCGTCCGCACACGCGTTCTGCCGGTCGACCCGGCGGGCGTCGACCTCCCGCGGCCGGCCGCGGTCGCCGCCTCGGACCGGCGGCTGACAGAGACCGCGAACGGCGGCTACGCGACGCAGCCGAATCACGGCGTCAACGTCGCGGGCAACACGCTGTGGGCTACCAACCTCCTGTTCGGTGCGCCGCTCGAGGTGGACCTGGCGGCGTGGAAGCCGCGGCGCGTGCTGCGCTACCTCGAGCTGAGCGAGGCCGCGCCGCGGGTGAGCGGGACGTCACACTTCGCCTGGAGCCTCGACCACCGATTCGCCTACTTCCACCAGTCGCTGCTAGAGCGCGAGCGCGATGGCTCGCCTGTGCGCGCGGCCGACCTGTCCCTCGTCGAGCTGGACGTCGCCACCGGCGCGGAGCGGGTGTGGCGCCTGCGTCCGCCGCCTGACGACCCGGCGATGGAGACCGCCAACTTCCACTCCGGGTTCTTCTTCGAAGAGGGCGGCTGCCGCTACGTCGGCCTGCTGCGCACGGGCGCATTACTCGAGAGCCTCGAGCCCCACTCGGCCCCGCTCGACCACGCGGTGCTCCCGGCGCCCGCCTCGACGATCTGGATCGTCCAGCTCGACCCGCAGGCCAACGACCTGCAGGCCGAGCTCCTGCCCGGGGTGAAGGAGCTCGACGGCCTGGCGCTCTCACACCTCGACGTCGACGCGTCGGGTGGCGACGGATTCGTGCTGTACGCCAACTTCAAGGAGGCAGACGTCGCTGAGAACTACGGCCTGGTCGTCCGCTACGAGCGGCGCGGCGGCCGCACATCCGTGCGCACGTTCGCACGCCCGTACGACCCGGGACGGACGTCGCTCGGGCACTCGTGGCTGCCGATCAACATCCAGCTTGACTCCGCGCGCCGACGACTCTTCTGCAGCTTCAGCGGATTCAGGCCGCGGCTCTTGCCCGAGCACATCGCTCGTGCGTATCCCGCGCGCGTCGTCGAGCCGCCCACAGCCGGGTTCGTGCCCCCGGCGCTGATCCGGTTCGACGCCGAGACGCTCGAGCTCGACAGCAACGGCAGCGGCCGCGGCCACGTCGCGTATGCCGAGCCGATGGCGATGACGGTCGCGGGTGACGGGGACAGCGACTACGTCTGCACCTTCTCACCCGAAGTCGGCCTGCGAGTCTACGACGCCGACGACCTCGACCGTCTCGTGTTCCGCGCGGAGTCGCCCCGTCTCATGAGCTGGGGCGATACGCACTTCCGGCCCGAGCCCGCGCACATCTCGTTCGTCCCCGCCTGATGGAGGCGGTCTGCGAGCTGCGGCTTTCGCGGAGGGTGTGGGAGCGCATTGTCGAGCACGCGCGCGCTGCCAATCCGCGCGAAGCCGTCGGCATACTCGGCGGCACCGGGGACGGACGCGTCGCGCACGTCGCTCCGCTCCCGAATCTCGCCGCAGACGGTGCGTTTCTCGCCGATCCGCGCGCACAGTTCGAAGCCGAGCGTGCTCTTTCGCGCCTCGAGCTCATCCCCCTCGCCGCCTACCACTCACACCCTGGCGGGACGCCGACGCTGTCGCACGCCGACCGCCTGCTCGCCAATCGCTCGCTGGTCCAGCTCGTGGTTGCGCTCGACCGCGCGGGTCGCGTAGACATGCGGGCATACCGGATAGGCCCCGGCGTGCGCGAGGTACCGGTGCAAGTCGACGACACCGCACCCGGTTACGATCGCCTCGGTGGTGGGTGGATCGCCCCGGCTGAGACGCACCAACGGTCAGGTTGTCGTAACGATCAACCTTCAGTTTTTCGGCGTCATTCCGTGTGGGGCGTCAACACTTGGTTCCGCCTGCAAATCGGGATGATCAGGCGCTGTGAACAGAATATTGGCACCCCACAAACCGGCATCGTCGCTGCGATTTCGTCGAGAGCGTGTTGCTGCGCCGCTACTACGCGTTGTTCTTCATCGCGCACAGCAGCCGCCGTGTCTGTCGCTGGCTGCACCGCCAACCCAACCGGCGCCTGGATGACCCAGCAGGCGCGCAACCTCGGCCTCGAGGTCGTCGATCAGGCCGCGCGCTTCCTTGTCCGCGACCGGGACAGCAAGTACACCGGCGCCTTCGACGAAGTCTTCCGGAGCCAAGGCATCCGGATCGTGAAGACCCCCGGCGGCCTGATTCACGAGTACTACCGAGCCGCCGCCTGAGGTGCGACACGAATAATGGCGCCCTTCACGCCAAAATTGATGTCGCCCCTGCGTGGGGCGAGGGCTGGGAGGATCGGCGGCATGGTCTTCGCCTTCCTCTATCTCGCCGTGCGGGCGCTGCTCGGCGCGCTTGTTCGTAGCCGCCGCGGCCTGCACGTGAAAGACATGCTCGCCACGTCTGATCGAGCGCTGTTGGCGGCCGCAGCCTGCCATCTGCCGCGCTCGTCGCGGGGTGTGCTTCTGGTGACTCCGCGGACGCTATTGCGCTGGCATCAAGGGCTCGTTCGCCGGAAGTGGCGGCAGGCGCCTGGCCAGCGTGGACGGCCGAAGCTGTCCGCCGAGGTTCGAGAGCTGGTTCTGCGGCTCGCGCGCGAGAACCCACGCTGGGGCCATCGGCGCATCTGCGGCGAACTGGCCAAGATTGGCCTCCACGTCTCACCGACCAGCATCCGGCGGCTGCTCGCCCACGCGAGGCTGGAGCCGGCGCCGCGGCGCGCCGGCCCGAGCTGGCGCGAGTTCTTGCGAGCGCAGGCGGCGAGCATCGTCGCGTGCGCTTTCTTCACGGTCGAGAGCGTCTTCTTGCGCCGCTACTACGCGTTGTTCTTCATCGCCCACGGCAACCGGCGCGTCTGCTTCGCCGGCTGCACCGCCAACCCAAACGGCGCCTGGGTGACGCAGCAGGCGCGCAACCTCGGCCTCGACCTCTCTGACCAGGGTGTCCGCTTCCTGATCCGGGACCGCGACAGCAAGTACAGCGGCCCCTTCGACGAAGTCTTCCACAGCGAAGGCATCCGGACCGTAAAGACACCAATGCGGGCGCCGAAGGCGAACGCGATAGCGGAGCGCTTCGTCCGGACCGTCCGCGCCGAGTGTCTCGACTGGCTGCTGATTCTCAATCGACGTCACCTCGAACGCGTGCTCCGGATCTACGTCGACCATTACAACCGCAAGAGGCCGCATTGTGCCCTCGGGCTCCGACCGCCCGAACGCAACGAGCAACCTGAACGATCACATATCGGCGAGATCAGGCGCCGCGACCGGCTCGGTGGCCTGATCCACGAGTACTACCGAGCCGCCGCTTGAGGAGCGACACGAATAATGGCGTGAGGGGTTTCAAAACCTAGGTTCGTGCTCTCGAAGCAATCGTTGGCGCGGCTCTGGGAGCATCGCGGGATGCTTCTTTCCTTCGCTTATCTCGCGTTCTCGGCTGTGCTGCGGCTGCTCGTTGGGCGCAGACGGCGCGAGTTCGCCAAAGACGTCGAGCTGCTCGTGTTGCGGCATCAGCTCGTCGTGCTTGGAGGCAAACGGGTCGACCCCGGCTCCGGCCGGCCGATCGTGCTTTCCTTGCGGCGCTCGCTCGAATGCTCCCGGAACGGCGCCGCCGCGGTCTCGTCGTGACCCCGCAGACCCTTTTGCGCTGGCACCGCCAACTCGTGCGTCGGAAGTGGACCCAGCCTCGGCGAAGCTCAGGCCGTCCGCCAGTGGACAATCGGGTGCGACAGCTCGTCCTGCGCTTCGCGCGCGAGAATCCACGCTGGGGCTATCCCCGAATCGCTGGTGAGCTGCTGAAGCTCGGTCTGCAGGTCTCGCCGAGCACGGTCAGGCGCATCCTCCTTGCCGCACGTCTCGAGCCCGCGCCAAGGCGCTCAGGGCCAAGCTGGCGGGACTTCCTCCGCCAGCAGGCCGCGAGCATGCTCGCGTGCGATTTCTTCACCGTCGAGACGATCTCGCTCCGTCGCTTCTACGTGCTGTTCTTCATCGAACTTAAGAGCCGACGCGTTCACTTGGCCGGCTGCACGACCAACCCAACGGGCACCTGGGTCACAGAGCAGGCACACAACCTCAGCTTCACTGGCGTGTTCGAAGGGACGCGGTTTCTGATCCACGACCGCGACAGCAAGTTCTGCGCCCGTAGGGTGCGTAAATTCGGTCAGCCGCACCGATCCCAGGGGGTGGCAGGGAAATCGAGTGTGCGAACCCTGCCGCTCGCCTCCGACCGGAATTGCCAACCCGCCGCGCTCAGAGGCGGTGAGCTCTCCTTGTTACTTACGCGCAGCGACCGGCTCGAGCCGTGGGCTGCCAACACTTGCGTTCCGCCTGTAAGTCCTCGGTTTCTCTCGTCGCGAACCGAGTCTTGACAGCCCACAGGGTTCTCAGGGGAGTTTGCCCCGTCCCGCCGTGGGATGGTCACGTTGTCGGGACGGTCAACCTCTCAGTTTTTCGGCGTCATCCGTGTCGGGCGTCAGCACTCGATTCCGCCTGCAAATCAGGATGACCTCGCGCCGTGAACAGAGTTTTGGCACCCCACAAGCGTTCCTAGCGGCTCTTCTTGACCACGGAGGTCGGTGCAGACTTGGCCGTCATAGAGCCACCTGCGTTGGTCGCCGTGACCTGCGAGCGGATGCGGGAGTCGACGTCGGCAGCGGTCAGCGTGTAGGTCACGCTCGTCGCACCGGTGATGGGTGTGCAGTTGGCTCCGCTCTGATCGCAGCGGAGCCATGTGTAGGCGAACGTCATCGGTGTCGCGCCGCTCCAGCTGCCGTTGGTCGTCGTCAGGTCCTTCCCCTGCTTGGGCGGCCCGGTCACGGAAGGCGACGTCGTCGACGTCGGCGGAGCCACGATCTGCTGGGTGTACGTCGCCGTGTAGGTCGTCGGGCTCGCCGGAGCGATGATGTTGTGCGTCGCGCCACCGCTGTCCGACCACGACGAGAACCCATACGCCGAGCCGTTCAGCGCCTGCGAGGTCGGCGCGCTGATCGAGTTCGCCGAGTTCACGATCACCGTGCGCGTGAACGGGGCGACGGAGCTGGCGCCTCCGACGGCGAGCGTCAGACCGCTCGGAGTCGTCTGGAACGTCAAGACGACGGTCTTCGGGTCGAGCCGCACGCTCGTCGTGCCGGTCAGTCCGCCCGCGTCCTTGGCAGTCAACTCGAGCTCGAGGAAGGACGAGTAGTCGTGATCCGGTGCGTTGAAGGTGCCGCTGGAAACGCTTGTCCAGGACTGGACGTTGTGCACGTGGCAATCGCTCGGCGTCGTGCAGTGGTGAATCAGGAGCGTCCACGTCAAGGCCGAAGCGGGCAAGGTTCCCTGCTCCGGATCGCTGGCGTGCCCCGCGAAGGAGATCGCGTCGCCGACGGCGTACGTCAGGGTCGACGCGGGTGAGTCGATCACAGCCGACGGGGGCGTGTTCGGTCCATTCGCCTGCCAGTTGACCTTGGCCACCGCCCCAACGGTGTTCTCGTAGTACTCGACCTTCACCGTGTGTGTTCCTGCCGCAAGTGAGGTGGTCGCCGTAAAGGTGGTCGCCGACTGATCCTGCCATTGGTCGATCAGCACCGCGCCGTCGACGTAGACACGAATGCCGTCGTCGGCCGTCGCAATGAAGGTGTGGCTGCCGGCTGCGAAGCTGAACTGCCCTACCCAGCGGGCCGAGAAGTGATCGGCCGTCACGCTCGGGTCTGGACTTCCTGTCCCCCAGTCGTAGTTCACGCTGTCCTCGCAGCGGTCGACAGCCGGCGAGCCGCTCAGCGTCATGTTGTTGAAGTACTGCGCCTCGAACTGGCCCGGGCAGCTGATGCCGCTGGGAGCCTGGAGCTGCCAGCCCACCTGCGCGAGGGCGTCGACTGCGTTCTCGTAGTACTCGATTCGGATCTGGTGCGTCCCCGCGGCGAGCGTCCTCACCGCCGTGTACGTCGTCGCCGACTGGTCCTTCCACTGATCGATGACCGCCGTCCCGTCGACGTACACACGGATCCCGTCGTCGGCGGTCGCCGTGAACGTGTACGTGCCGGCCTGGAAGTCGAAGGGACCGGTCCACAGCGCCGAGAAGCCATCGGCATTCACGCCCGGACCCGGTGAGCCGGCACCCCAGACGTTGTTGACCGTCTGCTCGCAGCGCTCGAGCACCGGCGCACCGGTGAGCGTCACGTTGTTGTAGTACTGCGCGTGGAACGTGCCGCTCTGGCAAGTCGACGTCGGGTTGTACGTGATGCTGTGGATGGTGCCGCCGTCGAAATCAACGTAGTAGAGATCGCCGCCCGGGCCTGATTCGAGACCGACCGGATTCGCGGCGCCCGTCTCCACGACTTGGAGCTTGCTCGGATCGGGAAGCCCGTCGGACCCGGGCGGCATCGCCCAAATGCAGTTGCGCGAATGGTCACCGAAGAAGAGCGCGCCGTCGTACGTGCTCGGGTAGCTGCCGCCCCCGTAAAACGCGATCGCGCTGATGACCGAGCCGTTGCCGGTCGGGCAGTTGTCTCCCGCGACGACCGCGGCAGCGTGCGAGTAGGTGTAGTACGGCGCGGTGACCGAGCCGGGAGCCGAGTACAGGCTCGCGCAGGAGCCGAGGCCTGCGCTCTGGTAGCCGCTCTGGATTCCGTCGCCTTCGTAACAGGGCCAACCGAAGTTCTGCACGGCTCCGGTCGGCGCCGGGCGCCGCTCGATCTCCTCCCAGTCGCTCCAGCCGACGTCGCCGATCCACAGCTCGCTGGTGCCGGGCCGGAAGGTGAACCGGAACGGGTTGCGCATGCCGTACGCGATCGTTCTTCGCGCATTCGCGTCGGCTGACGCCGCCAGCGGGTTGTCGGCGGCAGCGGCGCCCGTTGCAGGATCGACGCGGAGCAGCGCGCCGTTCAAGAGCACTGGACCGCTCGAGCGCCTGATGCTCTGGCTTCGGAGCGATCCGCCCTCGGCGGTCGGTGGCGACTCCGTTCCTCCGACTCCGGCCGGCGGGTCGCCGCACGGGTTCTTGGGCGTGGGAGAGCCGGCGCTCCCTCCTGCCTGGCCGTAGTCGACGAAGGTGAAGCTCGAGCCGTCGCCGCCACTCACATACAGCTTCCCGTCCGGACCGAAGCGAAGGTCGCCGACCGAATGACTCGGGAACTGCTGGCACCACTGATCCTTGATCAGCACCTGCGGTGAGCCGACGACGGCGTTGCCGGCGAGCTGGATCCGCACCAGCCGGCCGGAGACGACGCATCCGTCCGTCGTCGGCCCGGGCGGCGTTGGGCAAGCGTCGTTCCAGCGGGGAGCCGTAGCGCCGGGCGCAGCGTCGTAGGTGTAGAGGAGATACACATATGGGCTGGCCGGGAACGCCGGGTCGAGCGCGAGGCCGAGCAGTCCGCGGTCCCAGTAATCGTCGACCTCCACTCGCAGATCGGCGACCACGGTCGGGGTCGTGTCCGTCAGTCCGTCGAAGACTTTCAGCAGGCCGCTCTTCTCCGCGACGAAGATCCGTCCGTCGGCGGCGAAGCGGACGGCGGTCGGGTGCGTCAAGCCGCCGAAGACGAGGTTGTCCTGGAACCCTGTCGGCAAGGCCGCGGCAGTGGCAACCGCGCCCGCGGCTCTCGCCTCGCCGAGGAAGGGGCGTGCGCCGACGCGGCCGCTGCCTGGATTGGCCGACGGTCCACCTGGTACGGCAAGGACGACCGCGGCGAAGAACGCGAACGCCACGAGTGGCCGCCACGCCCTTAGACGAAGCCGACGAACATCGCGCATCTCTCTCTTGACGGCTGACACGGCGTTGACCGGACGGTTGGCCCCCATCGCGGGCCGGATCGCTCCGGCCCGCGATGGATGGAGCTCACCGCGCTAGCTCAATGTGCAGTCGCCGTTGTTGTTGGCGTCCAGCACACTCGCGAGCGCGAGGATCGTGTCCCGATCACCACTCGCGAGTGCGGTGTTGACCATGCTCACAACCTGGGCCGTGGTGAGCGGGTAGTCGACCGCCAGCGAGTTGAGATACGCAGCCGCAGCCGCCCGCAGCAGGATGTTCTTTGCATCCTGAACGGTGGAGCCGCCCTGGAAGCTCAGAGCCTGCAGCAGCGTCGTCCCTGCCGACCAACCGGTGTCCGTGAAGCCCGCGCCGGCAAGCGTGGTCGCCGTGGAGACGGGCCAGCTGTCGAAGTGCTGCGACTGCTTCCAGAAACCTGGAGTGCAGCCCTCGCCACCCGTCGTGGTGGTCGTGGTCGTCGTCGTCGTGGTCGTCGTCGACGTGGATGTCGACGTCGACGTGGACGTGGACGTGGACGTGGACGTGCTCGTCGACGTGCTCCCGTCAAGGGCGAGTCCCACTCCCGTCAGGGCGCCGGCCGCGATGAAGCCGCTCACCGCCAGCACGGTCGCGGTGACGATCTGGAGGATCCGCCGCTTTCTCTTGTTCATCCCTCACCTCTCCGCAACGCCCGATCAACGGGCGTCAAGTCGCAGTTGGGCACGCCGCGGCTGTTCGGGGAGCCCTGAGAGGTCGCCGAGACGAAACGTGTTGGAAGTCACCGATTCCCTCTCCCCGGGTACGGTTCGTTGCCCCTAGAGATCCGATCTAAGCAGCGTCCCGCGACTGTTTCTAACCCCCATTCGACCAGTTTCGAGGGGACTGTTCGGATCTAAGCTGAGGTGCGTGCTTCGGCTGCTAGCGGTCGTCATAGCAGGGCTCGTGATCGCCCCGGCCGCGTCCGCGGCATCCCCAGAACATGCACGCTCTGCGGCTGAGGCGACGAGGATCGTCGAGGCTCAGCCGAAGATCGCGAGCTGGCTGCGGCACTACCCACGACGGACGTGGGTGACGGCGTCCGAGTTCGACCCCCGGCGAAGCCTCTGGGAGGTGAAGATCTTCGCGGGCGCAGCCGGCGAGGTCGCTTACGGAACGGTCGACGACGGCACCGGCCGAGTGGTGGACGCGTGGGCCGGTCCACAGGTCGCCTGGCCGCTCGCACGCGGCGGCGGGCTCGGGGGAAAGCAGCTGAATCGCATGAGCGTCTGGCTCGCCCTCTGCGCCGTCTTCCTGCTCGGACTGGCAGACCTGCGACGGCTCGTCAGCATCCGAAACCTCGACCTGCTCGTCCTCGTCTCGTTCACGGCCTCGCTCTGGTACTTCAACCACGGACACGTCTTCGCAAGTTCCTCGCTCGTGTATCCGCCGCTCGCATACCTCCTCGGCCGCTGCGTGTGGGTCGTCTGGCGCGGGGCGGGAAGCGTGAGCCGACCGGTGTGGCCTGTCTGGGTGCTGGTAGCTGCGACGTGTTTCCTTGGGACGTTTCGGATCGGCCTCACCCTGCATTCATCCTCCGTGATCGACGTCGGCTACGCCGGCGTCATCGGCGCCGATCGAATCGTCCACGGTCGCGCGCCGTACGGGAACTTCCCCGAGCAAGGGAATCTGCAGCCGTGCGGCAAACCGGACGCGAGCGGCGAGATCCATGACCGGATCCAGCCGGACGGGCGCTGCGAAACTGCGAATCCGCTCGGCGATACATACGGGCCCGTTGCGTACGAGGACTACGTGCCCGGCCTGTGGCTCTTCGGCTGGAGCGGTCGTTGGGACAAGCTCCCGGCGGTGCATTTCACGACGATCGTGTTCGACCTGATCACGCTGCTGGGACTCGCGGCCGTCGGCTTTCGATTCGGGCGGGCGCGTGCCGCGGCAACGCTGGCATTCGCATGGGCCGCGTATCCGTTCACGCAGTACGCAGCGAACGCGAATACGAACGACACGCTCATGCCCGCTCTCCTCGTCTGGGGCTTCTTCTTCCTCGCGTCCGATGTTGGCCGCGGCGCCCTCGCGGCCCTCGCGGGCTGGACGAAGTTCGCCGCCCTCATCGTTGCGCCGCTCTGGGCGACGTACCCGAGCATCCGCCGGCCGCGACGAGTCGTGGTCTTCTCAATCGCGTTTCTCGTCGCGACGATCGCCAGCTGCTGGATCGTTTTCCTCGGCCGCTCCCCAACGGAAGCGCTGCGCGTCTTCTATGAACGGACCATCTCGATTCAGTTCCACCGGACGTCGCCGTTCTCGATTTGGGACTGGGCTCAGTACCACGCAGGACTCCCTGACCTCCACCTCCTCCAGAAGGTCCTGCAGGCCCTGCTCGTCGTCGGTGCTCTCGCAGCCACCTTTGTGCCACGGCGGAAGTCGCCGCTCCAGCTAGCCGCGCTGACGGCGGCACTGCTGATCGGTTTCGAAATGGTGCTGACGCACTGGTCGCTCCTATACATCCCGTGGTTCTTTCCATTTGCCGCGCTGGCGCTGCTCGCCGGGAACGCGCTGCGCGAACCGACCGAGCCGGAGCTGCCCCGCGGCGACACCGAGTCGAACCGGACCCGCGAAGCCGCTCTCGCGTGAGTCTCGACGGAGCCGGGTCGCCCACGTCGGACCTCCTCTTTGCTCCGGACGAGCGCTCGCGGGAGACGCTTGAGCGCGAGGGCGTGCACGGACGGATCGAGGTCGTCGGGGACGTGATGCGCGACGCGCTCGACCTGTTCGGCCCGTTAGCGCGTAGGGTGCGCAATGTCTGCCGCGCCGATCCCCGAGGGTTTGCAGGGAATCGAGTGTGCGAACCCTGCGGCTCGCCTCCGACGGGAATTGCAACCCCGCGGCGCCCAGAGGCGGTGAGCTCTCCTTATTACTTGCGCGTAGCGACCGCGTAGGGTGCGTAAATTCGGTCAGCCGCAGCCGATCCCAGGGGGTTTGCAGGGAAATCGAGTGTGCGAACCCTGCGGCTCGCCTCCGACTGGAATTAACCCGCCGCGCTCAGAGGCGGTCAGCTCTCCTTATTACTGGCTCGCAGCGCCCGGCTCGAGCCGTGGGGTGCCAACACCTGCGTTCCGCCCGTAAGTCCTCGATTTCTCTCGTCGCGAACCGAGTCCTGACACACCCCACAAGGTTCCCATCCGGGGAGTTTGTCCGTCCCGCCGTAGATGGTCACGTTGTCGGGACGGTCAACCTCTCGGTTTTTCGGCGTCATCCGTGTCGGGCGTCAGCACTCGGTTCCGCCTGCAAATCCAGATGATCCCGCGCCGTGAACAGAGTTTTGGCACCCCACACGCGCGGGCAGTGATCCTCGAGGACTGCGCGAGACTGCCTGGAATCGACGAGCGCGTCGCCCCGCCGCCGATGAGGGGCCGATCCTGGCACCGTTCGTCGCTCGTGGCAGGCGGGGACTCCCGCAACGGGTGGCAGTCCGCGGCGGACTTCCTGGGACGTCGGACGCAACCGATCCCGGGGCGGTGGCAACATCGTGCGCCGCCGGGCAGGCAGGAGCCTTGCCCGGCAGCGCTGGTTCGGTTACAGGTAGGCGTCGAGGAACGCCTGAGCAGGCGCCGAGTCGACCCGGTACTCCAGGTTGGGCCCATCGCACCGGTAGCTGAACGTCCACGTGTTGAGTGCGACGAGGGTCCGGTCGTGGAACAGCGGACCGCCGGAATCGCCGAAGCAGACGCCCTGCGTGATCTTGAGGAACCGGTCGGGGAAGGCATCCTGCGCCGGGATGGCGGTCACCTCGCGGAAGCTCCGCACACCGTCGAAGACGGTGATCGCCTTGGGTGAGGCGGCGCTGCCCGTGATGAACGCATCGGTGCCGTAGCCAACGACGGTGAACGTTTCGCTCTTCAGGTCGAGTCCATCGAGGTAGCCGGCATCGGCAATCGGGGCCGGTGTGACGCCGGCGACGGGGGCGTCGAGGAAGACGAGCGCGATGTCCTCGGCCGGAGGCGCGAGGCAACGGTGCTTCGAGTTGCCAATGCATGGGCCCGCCGTGAACCAGGCCGGATACACAACGATGTGATCCACGGTTGCGTACGGGGCGTCTCCCTCCGGATCGAATGAGATCCGCAGATCGTCGGGGCCGAAGCCGTCAGGCCCTTCCTCGACCAGAAAGTCGGTGCAGTGCGCGGCGGTGAGAACGACGTCAGCGCCGACAAGTGTCCCCGAGCAAAAGTCGAACCAGTCGCTTCCCACGTGCAGCTGCAGCACGCCGACGTTCGCGTACCGATTAGCTGTGTCGGACGTCCCACCGATCACCGCACCGGCCGGGGCGGCGAGGAGCAGGACCGCTACGGCTGTGGCTGCCGCGGCAAGCCTCGCGGAGACATGGATCAACCGCATTCTGTTCCCCCTCTCCGGAATCGTCGTCGGGCAACGTTACCGCCCCCTGGAATTGAACGCATAGCCGTGCTGGGCGCGGCGAGGCCAAACGCTGGAGGCCGTCCACGATCAGGACGAAGACCAGAGAGAAGACCCGCGAGCGCACCACGGCCTGAGCAGCCGATGATCACGATCAACCTCTCGGTTTTTCGGCGTCATCCCTGTGGCGCGTCAGCACCCGGTTCCGCCTGCAAATCCGGATGATCCCGCGCTCTGAACAGAGTTTTTGGCACCCCACAGGGATTTACGGGAGTGACGGACTCGAACCCGCGACCTCCGGCGTGACAGGCCGGTGCGGGGCAATCGGCTACAGCCGGCTACGACCCGGAATTACGGGCTAGAGCAGGCATTTCATCGCCGAGCGAACCGGCTACGACCGGTTTCCGCCGGCTAGCACCCGGCAGGGCCTGTGTAGTACGTGTGTAGTGGGCGAGTTGACGAGCCAGGCAACATGGCGCGGCCCTAGGCTGGGAACGGTCAGCAGAGCCAGCCGTTCCGCCCGGAAAGGCTCTCCAAATGCCCGATGTCTGGTTCGACTACCGTCGCTTCCGTCGATTCGTCGCGACTGGGGATACGAGGCAGGCGTATCTGCCATTGCATTCGAGGCCGCTTCGGCATGACGGCGGAGAAGCCGACTTCCCCGCCGTCATGCGCCGCGCTACCGCGGCAGCCCTTCTGGGTTTACGCTGGTTGTCAGTCGCCTTCTTCGCTTGCGACGGGCTGCCAGTCCGGGTACGCGTCCTGGGCCGGGTCGTCCGTCAGCTGCTCTTGCTTCGAACCGTCCGCCTTCATGATGAAGATGTCGCCGCGATTCGTCCGCAACGAGCGGAAGGCGATCTTGGCTCCGGACGGCGACCACGCCGGGCGGAGGTCATCGGCAGGGTCCGTGGTCAGCTGCGCCGCGTCGCTCCCGTCGGCGGTCATCACCCAGATGTCGCCGCCGGTGTCCGGATGCTCGGGCGGCGTTGAGCGCCAGGCGATCTGTATTCCGTCCGGTGACCAGCTCGGTTGCGAATCACCGCCGGGGCGGTAGGTAATCCGGGTCTGGTCGCTGCCGTCGGTGTTCATGACGTAGATCTCGGTGTTGCTGTCGCGGTTGCTCGTGAACGCGATCTTCGATCCGTCGGGCGAGAACATCGGGAACCGGTCGAGCGCCGAGTTCGTCGTCAGGCGAACGATCTTCGTCCCATCGGCGTCCATCACGTAGATCTCGGTGTACGGGACGCAGGCGAGCGGGAATCCCGTACCCGGGCAGAAACCGGGTGGTGCGTCGCGCGTGCTGGCGAACGCGATCTTCGACCCGTCCGGGGAGAACACGGGATTCTCGTCGAAGCTCGTGTCGAAGGTCAGTCGCGTCTGTTCGCTGCCGTCGGCGTTCATGACGTAGATCTCGGCGTTGCCGTCCCGGGTGCTCGTGAAGACGATCTTCGACCGGTCCGCCGACCAGCTCGGGAACTGGTCGGCAGCCGGGTCGTCGGTCAGCTGCACGGTGTCCTTGCCGTTCGGCTTGACGGTGTAGATGTCCCAGTTGCCGCTACGGTCGCTCATGAACGCGATCCGGCCCGGCTCACCGGGGAAGCTCGCGCGCGCGGATGCGGCGATGACGGCGACCGCGATACTGAGCAGTAAGCTTGCGTGGAAAAGCGTACGCGGGGAAAAGAACAAGCGGCGCATGTCGTGCTCCTTCTCGTTGACGCAGGAATCTTCGAACCGAGCAGGGAAACGTCTTTGCCACCATTTGCGCCGGTGGGCTTCATGCGGCTCCGTTGTCGGCATTGGCCGGCGCTCGTCGCTATCACTTCGGGTCGATGCGCAGGAGTCGACCAGGCATTCCCGGAGCGGTGGAGTTGACTCGCAGCCAGAGCGAGCCGAAGCCGACCGCGAGCGGGGTCGTGTACTCGGCACCAGGACACGCCCCGGCGGCGAGGGTGGGGCGACACTCCGTGTCAGACAGCGTGAGGCGGCCGACCACCACGTTGCTCGCGGGGTCGATTCGCACAAGCTGGAGCTTCGGCGCGTCCAGGACCGCCCAAATCGATCCGAGTCCGACGCGTACGTCGATCGGGCGACCGCCGACGTCGATTCGCATTAGCCGCCCCGTCGACCGGTCGATGCGGCTGACGCCCCAGTTCTGGCGCTGCCAGCACGGGTACGGTTGGTCGTAGCCGCTTGCGACCCAAACGGACGAGGCGTCGACGTCGATCCCGCCGCACGTGCCGTTCAGTACGTCGATGCGGCGCACGATCGCGTTTGTCGCGACGTCGATCTCGGCCGCGTCCGTCGTCCTCGTCCCGGTCACCCAAACAGTGGAGCCGTCGGTCGCCGTGTGGTAGATCCCGCCGAGCGTTGGCCCGCTCCAGGGGATGGTTGCTACGACCTTGTTCGTCCGCGGGTCAACGCGGACGAGAGGCCCGCCGTGGTGGTTGCCGACCCAGACGGCGCCGGGGGTCACGACCGCGGCAGCGGGCCATTCGTCGGCGGACGGCCCCGTCGGGATCTGGATGAAGGTGTGCGCCTGCGGGTCGACGCGGAGGAGGCTGTTGTAAGCGGGCGTGCCGCTCGGAACCCACACCGCGCCTTCACCGACGACCGGTGCGCCACCGAACACGCGCTCGATCTTGTCGACCTGCGTGTTTGTGGTCGGGTCGATCCGGAGGAGGCCACTCGTCCGGTCGCTCACCCACACACTCCCGGCGCCGACGCCGACGCCGCCTGTCCCGCCGGCCGGAATGGACGCGACGACCGCGGCCCCGGCCGGGACGACGCGGCACGCGGCGGCGCGCTTCAGCGCGTGCAGCGTCGCTTCCTGGCGCGCAACGAACGCGCGCCGGGCTCTTGCGCTGCGGTACGAGCGGAAGTACGCGCGCCGAGCGCTCTTCATGCGCGTCCGGTAGCGCTTGAGTGCAGCGAGACGCCGTGCCTTCTCGGCGGCCGTGCAGAAGGCGGCAACTCTCGCGCCAGAAACTCCCTTCGCGGTTGCCGCAGCCCCGGCAGGCACGGCTGCGGATCCGCCGACCGCGGCGGTCGCAGACGAGGCGAGCGCGGTCAATACCGCAGCGACCAAGACCAGAATGGACAGTGATCGCACGGCGACCACGCGGGAAACTGCAAAGAGTGGGATCGTTCTGATGAAGTTCATTTCAGTTCCCACCTCCAGTCACGTGGTCTGAACGCATTTCGCGCACGAGTGCGAGTCGACGTTCGCGCTCGTGCTGGGTGATCGCTGAGCGGATGAAGTCGAAGACGGTGATCGGGCGGCCGAGCTCGTGGGTGGCGGCGAGTGCGAGCCGGTGAAGTTCCTCCAGCGCCGCCGTGCGCCTGCAGTCGCGGGTGAAGGTGCCGCGCGCTGCGGCGAGTTCGATCTCGATCTCGTCGAGGAAGTCGCTGGGAAGGGACATCGAAGGCCGGACGATGCAAGCCAATGCTCTGTCGCCGCTCGCTCGTCCTAAGCCGCAAGAGCGTCGCAGACCACATCCTCGAGGCGGGTCGGGTGCGGGCCGGGGTGCAGATCGATGATCGTGTCTGTCTGGGGGTCGTAGGCGATCCGCCCCGACTGGAGAGCGATGGTCCCGTCGCCCAGCAGGCGGACATGCGTGAACGAGCCGGTGATCACCCAGACATCGGGCGAGTCGCTGTCGATGAAGACGTTGTAGTCGTCGCGTTCGATCAGCGTCTTTCCGTTCGCGGTCACGGTCACGATGAGTTCGGTGTGGCGTTTGATGTCGCCGTCAGCGAAGGTGAGGGTCGTGCGCGTCCGCTCGACGGTGGTCGTGAGCGCGAACGCGCACGTCTCGTCGTCGACGAACGGCCCGAAGGTGACGGTCGAGGTCACCTTGGAGGGCGTGTCTGCGGCTGCTGGCGCGACCAGCACGAGCGCCACCCCAGCGAGGATAGGCAACAGCAGAAGATAGGTCAGTCGGCGCATGGGCTTCTCCTCTCTCACGGTTTGGCCTTCTGCGGGATTGAGACTGTGCCGCAGCCCTTACAGGCGCCTGTCGGGGCGCTGACAAACACGGTCAGGCGTCGGATAATCGGGCGATGATGGGGTCGGCCGTCGCCCTTGAGTTCCGCTTGCTGGGGCCGCTCGAGGTGCGGCGGGAGGGGCGGCCGCTGCGTTTGGGCGGTGAGCGGCAGCGCGCGTTGCTCGCGCTGCTGTTACTGCATGCGAACGAGGTCGTGCCGAGCGAGCGGTTGATCGAAGAGCTGTTTGGGGATGACGCCTCGGAGTCGGCCGCGAACGCGCTCCAGGTGGGGATCTCGCGGCTCCGGCGCGTGCTAGGAAACGGACACTCCTCAGGCGGAGAGGGTGGAGTCGTCCTTACCCGCCCGCGCGGGTACCTCCTGCGCACGGACCCGGAGCAGCTGGACGTGGCGCTGTTCGAACGCTTGCTCGCGGAGGGTCGGCGGGAGCTGGCGACAGGGGACGCGATCGCTGCGGCGGCGACGCTACGCGAGGCGCTCGCGCTGTGGCGGGGGCCGGCGCTGGCCGATCTGGCGCTGCTCGAGTTCACGCAACCGGAGATCCGGCGGCTCGAGGAGCTGCGGCTGAGCGCGCTGATGGAGCGGATCGAGGCGGATCTTGCGCTCGGGCGCGCCGACGAACTCTTCCCCGAGCTGGACGCGCTGGTCGAGGCGAACCCGCTCCAGGAGCGCCTCCGCGGGCAGCTGATGCTCGCCTTGTATCGCTCGGGACGGCAGGCGGACGCTCTCGAGGTGTATCGACAGACGCGCGAACTGCTGCGTGACGAACTCGGGCTGGAGCCGAGCAAGGCGCTGCAAGAGCTCGAGCGATCGATCCTGCGACACGATTCCGCGCTCGATCTCGAGGCGTCTCCGCCGGTAGAGGCCGAGGTTGGCGTTGGGGTGTGCCCGTTTAAAGGGCTAGCTCCGTTCGACGTCGCGGACGCGGAGTTCTTCTTCGGGCGAGAGCGCGTGATCGTCGACCTCGTCTCCCGTCTCACGGGTGCAGCGTTGGTCGGGGTCGTCGGTGCGTCGGGCAGCGGCAAGTCGTCGTTGGTGCGCGCCGGCTTGCTGCCCGCGCTGGCGGCCGGGGCGTTGCCCGGCAGCGAGCGCTGGCGACTGGCTGTGCTCCGGCCCGGGGCGGGGCCTCGGCTGGAGCTCAAGCGCGTGCTCGACGGACAGACGTCGCCTTCGGTGCTGGACAGCCTGCGCTCGGGTGAGCGGCTCGTGCTCGCGGTCGACCAGCTGGAGGAGGTCTTCACCGCCTGCGACGACGAGGAAGAACGAGAGTCGTTTCTCTCGACACTGGCCGAGGCCGCCGCCGATCGCGACCGCCGAGCGGTCGTGGTCGTTGCGCTGCGCGCCGATTTCTACGGGCGGCTTGCCGGCTATCCACGGTTCGCGGAGCTGCTCAGCCGAAGCCACGTGCTGCTCGGGGCAATGGAGCGTGACGAGCTCGCGCGCGCGATCGAGCTACCGGCGAGAAGGGCAGGCCTGCAGGTCGAACGCGGCTTGGTCGATGCACTTGTCGGCGATGTCGCGAACGAGCCTGGCGGGCTGCCGCTCCTGTCGACGATGCTGCTCGAGCTGTGGCGGATGCGGGAGACGAGCGTCCTCCGGCTGGAGACGTATCGCGCGCTGGGGGGCGTGCGCGGCGCGATCGCCCGACTCGCGGAGGGGGTGTACGCGCGGCTCGGCGAGTCCGAGCGGCGCACGGCACGGACGATCCTGTTGCGGCTTGCCGTCGGCGAAGGGGCGACTGCCGTGCGGCGGCGTGCGCCGCTCGACGAGTTCGATCCCGAGCGCCGGGAGGAGGTAGGCCGCGTCCTGGCGGCTCTGACCGAGGCGCGACTGCTGACGGTGAGCGAGGGCGTGGTCGAGGTCTCGCACGAGGCGCTGCTGCGCGAGTGGCCGCGTCTACGCGAGTGGCTCGAGGAGGACACCGAGGGCCGTCGGCTGTACCGGCACCTGATCGAGCGTGCGCGCGAGTGGGACGAGCGCGGGCGCGACCGCGGTGATCTCTACCGTGGCGTGCGGCTTGCCTCCGCGTTCGAGTGGTCTACCGCGCACGAGCAGGAGCTGAACGAGACCGAACACGACTTTCTGGCTGCGAGCCGACTTGCGAGCCAGCGCGCGCTCCGGCGCCTCCGCACCGGCGCCGCCGCGCTCGCCGTGCTGCTCGTGCTCGCGCTGGTCGGCGGAGCCGTCGCGTTGGTGCAGCGGCAGGCCGCAAAGAGGGAGGCGCGGGTTGCGCTTGCGAACCAGCTGGGCGCGCAGGCGGTGGTCGAGCCGCGGATCGACCGCGCGCTGCTGCTCGCGCTCGAGGCGCTGCATCTGACCGACTCACACCAGACGCGAGGTGCGCTGCTGACGACGCTGCTCCGCAGTCCGACGATCCCGCGGCAGACGTTCACACTTCCGCTCGGCATCCGCCCGCTGCGGCTGAGCGTCAGTGCCGACGGCGCCACGCTGGCCGTCAGCGACAACGCGGGGCAGATCCATTTCTTCGATACGCGCACGCGCCGCGAGAGTCGCGCGCCGCTGGGGGACGTGATGGGCTATCTGCCGCCGGCGTACTCCGCCGACGGGGAGCGCATGCTCACGATCGCCGCCGGCGAGCCACCGCGCGGCTTGGAGCTGCGCGACGATGCGACGCTGCGGCGCATCCGCCTGCTTCCGTTTGATCGAAACTGGTTCACGAAGGAGGGGGGCGCCGTGACGCCGTTCGGGTTCAGCCGCGACGGCAAGATTGCGTTCTTCGCCTACGACCTCGTCATCAACGAGGCCGAGGACGAGGGAGCGGCGTACGTCGACGTGTGGGATGTCGCAAGCGGGAGGCGAAGGTCCCGTCCGCTCGGCTCCGTTGACGTCACCGGCGCACGCCTCGTTGGTGACGGCTCACGCCTCGTCACTGTGACGAGGACCGAGATCGCCACCTGGGAGGCACGTACCTTGCGCCGGCTCAGGGCCGTCCATCCCGATGTCAAACTTGGCGGCTACGCGGATGTGAGCGCGAGCGGGCGAACCGTTGTGGCTGAGATCCGTGGGACCGGCGCGCTCATGTTCATCGACACAGTCAGCGGGCGTGTCACCCGAGCACGGGGCGGCGGCGAGCACGGCCTTGGCTTGACCGTGCGCTTCGCGCCAGATGGCCGCACGGTCGTCACCTCTCACGACGACGGCACGGTGATCCTCTGGAACCCCGCGACCGGGCGGCCGGTGGAGAAGCTCGTCGGCCACGGCGGCCGCTCGGTCGGCGCTGCATTCAGCCCCGATGGAGCGGTGGTGTACTCGAGCAGCCTCGACGGCGCGGTCTTCGGGTGGGGCATCGGCGGCGAGCAGCGCTTCGGGCAGAGATTCCACTACGGCCCGCGCGCTCGCTCGCTGCCCGACGTCCCCCAGACGCCGCCGCTTGCGCTTGCACCGGACGGCTCGCAGTTCGCGGTTCGCCTCGGCAGATCGCAATTCGCGCTCTACTCGCTTCCAACGTTGCATAGACGGGCACGCGTCACGGCCGGCGCGACGGCCGGTCCGATCACCGCACTGGCCTGGTCGCCTGACGGGACGCTGCTCGCGGTCGCAACCCGCGACGGCCCGGTGCAGCTCTGGAGGATCCGCTCGCATCCGCGGCTTCTCCGCCGACTGCGCGGGCTCGATGCCGTACAGGCCGTCGCGTTCGCGCCTGACGGGCAACTGGTCGCAGCCGTCGACCACCAGCGCCGCGCGGTTCGTGCGCGAGGTCGCCTGGCCCTCTGGCGCACCGACACCGGGACGGTGACGGCGAGCCCGCTTGCGCTCCCCGGCGAAGGCCGGTCGATCGCGTTCTCGCCCGACGGCGACAAGATCGCGATCGGTCTCGACAACGGACAAGTGCTCGTCGTCGATGCCGCTTCGCGCCGCCCAGAGCGGACGCTGCCTGCGAGCGGAGCCCCGAACGTCGCGCTCGCCTTTGCGCGCGACGGCACCCTTCTCAGCGGCGCCTGGGCGGGCACGGTGCAGCGCTGGGAGCCTGCAAGCGGCGACGAGATCGGTCGAGCGACGCTCGTCTCCGCAGGCCCGGTCGGCAGCATCTCCTTCGGGGGCGACAGCACGATGTTCTCGACCACCGGCCTCGCCGACGGCCGCGCGAAGCTGTGGACTACATCGCCGGTTCAGCAGCTCGGTTCCAGCTTCCCCGCCACGACGGGCGCTCAGGCCGGCGACGCCATGATCACTCCCGACCGCCGCGTGCTCATCGCCGTCTACGACGACGGCAGCGGCGCCGTCTGGCCGCTCGCCGTCGACGCCTGGAAACAGCACGCGTGCGCCGTCGCCGGACGCAATCTCACCCGCGAAGAGTGGGCGCGCTTCATCACAGGCCGCGCTTACCGAAGCACGTGCGCGCGCGGCGGGACCTGACAGTCGTTCTCTTCTTATGTACCCGCGCGCGCGCGGCATTGACCTCGCGGCGCGAAGAGAGGGTCGTGACCTCCGGCCATTTGTGTAGTTAACGTGGAGTTTGCACACGGTCTCGAGCCGGCACCGAAACGGCTTGAAATCGTTGCCTCGTACGAGGTTTCGCGCCGTTTTGGCCGCTTTCGACGCGACCTGAACGAGCGTTTGTGTAGTCGGCCCGATTTCCGCGTCCGAGCTGACAACACAATGTATGGATTTGCAGGGACTTTTACGGGAGCGACGGGACTCGAACCCGCGACCTCCGGCGTGACAGGCCGGTACGGGGCAACCGGCTACAGCCGGCTACGACCCGGAATTACCGGCTACAGCAGGCCTTTCCTCGCCGAGCGAACCGGCTGTGACCGGCTACGACCGGCTGCCGCCCGGCAGAGCCTGTGTGGCACGCGTGTGGCCGGGGCAGCCGCTCCACCCGCATGGATCGTTACGGCGTGAACTCGAAGTGGTGGCAGGCGTAGTACTGGACCGGGCCGACGGGAGGAACCGGGAGCCACTGATCGGTCGGACACGGCTGGCCCGCGTAGAGATCGGC
>WNFU01002630.1_pt1 | contig 24384 bp, 17 predicted proteins | sample 5400121 | NCBI WGS metagenome assembly WNFU01 (sample SAMN13153360, study PRJNA577476) | soil metagenome | isolation source: 100 cm soil or saprolite under grassland replicate 1 | place: USA:California | collected 2016-06-15
CACCTCCACCTCCACCTCCACCTCCACCTCCGCCACCGCCTCCTCCGCCGCCTCCTCCAGGGCCACCACCTCCGCCGCCACCACCTCCACCTCCACCTCCGCCACCACCACCTCCGCCGCCACCACCACCACCGCCGGTGCGCTGCGTGGTGCCGCGTGTGATCGGGCTCAAGCTCAACCGCGCCAAGCGGCGGATCCGCGCGAGGCACTGCAGCGTCGGTCGCATCCGGCGCGTTCAGTCCCGGCGTGTCGGGCGGGTGCTCGCCCAGAAGCCGAGGGCCGGAACGCGCAAGCCGCGCGGCTTCCCGGTCAAGCTGGTCGTCGGCAGGTAAGGCGCCGCTTGCGGCGCCGCCTCAGGGTGCGCGGGTTCCCCGCGCACCCGTCTGAAATGACCGGTCGACCCAATCGGAGCTCATTGCGAAACCGCTTCTAAGCTCAGGCGTAGCTCTGGCGCACGCGAACGAGTGCGCTGCGTCCCGGACTGCGCTCGACGGTAGTCACCTCGCCCACGAAGAGCGTGTGGTCGCCTGTCGCGTGCTCGCCGGCAAGACGGCATTCGATCCATCCGAGCGCGCCTTCGAGCAGCGGTGCGCCGAGACGTCCCTCGCGGGTCTCGATCCCCTTCCAGAGCCCGATCGGCGGCACTCCGCGCGCGAAGTGCTGTGCCAGGCGCTCCTGCCCCTGGGCGAGGAAGCTGACCCCGAAGGCGCCCGCTTCCCGCACGAGCTCGTGCAGGGCCGCATGGCGTGAGACGGAGACGCCGAGGAGCGGCGGCTCGAGCGAGAGCGAGACCACTGACGTGATCGTGAGCCCCAGCCGCTGCCCGTCCACGTCGATCGTCACGACGGCGACTGCCGCGGGCACGTCACCCATCAGCGCCCGGAGCTCGTCGCCGCTCGCCACGCGGCAATCGTACGGCTAGATCACCGCCGGCCTCCCTACTTGTGGCGGCACTTGCCGTGCCTGAACAGCGTCGCCTGCTCCTCGTTCGCAACCGCGTCGAGCTCCGGGTCGAACGGCCCAGGCGCCAGGCCCTTCCAGAAGACGATTGGCGTCACGCCGGGGCCCATGACCGTCGCGCGGTAGGCCTCGCCCCTGCCGACGGGCCGGCTCCCGTGCCGGTAGAAGCCGTAGCAGAAGGCGCCGCTTCCGCGGTGCGTCAGGAATCCGTTCTCCCGTCTCCACCCGCGCCCGTAGCGCGAGTTGTACGTGTCGACGAAGACGTTCCGGCCCCACGAGTCGAGCGGCGACCCGTACCTTGTGGCCCTGAAGCCGTAGACGCCCTTCCCGCGATACGTGAGCCAGCCGTAGAGGTGGTCGTATCGCTCGTACACCCAGTCGGTCTTGACGACGAACTCCGGAAGGTCGCCCGACCAGTGCGAGAGGTGCAACTCGACAGCTCTCTGCGCCGGCGTCGGTCGCCGCCCGAACGGGGCCAGGAGGCGCCGCCATTTCTGCACGACCCAGTGCGAGCCGTCCGGCGCAGTGCAAGCCGTCACCAGGTACTCGAGATCGGGGCCCTCGTACCGGCCGCAGGCGTTTCGGAAGCCGCGCCAGACGTCTCGGCGCCGCGATCCCCAGCCGCCCGAATAGTCGAGCCGGAAGGCCACCTGTCTCCCTCTTCGCCTCGGAGTCCGCGCGTTGATCGCGCCCCAGGCGAGCGTGTGGTGCAGCCGGCCCTCGCTGCGGTAGGTGAGCAGCGCAACACCGCCGCGGTTCACGGCGAGACGCACGCCGGTCGCATTACGGGCGATCATCTGCGACGCGAACGCGGACGCAGGGAAGACCGCTGAGGCGACGATGGCGACGAGAATGGAAACGCGGTAACGCACGGTGACCCTCGGAGGCAGCGTCGGTTCTAAGCCGATGCTTCCTACATCGGGCGCAAGGTAGCCGAACCTGAGCCCTTTCGCCGGGTCGAGGGTTGCTAGTCCTGAAGGAGCTCCTCGGCGAGGAGCGTGAAGGCGAACAGGCGCCACGCCAGCTCGTCGTCGCCGGCCAGGCGCTCGAGACGCGCCGCTACCTCCGGTAGGCCCTCGACAGTCGGCCGCAGCGAGCCGAGACCTGCAATGAGCTGCGCCTTTCGGTCCGCGCTGGCGAGGTCGGCGGCGAGGGCCGACACGGCTCGTCCTTCGGGGTCGGGCTGTCGCCGCGGGTCCCCGCCGGCCGCGAGCAGCTCGACGGCGCGTCGCCGCGCTCCCCGCAGCTCGTCCTCGTCGAGCTCGACGCCCTGGCCGGCGATCAGAGCGAGCGAGATCTCGACCTCCACGTGCTCGCCGGCGCCGATTCTCGACTCGAGACTGGCCAGGAATGCGCGCTCGGCCGAAGCCTTCATCCTCCGAGCATATTCCGGGCCGAGGGCTAAAGCCGCTCGCAGAGCGGAACCTGCCGTAAAGTCTGCATTAGTTGTGATCTGAGGGGGTAAGCGGAACACATGTCCGAACCGACGAGCGCAGATCCGGCAGCGGCGCTGCTCGAGCACGCGATAGAGGCGGGCTACGTGGAGATCTCCGAGCTGACCGAGGTCGCCGAGACGGCCGAGCTCGACGAGGAAGAGGTGACTCGCCTGTACGAGCAGCTCGAGGAGCGTGGAGTCGAGATCCGCGACGATTGCGGGCGCGAGCGCGCCGAGAGCACCTACGTCAACGGCGATCTGGTCGCGGCGACTACCGACGCCCTCCAGCTCTTCCTGAACGAGATGGCGCGCTACCCGCTGCTGACCGCGGAGGAGGAGGTCGAGCTCGCGAAGCTCATCGAGCGGGGCGACAAGGAGGCCAAGGACCGGATGGTCAACTCGAACCTGCGCCTCGTCGTCTCGATCGCCAAGAAGTACCAGGGCCACGGGCTCTCGCTGCTCGATCTGATCCAGGAGGGGATCATCGGGCTCATCCGCGCGGTCGAGAAGTTCGACTGGAGGCGCGGCTTCAAGTTCTCCACGTACGCGACCTGGTGGATCCGGCAGGCGGTGCAGCGCGGCGTCGCCAACAAGGCGCGCACGATCCGGATGCCCGTTCACATCGTCGACCGCGAGCGCAAGATCGCCCGCGCCGAGCGCGAGCTGCACGCGAAGCTCGGTCGGGGCCCGACGCTCGAGGAGATCGCCAAGCACGCCAAGTTGCCGCTCAAGCAAGTGCGCGAGGTGCAGAACGCGGCGCGCTCGGTGACCAGCCTCGACCGCCCCGTCGGCGAAGAGGGAGACACGTCGCTCGGCGACCTCATGTCCGGCGGCGAGGCTCCCCCCGAGGAGGAGCTCGAGATCAACCTGCGCCAGGACGCGCTTCGCCGAGCCGTGGCGGAGCTGCCCGACCGTGAGCGCGACGTCCTCAAGATGCGCTTCGGGCTGAACGGCGATCCCGACCCGCAGTCGCTGGACGCGATCGGGAAGACGCTCGGCCTCACGCGCGAACGTGTGCGGCAGATCGAGAACGAGGCACTGAGCCGGCTCGCCGTCAGCCGCGAGCTGGAAGCGCTCCGAGCGGCCTAGCCTAGCTCAGCACGTAAGCGACCATCACGGCGGCGAGGATCCCGGCCCCCGCGAAGGCGATCGCCTCGCGCCGGTCCGCGAGCACCAGCGCCAAGCGCCTGCTCGGAGCCGCGTGCTCCGGCACGGCGGCAATCCCCAGCAGCGCGACTGCCACGCCGGCCAGCAACGCGAAGACCCAGAGCGGGACGCTCTTCACGGCCCTGACCGCCCCTCCCCGGAACCGCGTGCCGAGTACGCCGTGGTCGCGGGACGAGCCGGACGGGCCGGAGCGAGCCGAGGAGCTCCCAGGAGCCTGTCCTCTGGAACTCGCGGCAGAGCCTGACTCCTGCGAGGGGCGTCCGGCGGCGGGGCCGCAGACGTCGGCGCGTCGGGCACGTGAGATCTCATCCCCGTTCGGATGAGCGACGACGACGAAGCCGGCTCTCGCCACGCTGCGCCCGCCTGGAAGCGTGCGAGCATCGACGCGATAGCTCCCTGGCGGCAGCAGGCGGCGGCCGATGCGGCCGCGGAAGCGAACGCGGTTCAGGCCGGGTCGCCCGAGGACGCGGAAGCTACCCGCCGTTCGGCATGCGGGCGCAAGCTGGCGCACGACGAAGAGGACGACGGAGGGCTTCCTGAGAAAGAAGACAATCGTCGTCTTGCGCCGCCGCTCGGGACCGCCGCGCGAGATCCAGTCACGGGCGAAGTGGAGCCGATAGACCTTTGCCGAGCGTTGAGCGCCGGCCGCGCCCGAGGTGTGCGGCGTGGACGGCGCCGCGATCCCGTCCGGAGTGGCGCCGGAGCTCGTCGCGGAGCCGCCTCCCGCTCCGCCCACGTGCAGCGGCGGGGGCGGAGCCGGAAGTGGGGGAACCGCGGGAGCCGGCGGAACACGCGGGGGCGGGACGCGAGGTGGATTCGGCGCAGGAGGCAGCACCACCGGCAACGTTGGGAGCGAGGGAACCGTCACCGTCGGGAGCTGAGGAAGGCCGGCGCCGGCCGACGCGACCCATCCCGCGAAGATTCCAGCAACGAGCAGGGCCGCCGATATCGCGCCACGCCGCAGAATCGTCACCTCATTCGCTACAACGGGGTTCCGGCGCGGAAAGGTACGGCTCCTGGCAGCACTGCCCTCGCGTTGGCCCCACGCCCTGACTGATAGAAAAGAGTCTCTGCGGCGATGAGTTCTAGGCTCGCCGCCGGTCTCTAGTGGAAATGCGAACCAACGAGGGGAGCTGACGCATGACGGAGCACGGGAAGGGAACCGACACGAGCGGTAGGCCGGCGGAGCGGCGCGCGGCCCACGAGCGTCTCGCGACCGGCGCGCTTGCGCGGTGGGCGCGGGCCTGCGCCACGCATCCGTGGCGAACCGTCGCCGCCTGGGTCGGCATCATCGTGCTTCTCGTCGTGCTCGTCGGGACCGTCGGGGGCAGCCTGCGCGACGAGTTCGAGATCCCCGGTTCGGACACGCAGAAGGCGACCGACCTGATCGAATCGAAGTTCTCGTCCGAGCAGGGCGCGGTCCTGAACGTCGTCTTCGCGGCCCCGGAGGGCGAGAGGCTGGACACGCCCGAGCGCAAGGCGGCGATCAAGAAGGCCGTCGCGCGACTCAGGTCGCCCGAGTTCAAGCCGACCGGCGGCAAGGCGGGCGTCGAGAGCGTGGACAATCCGTTCACGAAGGACACGTTCTCGGACGACGGCCGCATCGCCTACGCCGAGGCGCAGTTCAACGAGACGATCGAGACCGAGGATCGCGACCAGGTCGTCGCCGTCGAGGATGCCGTCCGCGAGACCGTCGAGCCGGCGGGCGTGACGGTCGAGTACAACGGGGAAGCCGAGTTCCCGCCCGTCGAGCAGGGCACGTCGGAGGCGCTCGGCCTGTTCGCGGCGATCATCGTGCTCCTGATCGTCTTCCGCACGTTCGTGGCGATGCTGATCCCGATCGCGCTCGCCATCGTTGCGGTGGCGTCGGCCTTCCTCGTGCTCTTCATCATCGCCGGGTTCACCGACGTCAACACGATCACGCCAATCCTTGTCTCGATGATCGGAATCGGTGTCGGCATCGACTACTCGCTGTTCATCGTCACCCGTTTCAGACAGCTTCTCCACGAAGGCCTGTCGCCGCAGGACGCGGCCGCCGAGGCCGGCGCTTCCGCAGGGCGGGCCGTCCTCTTCGCCGGCCTCACGGTTGCCATCTCGGTGAGCGGCCTCGCGTTCATCGGCCTGGATTTCGTGACCAAGCTCGGCATCGGCAGCGCGCTCGGCGTCGTGACCACCGTGCTGATCGCGAACTCGCTGCTGCCCGCCACCCTGGCCCTGCTCGGGCACAAGATCGACCGGCTGAAGGTGCCCTTCCTCCGAGCGGTGGACGACTCGGAGGCGGCCCGCGAAACGACGATCTTCGCCCGCTGGGGCCGGTTCGTGGCCGCGAACGCGCGGTTTGTCTTTCCGGCCGCGCTCGTGCTCGTCCTGGGCCTGGCCTCGACGTCGCTGCTCGTGCGTCTCGGGGCGGCCGACCAGGGCACGCAGCCCAAGAAGCAGACGAGCCGCCGGGCCTACGACCTGCTGGCCGAAGGGTTCGGGCCCGGCTTCAACGGCCCGATTCCGATCGTCGTCGACGTGAACGGCGACAGCCGCGCGCCGCAGAAGATCCACGACGCCGTGCAGGGCCTCGACGACGTGGCCTCCGTGCGCAAGCCGCAGCTCAACGACGAGAAGACCGTCGCCATCGTCTTCGTGACGCCGGACTCCGCCCCGCAGGACGAGAAGACCGACAAGCTCGTCGACCGGATTCGGGACGACGTCGTGCCGAAGGCGACCGCCGGGGGAGATGCGGGCGCCTATGTCTCCGGCCAGACGGCTGCCTTCAAGGACATCGCCGACCGGATCATCGAGCGGATGCCGTTCTTCCTGCTCTACATCATCGGAGTCACGTTCATCGTGCTGGCGATGGCGTTCCGGTCGATCGTGATCTCGATCACGGCCGCGATCACGACGATCATCTCGGCGTTCGTCGGCTTCGGCGTGTTGACGCTGGTGGTGCAGGAGGGCCACTTGCTCGGGCTGACGGGGCTCGATCGGACCGGTCCGATCGAGACGTTCGTGCCGCCGATCGCGTTCGCGATCCTCTTCGGGCTCTCCATGGACTACATGGTCTTCCTGATGAGCCGCATCCGGGAGGAGCACGTCCACGGTCTGAAGACGCGGGCGGCGGTCGAGCACGGCATCGCTGCGATCGGCCGGGTCGTCGTCGCGGCGGCCCTGATCATGGGCACGGTCTTCGCGGCCTTCATCCTGAGCGCCGATCGCGTCCCGAAGGAGTTCGGGCTCCTGCTCGCAATCGCGATCCTGACCGACGCGCTGATCGTGCGGATGACTCTCGTTCCGTCGTTCCTCACGCTGCTACACGAGAGGTCGTGGTACATCCCGCGCTGGTTCAACCGGGCGCTCCCGAAGATCACGATCGAGCCGCCGCACGAGGGCGAGACCCGGGTGCCGCGCGAAGCCAGGCCCGAGCCGAGCGAGGCGTAGAGAAGCGCGACGAGAAGGCTCCGGAAGCCGCTCTCGGAGCGGCTTCCGGAAGATCGCCGACGTTCGCTCCAAGACGCGACGTCATTGACGCCAACCTCCAAAGGGAGTACGTTCGAGACGGCGCAGACCAAGCAACCGGGGGGCACTTTGGACCTGGAAATCTGCCGCTGCGGCGCCGGGTCGCCTCGAACGGAGGCGGCTCACTCCTTCCCGACCTAAGGAGGATGGGATGCCGAACGGCGACGAGAACACTGGGCCGCAGGAAGAATTCGTGCCGCCCGAGCTCGACGAAGACGACCTTGGCGACGGCCGGATGCCAGGCCAGGTTGTCATCAGCGTCGGCGGCGGCGCGACCGCCGGCGCGGGTCCGCCGGATTTCATGCGCCAGCTGCCGGTGTACGGAGACGTCGGAGAGGCGGCCGAGGCAGCGCCGACCGAGACGGGCGTCGCGGACCTCGACGAGGCGCTGCAGGCCTTGGACGTCCGCGGTCTCTACCGCGTCTACGGCGGGGATCCGGACGAGGGTGAGGGTGTCGCGGAGGCCGGAACGGAGGAGGCATTCGCGGAGCTGGCGTCGCTCGTGCTGGTCGAGTTCAGCCCTGAGAAGAGCATCGACGAGGCGATCGAGACACTGCGTAACGTTCCATCGGTCGAGGACGCGTCACCGAGCGGCCGTTTCTCGATCGCGTTCGTCCCTGACGATCCCGACTTCCCGAACGAGTGGGGGCTCGCGGATATCCGCTGCCCGGATGCATGGGATACGACGACCGGAGCGCCGACGGTCACGATCGCGATCGTCGACTCCGGATGCGATCTGAGCCATCCGGACCTGGCCACGCAGCTCGAGCCCGGGTGGAACGCCATCACGTCGGGCGCGCAGCCCCAGGACGACCATGGGCACGGCACGCACGTCTCGGGGACGATCGGCGCGATCGGGAACAACGGGACTCAGGTCGCCGGTGTGACGTGGCAGTGCCGCCTGCTGCCGGTGAAGGTGCTCGACGCGACCGGCCACTCGGTCGGGGCGAGCATCGCGCAGGGGATTGCGTGGGCCGCTACCCGCTGCTGGATCATCAACTGCTCGCTGCAGGGACCGGTGGACGACCTTGCGATGCGCGCTGCGATCCTCGGCGCCCGCAGCCGCGGCGTGCTCGTCGTTGCTGCGATGGGGAACTTCGGGTGGACCGAGACCAAGCCCAGTTACCCCGCGGCGTATGCGAAGGACATCGACAACGTGCTGGCCGTCGGTGCGGTCGACCAGGCGCACCGTCGCTCGGTCTGGAGCGCGACGAAGTCGTCGAACACCGGCAGCTGGATCGGCATCGCCGCGCCGGGGACGCAGATCCTTTCGACGGCTTTGGGCGGTGGAACGATAAACATGAGCGGGACCTCCATGGCCAGCCCGCACGTCGCCGGAGTGGCCGGCCTCGTGTGGTCTACGAACGACAAGATCTCTGCCCAGCAGGTGATCTCGACGCTCGAGGCGACGGCGACCGCGTTGCAGGACAGCGCGGCGGACCCCGTCCCGAACTCGTCGTACGGGTACGGCCTTCTCGATGCAAAGGCAGCCGTGGACGCGGTCGCGCCTGCGGTGGGCGACTTCCCGACATCCGAAGACCAGCCGGGCTTCGACGACAGCACCCGGGTCGCTGCCGGCGACGTCGAGCAGCCGGGCGAGACTGAGCAACCGGACGAGGCCGAGCAGCCCGCCTGACATCTCGTCAGCCGGACGACTCGGCCGGCGCAGCGACGCGGTGCGGCACCGCGTCGCTGCGCTGCCGATCGTGGCCTCCGAGTCGAGGGACGGTCGAGGCCCTGGCCGAGGCCGACGCACCCAGTACTCCAGCGCCTGCGGACCACGGGCATACCGTCAGACATTTCGCGGCTGAGTCGCGCTTGCCACAGGCGCTGTTGAAGGTCGCGTTGACTGATCTCGCCGAAAGTGAGACATTGTTGGTTCAGCAACGAAAGGTGACCCGCTTGCGCCGCTGTGAATCGTTGCTGCGGCAGCCTGACTGTGGGCAACCTGACTACGTGAACTCACGGGCGCGTCGTTGTCGCCCCTTAAGCCGCGCAGCGCGCGCCGACCGGGACCCAGGCCTGGCTCTCTCAAGGGACTACGCGAGGGAGGGAGAGAGGGATGCCTGAATCTCCCGTTATCTTCGCGCCGATCGACCTGAGCAGCGTTTCGCACACGGCGATCATGGCGACTCAGCCGACGGTGGCCGAGGCGGCCCCGATCGAGGTCGCGCAGCCGATGCGGCTGAAGATGAAGACCCTCGGGACCTTTCAGAAGGACGAGCTGAAGCTGGCCTTCGACCCCGGGACCCGGCTCCACGCCATGGCGATCCGGCCCGAGCTGATCTCGACAATCGGGCTCCTCGCGCCTGAAGCACCGCGTCCCCGGAGCCAGGTCGGAGTCCCTGTGTGCCCGACCGAGCAGGCCAGCGACACGGTGCTCTACGAGGATCCTCATGACCCTACGAAGCGCTACTACCTCCCGCGCTACGAGCTGAAGACGGTCGACGGGAAGGTCGCCATGCACATCCACAAGCAGGACGCTGGGTGGCGGCTCAGCATCGACTTGCAGTATGTGGCCGCCCAGGAGCTGGGCGACATCGCCGGGGCGACGGAGCTCCCGCACGAGCTGGCCGTGATCCTGCGCTACCGGATCGAACCCGACCAGCGCGAGTCGGCACTCAAGTGGGAGAGAGATCCGGACCTCGTGACGACGCACGCGACGCTGGACATCACCAAGGACGCGGACCTCGACGTGATCATCGCTGCGCTGACCGATCCCGACCTCCGCGCGCAGCTGATCCTGCGGCGAGCGGCGACCGTTGCGCTTCCCGTCGCGGCGGCACAGCCGATTGCGAGCGCGCAGACGACCAAGGTGCTCGCAGCGCAGCCTCTACTTTGGAACGCCGCCCTCTTCACGAAGGTGGCGATCTTCGACGGGTCGGGGCATGTGGCCGACGTGCCCGCCTTCGAGACCGCGCCCGCGACGGAGACCGCGCCTCCGCCGCCCGAACCGCAATTCCGCGAGACGGCCGTCTCGTTCGACTATGCCGAGCGCGAGCTCTTCGTCTTCCCACAGAAGCGGTACGACTACATCTACAGCGACGTCGAGGGCGGACCGGCCAACGTCGACATGAAGCTGTACTACATCCCGTTCGGCGACAGGCAGCACCGCTACTACCGCGATCCGCAGGACCCGAGCGCCTTCAAGTACCTGCCCGACGCGTTCAAGCTGAGCCGGCGGCCCGAGTCGCCGCATGAGCCCTCGCTGACCGTTCGCTACGTCGCCGGCACGCACGGCCTCGGCGACATGAAGGTCGAGCTCAGCTTCGTCGCCCGGCCCTACACGGACCCAGCACGTCTGCAGGATGCCGCCCAGGCGTTGCCGGCGCAGCTGGAGGACCCGCTTCCGACCGGAACGGAGCCTTTGTTCTTGCCGCTCTCGCCGGCGCCGGAGAATATCTCCGTCGGCCTCTCGCTCCCCGCGGGCTTCCAGCCTCTGGTTGCTCCTCATGTCAATTTGCCGACAGTCGTCAGCCACACCCTCGAGATGACCCTGGAGGACTTCAAGCGGATCTATGAGGCGCTCATGGGCGCAGTCTCGGTTCTTTTTCAGGGCTCGGTCTCGATCAAATTCCCCAACGAGACGGAGCAGATTCCGTTGCACGCGCGCATCGACGACATGGTCGGCTCGGTGTTCGACGAGGCCGAGAAGCCCGGCGAATCCGAAGGCTCCGTGCACCTCACGCTCCGCAACGCCATCGAGAGCCCTGTCACGTTCTCGGGCGTCTCGGCGCAAGTCGTCGTCGGCAAGACTCCGCACTCGGCGAACGTCGTCGGCATCGACACCTCGGCACCGATCGACGTGCCGCCCGGGGCCGAGGTCCAGATGGAGATCGTCCCGACCGAGGCTGTGAGCGGCGAGGTCGAGGACGCCGTGCTCGATTTCGCGAACCTCGAGGTCAAGCCCGACGTCGCGAAGATCTACGACGCGATCCTCGACCCGACCGCACCGAGGGACTATGTGCGCGCGATCACCGTCCGCGGCACGCAGTTCTTCGCCGCCGCCGAGAATGCGCCGGTCGCGGTGCTCGTCGAGTTCGAGCGCGGCTCCACAGCCGAGCTCACCCCCGACAAGAAGGACGCCGACGGGGTCGTGAGCCAGCCGCTCGCCGACTACGTGCTCGCGAACGTCGTGCACGCGGAAGAGCCGAAACCGGAAACGGTCGACCTGACGACTGCGACGTACCGGTACAAGGTCACGGTCATCACGCCGCAGGCCAGGACGAAGAGCCCCGATTGGATCGAGGAGACGGCCGACATCCTGTACCCCGTGCCGCCGCCGGTTGCGGTGACTCCTTGAAGGGTCTCCCCGACTTCCAGGACTGGCTGGTTCCCGGCGACCCCGTCGTGCTCGGCCCGTTCGCTGGCGAGGGCTTCCACACGGTGCTGCCGGACGGGCTCGCGCTCGCGGAGCGTGCGGACGGACGTCCGGATCTCCTGCTCGATCTGGTTCGAGGCCAGGATGCAATGCTCGGGTCCGCGGCGCACGGCATGCTCGAGCTGAGGCTGGCCGGGTCCTACCGGCTCGAAGACGCGCTCGCCGCGGCGCGGGCGCGCACCGAGACTGCGACCGTCCGCCGGGCAGCGTTCTCGGACGGCGTGCTCTGGCTGAGGGCGATGGACCCCGGATCCGACATCGCCGTGGAGCTGACGAGCGCGGCGTCGCTGGCCGGCACTGGGCTCGAGGCCGCACGCTGGGTGATCGAGCTCACGGCTGAGGGCGCGTCGTTGGTCAAGCGGGCGCTGGTCGAGAAGGTGCTCTCGGTAGAGGCTCGCGCGCAGCTCGAGCTCGAAGGCATCGCGCCACGCGTCGAGACGAAGGTCCGCTTCGAGCCTCGGGCGCTTCGCGAGGCGCTCGCCGCGATGGCAGTCGCAGGCGGGCTCGTCGGACGCGACGGCCTGCTCGCGGAGCTTCGCGCGAAACCGGATGCGCTTCCCTTCGAGTTCCTCCCGGAGCTCGGTGCGGATATGCGCGAGGCGCTGGTGCAAGCGCTGGTCGATCTCGTCGTCGCCGAGGTGGCAGAGATCGCGCCCGCAGACGATCACGGCGAGCCGCAGCTGGCGCCGTTGGCGGTCGAGCAATTGGTGGACGGTCGCGTCGAGCGCGACCTGCGCAAGCCGTTCGTCACCCGCCGCCCGCTCGTGCTCGACCTCGATCCGCTCACCGCCGTTCGCGAGTACATCGCAGCGCAGGGTGCGGACGAGATCATCCACGAGAGCGCCGTGCCGACGCTCGCGACCGGAGTGCAGACGATCGATCTCGCCGCGAACCTTCCGTCGGGGCGCGTCGGTGTTCTGTCGATCGGTGCGGACGTCCTAGCGCCGCCGAGCTTGCCGTTCCGGCCGCAGGCGATTGTCCGTTCGGTCGAGTTCGAGGAGCCGTCGGACACGGCGAGCGTCCAGCTTGTGCTCGGACCGACGGAGCAGCTCGCCTATCGCTGCACGGCGACCGCGGTACTCGTCGAGGGCGCCGGTACCCGGCAGCTGAAAGGAGACGCGCGGCCCTTCGACAGTACGTTCCTCCGGCTCGACGTCGACGACTTCCCCGTCGTGTTCGTGCACGTGGGAGGCTCGATCGGGCTGCTGGGGCAGGCGACGATCGAGGGGACGTTGCACCGCTCCTCGGCGCATGGGCCTGTTGCGCAGACCTTCCACCTGACGGCCGCGCAGCCGGCCGTTGCACTGGCATTGCCGAGGGACGCGAAGGACGCGGCGCTCGAGATCCGCGCGGTTCCGCCGAACGGCGGCCTGCCCGTCGTCGTCGGGCCGCTTCCGGCCGCGGATCTCGAGCTCGACCTCCACTCGTTCAGCGGCTACGGCCCCCATCGCGTGCACGTCGAGTGCAACTTTCCGAACGGCGTCGCAGACCTCGCCGTCGATCTGGTGCCGGAGGCTCGCGCGGAGGAGCCGACCGCGCTGGGATTGGTTCATCTGACACCGGAACAACCCGCGGCCGACTGGACGTGGTTCGCCGACACGCCCTTCGCCCCGGGCTACCGCTTCCGGCTGCACCCGCGGCCGGGGGAGCAACCCGAACCGTGGTCCGAGGCGCAGTCCCCCTCGGAGCCGCTGCTGCTCACCGCGGGCGGTGCCGGGTGAAGTCCAAGAGCTGGGAGCAGCTCGGGGCACTGAGGTGGAGGCGCTCCGAGCAGGACCCCGAGACTTTCTTCTATGTCCCGAATGCTCCGGGCCCGGTCCTCGACCCGACCGGAAAGCCGTCCGTCGCGCTGATGCTCGCCGGCGAGGACAAGGCCTACCTCTCGCTCTCGGTGCAGTGGGACCCGCCGGCCGCAGTGCTCGAGGACCTGCGCACGAAGCTCGCCGACCTGAACAAGGACGTTCAGCCGGCGCTGATTCGTATTTCGTCCCCACCGCTACAGGTGGGGGAGGTGACGCTCGGGACCAAGACGGCGGACGGCTTCCACGAGCTCCGAACGGTCCCGAGCTCGGGGTACCCGCCATGGACGGCCACGTTCAGCGTCGAGCTCGACCCCGACGCAACACAGGCGGCGAAGGCCGCGCTCGGCGGAAAGCATCACAAGCTGGTCGTGCGCTTCCGCGCTCAGCTCGAAGGAAGGCCTGTGGAGCTCTGGAGCGACGTCGGGAAGTGGTTCGACCCGGGCGCCGATCACTACGAGCCCGCTCTTGCACCGTCGTCAGCAACCGAAGGAGAAGAACGTGCTGAAGATCGATAACCAGGAGATGATCGACGGAATCGTCGTGTACGGCGACGACAAGCGCGACAACGTCTACTACGTGCTGCCGTCGAACGTCAGCTTCCGCATGGACGACAACGGCAACCCGGTCTTCAAGTTCGTCAAGTACCGCATGCCGATCGACCGGGAAGACGGCAAGAAGGGCGGCGGCTACGTGTTCTTCGACGTCGCCTTCGAGGTGCCGGAGGACAAGCTCGACCAGATCAAGAAGCAGAAGCAGGCCGCGCTCGACGCGCGCCACGGCGGGGCAAACGTGCCGCAGGTCGAGATCGCGCCGATCACCTGGACGCGCGGTACCGCCAACTTCCTCCTCTCCGACTCGACCGGCGCGCTCATCGAGAAGGTGAACGGCGCGGCGAAGCCGTCACTGTACGGCAAGAACGTCGCCGCGTACTCGCTCGAGCTGACCCCCGAAGGCGCGACGCTGTTCGAGGCGACGATGCAGGGGAAGGGCGTCGGCGGCGTCGCCGTCGAGTACGACCTGTGGTTCTGGGCGCGGATGCCGCCGATCACCGGCCACGCCTGGTTCTACGGGACGGAGTTCTACTCGTTCTTCCAGGACGTCGACATCGACTGGGACGCATGCGGCGACGACGAGTACCGCGAGACGATCCGAGAGCGGTTCTACAGCAGCGAGTCCAACGGCGTCACCGTCGACATGGCGTACGCGATCCCAGGCGACCCCGAGGGAACGAAGAAGCTCGCCGACTCGATCCGCGGCTCGCTGAGGCAGTCACTCGACGAAGCCGTCGCGCGCAAGGCGCTGAAGGCGATCGATCCGGTGACCGCGGATCAGAAGGAGATTCCGGACGACGGCTACGAGAAGGTCGTGCGGGACATCTCGACCACGAAGACCGTGTGGATCGACCAGACCTACAGCGAGACGGACGTCCTCGAGTGGAACGTCCACCCGAATGGCAACGTCCCGAACATCACGACGTTGAAGGGCGGGGACGGCAAGGAGATCGCGTGGTCGGACTACGCGGTCGAGATCGACCTCAACGACCCGTTCTTCAAGCAGCTCAACGTGACGGTCGGCGTCAATGCCGACTTCGCGGAGCTGCCGCTACACAGCGTGGAGGTGCACCTCGAATACAAGGAAGGCAAGGAGCATCAGATCGGCGAGTACCGGTTCACCGATCCCTCAGCCGTCGAGAAGTTCGACACCTACATCGACAACGACGTCTGGGAGTACAAGTGGTGGTACGAGGTCAACTACAAGGGCGCGTCGAAGACCTTCAAGTCGGAGACAAAAAAGACCGACGAGAAGATCCTCACCGTCAACGTCGACGACCTCGGCATCCTGCACGTCGACATCGAGCCGGGCGACCTGAACTTCGACCAGGTCAAGTCCGCGCAGGTCGCGTTCGAGTACGAGGCCGGCTCGGGCAAGATCGCCGAGCAGTTCACGCTCAACAGCGCGACGCCGAACGCGACGATCAAGAAGCCGATCTTCGAGCCGCGGGCGAAGCCGTACCGCTACAAAGTCAAGTACTTCATGGCGGACGGCAAGGAGTACTCGACCGACTGGGTCGAGGGGCTAACGAACCGCCTGTTCGTCAACGATCCCTTCTCGTCGAACGAGGTCGTCGGGATCCGCAGCGTCGGCGACCTCGAGAACAAGATCGAGCAGATCTTCATCGACCTCGCGTACAACGACGCGACGAACAAATATGACCAGACGACCTCGGTCGCGCTCAGCGCCGAGAACCCGTTCTTCGACTGGAAGTTCCCGGTCATCGCTGAGGGCGGCACCGTCACCTACTCGGGTCTGGTGAAGTACAAGGACGGGACCACTGCGCCAATCCCGAAGACGACGGCGGAAGAGCCCACGATCCTCGTCGGTGACGTGATCGCCGAGAAGATGACAGTCACCGTCGTTCCCGACCTGGTCGACTTCAACGTCGTCAAGCTGGCGAAGGTGGCTCTCCGCTACGAGGACGAGGCGAACAAGATCAAGGAGAAGCAGGACTTCCTCTTCAAGGCCGGCGCCACCGCCCCGGGCGTCTGGGAGATCGACGCCAAGGACAAGTCGAAGCTGGAGTACCACTGGCAGGCGGCCTACTACCTTGCCTCGGGCGGCGACCCGACGGTCGCTGAGGGGACGAGCACGGAGCCGACGCTGGTGCTGTCCGGTCCGCCCGGTGTCGCACCGGCGCAGCCCGCTCCTCCGGTGCAGCCCGCAACGCCCACACAGCCTGCCGCTCCCACGGAGCCGGAGCCCGCGACTCCCGCGCCGACGGGAACCGGCGGGACGCCGTAGGAAGCAGAGGAGCGACGGAATGCTCTATCTCAACCCGCCGTACTACATCATCGACGGCGTCTCGCTGCTCCCCGATCACGGGGATGAGCTGCAGTACTACTTCATGCCGCTCGCGCCGCACCTGACGACGATCGAGGACCTGCAGACGAAGCAGCAGATCCCCCAGATCCAGGTGATCCGCTTCGCCGGGGAGACCGCCACCGGCGGCTTCCTCAACTTCGACTGCAACCTCGGCATCACCGACGAGCGCCTCGCCGACATCGCGGCCGAGCTCCGCTCGAAGGCGAACCTGAAGGGCGACCCGAAGCTGGCGCCGGTGCCGGTCATCGACGGGTCGGTGCGGATGATGCTCTTCGGCAAGGAGAGCGCGTCGCCCGACGACAAGAAGCCGCCGCAGGGCGGGGGCCCGCCGACGGCCCCGGCCGGGCCGCAGTTCGTCCTCAAGATCAACAATGCGGCAAAGCCGTCGCTTTACGGGGACAACCAGGCGGCGTTCTCGGTCCAGCTCGACGCCGAGGGCGTCACGATCCTCGATGCGGCGCTTCGGGGGGAGATGTCGCCGGTCGGCGTCGTCTACTCCCTCCAGTACGTCGGCCTGCGACCGGCCTACCACGTGCACGTGAGTGCCGACTGGAACCGCGTGCAGACGCACCTGTCCGACCACTTCGGCGTGAACACGGTCTTCTTCTCGTACGAGAGCGACACGGTCATCGACAAGTTGGTCGAGGACCGCGTGATCGTGATCGAGGCCGAGAAATTCGTCGCTGAGGGAGAGCCTGGCGGCGATGACGGCGCCGGCCGGTATGAGCAGGCGCTCGACGAGGTGCGGGAGATGGTCGGGGAGACGTTCTTCCAGCCGAGCATCGAGCCGATGTCGGAAGGCGGCGGGTTCCTCGACACGCTCAAACGGACGTCGCAACTCGCGGCGACGGGCGGTATGGGCTCGCTGTTCACGATGAAGCACGTTGACCTCACCCGCATTGACCAGAAGTCGCTGAACGTGGACCTGAGCGAGCGGACGGCGGTGCTGCGCAGCATCTATCCGCAGGGGCATCTCGCCGGGTTGACTCGGATCATCGAGCAACAGCATCTCGACATGTCGAGGTTCATGCTCAGCGTCAGTCTCGACGACGACTTCTTCAAGAAGCGCAGGGTGCGCGTGATCTCGCGGGCCGAGTACGACGTCGACCAGATCGCGTCGATGAACGTATCGCTGACGTATGAGGGCGACACGAAGAACGTCGTCCTCGATCCGAGCACGCCGGAAGGCGCGATCGAGTGGATGAGCGTGCTCGACGGCACCGAGATGAAACGAGACGTCTCGGTCAGTTACGAAGTCGGGTTCAAGTCGTCGCTCGGCCCGGGCCGTCCCGCCGGCCTCAAGTCGAAGGCCGAGGTCTTCACGGGCGACGCGATCGAGATCTCGCCTCGGGGCGACGCGTTGTACTCGGTCATGCCTGTCCCGATCAACGCGGCGGCGTTCCCATGGGACGTGTATCCGACCGTCGAGCTGGACGCGGAGTATGTCGACGACCCCAATCACGTCCACATCTCGGAACACTGGATGCTCACGGACCAGTCGATGCCGAGCGGCCAGGGCAGCTGGCCCGTCTTCCTCGTCGACGACTCGCACCGCACGATTCGCTACCGGCTCCGCTATCACGCCGCGGACGGCCGCGAAATCGACGGCGAGTGGATCGAATCGGACGAAGGCCTGATCAGGGTCGCCGATCCGTACCCGCGGCGGTCGGTCTCCATCGTCGCTCCTTCGGCCATCTTCCAGACAGTCGAGCGTGCGTTCGTCGACGTGTCGTACGACGACGAGCCGAACAGCGTGTCGAAGCAGCAGTCGTTCGAGTTCAACGCGCAGGCGCCCGGCTCGCAGACCTTCTTCGTCGAGCTCGTCGACCCGAAGAAGCGCCTGGTGGGTTTCAAGGTCACGCTCGTCTTCACGGACGGGCACACGGTTGAATTGCCGCCGTCCTTCACGATGACCGAGCGCATCGTGCTGCGGCCGGATATGAAGGGGCACCGTGCCGTGGCTGTCCGTCCGGAGCCCATCGACTTCGCACCGAAGGGCCTGAGGGAGATCTTCGTCGAGGCGAAGTACGAGGATCTCGCGGCCGCCCTCAGCTTCTCCGACAGCTTCTCGTTGACCGCGCCCTCGGACGAGCGCAGCTTTGAATACGACTACGTCGACGCAGCCAAGGACGGCTACCAGTATCGGATAACACGCAAGTACACGAACGGACTGAAGAAGGCGACGCAATGGGAGAACTCCGACGCCCCCGAGCTCGTCGTCTCCGTGCAGTGATGGTTGTTGACTTCGGAAGGAGGAGTCGTGCTTCGACTCGGTGACGGGGTCCAGACGATCGAGGGCGTGACGGTTTTTCCCGACCATGCAGACAAGTCGGTCTACTGGTACCTCGCCGCACCCGTCTCGCTTGCCAGGAGACAGGACGGCCACGCGCAGTTCACGTTCATCAAGTACAAGCCTGCGGCTGTCGAAGGAGGCGCCAAGGGCGGCGGCTTCCTGATGTTCACCTCCGCGCTCGCGCTCGACAAGGCAACGGAAGCGAAGATCCGCTCGAAGCTTCACAGCGAGGACGGCCCGCCGAAGCTGACGGCGGTGCAGTTCGACGAGGGCACGGTGCAATGCGTCTCACTCAATCTGCAGGGATCAGGCGGGACGAGCGCAGCCGCCGCCGCGGAAGGGTCGTTCAACGCCGTCGAGACGATTCTCGGCGCGCAGAAGCCGTCGCTGATCGGCGACAACAACGCGGTGTTCGGCCTGACGCTCAGCCAGGAGGGCGCGACCATCCTCGAGCAGGCGCTCGAGCAGGGTACGACGCCGATCGGTGTCGTCTACGACCTGAAGTTCACCGGTCTGCGCCCGGCGCTCGACGTGAAGATCACCGCCGATTTCGAGCGCTGCTACAAGCAGTTCAGCGCGAGCCTCAATGCTTCCGTCTACTTCCTGAAGGTCGGGATCGACGCGGGCTTCGAGAAGCTCGTGCAGGACGGCGCGATCAAGATCGAGGTGACGAACTTCTCGACCGACGCCGACAAGTCGGAGAAAGAGAAGTGGGCGCTCGACTTCTTCAAAGAGAAGCTGCTCGCCGACTGGTTCACCCCGACGCTCTCGCCGGGAACGTTGCAGGGCGGTCAGGCAACGGTGCCGAAGACCACGCCGACGTCGACCGGAACAACGGGGACGTCGTCGGCGCCGCCTACGACCACGTCGGGAACCCACGCCCCCGGCGCGCAGACCCCGCCTCCGGTTCCCACGCCCCCGCCGGGGGCGTCTTCGGCGCAGCATCAGCCCGGGCCGCCTCCATCGCCGGCACCCGCACCGCCCGCTCCGGGCGGCTCGGGGGCGCCCATCCCGGCAGGCGGCGGCCAGACCCCGCCGCCGGCGCCCAGCCCGGGGGGCGGCGGCCACTCTGCGCCGGCGCCCGCACCACCCGCCCCCATGCCGCCGACGCACGGCGGCTCCACTCCGCCCGCCCACAGTGGGTCGACCCCGCCGCCTGCGCCCCTTGGCCAGACGCCGCCCATCACCGGCCAGCAGCAGAAGCCCGGCGCCGACTCGAGCTCTCCGGCGATCTCCTTCAAGCTGAAGGCGATCGCCCAAGAGGAGCAGAAGACGCTCACCTTCGAGTACCACAGCTCCGAGGCGACCCAGCGACAGTACGCTCCGCAGGGGCTGTTCGGCCTCTTGGCCGCGGACCTCAAGCGCGAGGATTACTTCGTCGAGGTCGATCTCGACGATCCGTTCTTCCGCGTCTTCAAGATCGACGCAGAGGTCCCGGTCGACCTCGCGAAGATCGGGCTGCAGTCCGTGACGGCCGCACTCGACTACGGCACCGAGGGGACAGCCGCGCACAAGCACACCGACCTCGTCTTCGACCCAGCGCATGCGGACCCCCAACACTGGGAGGTCTTCGTCGACGAGGCGCTCGACCTCGGCTACCACTACCGCGCGGAGTTCAACTTCGACGCGCAGTCAGACTGGCAGGGCGAGCAACTGACGTACGTCCTCGAGTCGGACTGGACGGAGGACCGGACGCTCTCGCTGAACCCGTTCAAGCTGCTCGGGTTCCTCGAGGTCAACGTCTTCCCGCACCGCATCGACGCGGGCGTCGTGAGCTCGACTGACGTCATTCTCGGCTATGAGGCGAAGAGCGGCTGGAAGACGGAGAAGACGCTGACGGTGCTTCCCGACTCGCAGCCGCAGGTCTGGCGCGTTCGCACGAGCTCTCCGGAAGACCTGAGCTTCTCGTACCGGTTCGTGCACCATCTGAAGGACGGGACGGCGCGCGAGACGAAACCGACGTCGACCACCGCGACGGCGGTGCCGGTCGACGACCCGTTCGCGAGCTCGATCGAGCCTCGCTTCATCTGGCAGTTTCCGCCGGAGACATTCGAGACGGTGATCGTCGACATCGAGTACGACGACGAGAAGAACCACTACCACCGGAAGGAGCGCCTCGAATTGGCGAACGGTGCGATCAAGCCCGCGAGTCTGCGCATCGCGACGCTCGATCCGGACATCGTCAAGTACCGCTACCAGGTCACGCTGATCGGGCCGCAGGGTCAGATCGTCCGGGGACCGTCGCTCGAGACCGAGCGCGACATCGTCGGCGTAACCGCGACTGCGGAGGAGGGATAGTGGCGCTCGCGCTCCCCGCGGTCGCGCTCGACGAGGCGGCGCTCGAGCACGCGCTCGACATCGTCGCGAAGACGCAGCCGGAGCCGGTCGAGCGTGCGAGGGCCGCGCTCGACGTGATCCTCGACGGCGTCCGGCGATCGCCGTGGAGCGACGTCGCGTGGTGCGCGAGCGCTCTCAGCCCCAACGGCTACCCCGTGCAGTTCGTCGTCGACGTCGGGGGGAACCTCGGCTACGTCGCGGAGCTGGCCGGTCCCCAGGAGGCTGCGGCCGGCAAGCTCGCTCGAGCGCTCGAGGTGCTCGACGAGCTCGGCACGCCGCCGCTGCCCCACGCGTGGGTCAACGCGGTCGGCGCCGCCCAGCGCAGCGGCGAGCTCCGCTCGGGGACGTGGCTGGGCGGCAGCCACGGCGCCGAGTGCGACGAGTACACGCTCTATTTCGAGGTGCCCCCGGGTGGGGAGGCGGAGTTGCTCCATGCGCTCATGCCGGCTGCGCTGCTCCCGTCGGTGTCGGGGCTCGGCCGGCTCGAGACGGTCGGGATCGAGGCGGGTACCGGGAGGATCGAGCTGTACTGCGCCTGCGAGTCGACCGATGCGCGCCTCATCGGAACGGGAATGATTCGGCTCGGCTTCGGCGACCGAGCGGACGACCTGATCTCCTTGATAGAGCGGACGCCGATGCGGCCGGCATCGCTGCTTCTCCAGAGAGGGTCGTTCGGCCTTGCCGTCTCCATCGTCGAAGCGCGTCCGGAGTGCTTTATGGTCGTGGCTCCCGCTAGACGGATGCTCGGGCGCGACCGTGACACACGACGCCGCTTGCTCGAGCTCGCCGGCGCCGAGGGATGGGATCTCTCGACGTATGCGGCCCTGACGCGCGGACTCGAGGGCGACTCGCCGCACCGTGTGTCGGTCCACGGCTTGCTCGCCTGGACGGTCGCGGCTGACTCGCCGCCGGCGATTCGCTTCGCTTTCGCCCCACTCGCCAAGGACGGCGCAACCGAAGGAGGCTTGCCATGAAGCAGGTCACGCTCGAGAACTTGCACTGCACGGTCACTGAGGACAGCCTCGGGTCGGACGAGTGCCGGGTCGAGATCTACGCAGACGGTGACTTCGAAGGCGTTCTGCGTTTCGACCTCAACAACGACGAAGATCGGGCGCTCAACACGGACGTCGTCTTCGACTCCGTCTTGACGGTGAAGCTATTCGACGAGGACGGAGACTTCCCCGGCGACGACGACGACGCGCTCGGGATCATCACGGTTGCGCCGGCGGAGGTGAGCCATGCAACCGGCGACTTCACGCAGGACGAGGCGAACTACAGCCTCACCTATAGCGTCACCGATCGCAGCGATCTCACGCCGGCGGGAATGCTGGAGTGGACGCTGCAGAACTTCGAGAACTCCACCGCGCAGGGTGTCTGGTCGCAAATCGACAAGGCCTCGCTCGGGGCCGATGTCCGCGCCACGGTGACGGATCCAGAAGGTCAGGTGTACCAGGCAAAGGCGCAGTTCTGCGGCCCGACGTCGATCGCGCTCGAGCTCGCCAAGCGGATGCCGCGTCGCTACGTGCGCGTCTGCCAGCAGCTGTACGAGACCGGCGGTTTCGTCGGCCGCAGCAAGGCGATCAACGCCTCGGACGACCTACGCGCATCGCAAGTGGGACAGGACATGTCGCCGGTGGACTGGATGCTGATCGCCACGATGCGCGAGGAGGAGAACGCGCTCTTCCCGGTTACCGCCGACGCGACAGGCATCGACGCGCAGATCCAGGGGATGACGACGCAGTGGGAGATGGACGGCTGGACGAACGAGATCCTCTTCAAGGACCAGACCGCGATCACGACGACGTTCGTGTGGGGCGAGCGCGACGCGATCGGCTACGCCGACCAGGTCTACAACTCGGGTGGAGTCTCGTTCGTGATGATCAACTCGGATCTCATCACGAGGCCGAACGAAGACACGAATCCACTACTGCCCGACCACTGGGTGGTCTACCGCGGCGGACTCGGATTCGCTAACGACCGGATCCAGTTCAACGTGTGGAGCTGGGCGCAGGTGTACCCCGTCGACGTGCCGATCGGCCGCTTCGAGGACTGCATGTACGGAATCGTCACCGGCTTCTGAGCCGGGTGGGTGACGCCGTCCGTCAGCGCAGCGTGCCCCGGAGTCCCACGCGCTGGAGAGGCTCATGCTTCTGGGATGGGCGTGCCTCCGGCGTGCTGCGACGAGGGCTCGGTGGCGGGTTTTCAGGGCCCGGCGGTATCGGCCTGAGAAGAACCCGGCGTGCGCCGGGCGGGGTGCTGAGCGAGTCGGGTGGTCGGCGAGCATCAGCGGACAGGCTGTCCGCCCAGAGAGCGGTCGCCGACTCAATGCTCTCGTCCCTTCGGCGAGCCGAGGCGCCTGAAAAGATGCCGACCTTGACGTACTCTGCGCGACGCAACCGGAAGACGAGATCCATTTGGCTTGCACCAGGAGCGGTGACAGGCGTTAGGCTCGAAGTTCCGTGACCGTCAGTAGCGAGGATCGGCTTGGACGGTGGCTGACGTTCGGCGTCGCTCTCATCGGAATGGCCATCATGCTCACCGCTTTTCTCGTTGCAGTGTGGGTCTTCCGCGACGTCGATAAGCCGGGCGAAGTGATTGTCGCAGTGCTTGGGTCAATAGGAGCCGCGGTAGGGACGCTGGCTGGTTTCGTTGCGGGCGCGAAAGTTGGTTCGGAGGGTCGTGACAAAGCGGAGGATCGTGCGGAAAAAGCGCAACAGAAGTACAACGCGATCGTGGAGACGAATCCGCCTTCGATAGTCGATCAGGCAAGGTCAGATCCGCGCTATCACCACCTCTTCGACTGAACGCGTGCTGAAGCACGCGCTGATCGTGCGGATGACTCTCGTTCCGTCGTTCCTCACGCTGCTACACGAGAGGTCGTGGTACATCCCGCGCTGGTTCAACCGGGCGCTCCCGAAGATCACGATCGAGCCGCCGCACGAGGGCGAGAGCCGGCTGCCCCGTGGCGCCGAACCGAAGCCCAAGCCGAGCGAGGCGTAGCCAGCGCCGTGGAGCCCCGCCCGACACCGCAAGAGGCCGCTCGCGGCAACGTTCCGGCGAAGTTCGTCAAGGTGATCGCGGTCGTCGTGCGCGGTGACGAAGCCATCGTTGCTCAACTCATGAACGAGAGCGAGCCAGACACCTCCCACTGTGTTCGCAAGGGAGACGGATGGGTCGAGCAATCCAGCGGCAACGGTGACACGGCGTTCATGGGACTGGAGAACGGCGTCGGTACTGTCGTCACGTGGTGCGAAGCGCCCACTTGGGCAGTTGCAGCCAAGTACGAAGTTGACGCTCGCGAGCAGGTCGTACCGGTCCAAAACGATTGTGTCGTTGCGACATTCGACGGCGTTCCGGAGAACTCGTGGCCGAAACTCGCGGCGTGGATCGATGCGCGCGGAGGCGAGCGGAGTCACACGTTCGACGGCACACCTCGATAGGCGATTTGTCTTTCGCGCGATCCCAGCGGCGGGGGTGGGATTCGAACCCACGGGCCGCCTTTCGACGGCCAACAGTTTTCAAGACTGCCCCGTTCGACCGCTCCGGCACCCCGCCGTGACTCATTGTGGCAGCAGATGCCGGTCGCGACTGCTGTCGGCGGGCGGAGCCGGGCTTGCCTGGC
>WNFU01002946.1_pt1 | contig 24373 bp, 22 predicted proteins | sample 5400121 | NCBI WGS metagenome assembly WNFU01 (sample SAMN13153360, study PRJNA577476) | soil metagenome | isolation source: 100 cm soil or saprolite under grassland replicate 1 | place: USA:California | collected 2016-06-15
CCGGTGAACCTCGTGGCACACAAGATCGCGCCGGCTCTGGCCGTCGGCGCCCCGATCGTGATCAAGCCGGCCGGGCAGACCCCCCTGGGATCGCTGCTGCTGGCCGACGTGATCTCCGAGACCGATCTCCCGCCCGGGATGCTGTCGGTCCTCACGATCTCGGGCGAACGGGCCCAGAAGTTGGTGGAGGACCGCCGGTTCGCCAAGTTCTCGTTCACGGGGAGCGGGATCGGGTGGAAGCTGAAGGGCCTCGACCCCCACAAGCACACGACGCTGGAGCTGGGCGGGAACGCCGGCGTGATCGTCCACTCGGACGCGGACCTCGACCACGCGGCCGCGCGGGTGGCGTTCGGCGGGTACTACCAGGCCGGCCAGTCCTGCATCGCCGTGCAGCGCGTGTTCGTCCAGTCGGAGGTGTACGAGGACTTCGTGGCACGGTTGGTGAAGCAGGTGGAATCGCTGAAGGTCGGCGATCCCCTGGACCCGTCGGTGGACGTGGGGCCGGTGATCGACCACGACTCCCTGGAGCGGATCGACGCGTGGGTGAAGGAGGCCGTCGACGGCGGCGCGGAGATCCTCACCGGCGGACGGCGGGAGGACCCGCTGTACTGGCCGACGGTCCTGGCGAACACCTCGCCGGAGATGAGCGTCCGGTGCCAGGAGGTGTTCGGCCCGGTGGTCACGGTGGAGCGCTACGAGACCTTCGAGGAGGCCCTCGACCTGGTGAACGACTCGGACTACGGGCTGCAGGCCGGCCTGTTCACGTCGTCGATCGAACGGGCCATGCTGGCACACCGCGAGCTCGAGGTGGGCGGGCTCATCGTCAACGACGTCAGCGCGTTCCGGGCGGACCAGATGCCCTACGGCGGTTGGAAGGAATCCGGCTACGGCCGCGAGGGCCTCCGTTCGGCCATGGAGTCCATGACCGAGCAACGGATCATGGTCCTGTCGAACGTCCCGCTGTAGGGAGAGAAGGGTTCGACTCCTCCCAGGTCCACGGAGTTCTTGACTTTTCTCAGCTATGTGGCCTGGTAGATCGTGGTTGTCCGGTGTCCGATCGCTGCCTCAGTGAGGTCAGGCCCGCCGAAGTTCGAGCACGGGAATGGTGCGGACTCCGGCAGTTTGGCGTTCGTACTCGGCAAAGCCCGGGTAGCGCCGAGCTTGCTCAGCGTAGATGCGATCGCGTTCATCGCCGACGACATCGCGCACGGTCACGTTGTACGTCTCCGTTCCCCGTTCGACGCTGCCTTCACCGGCGGCGGTCAAGTTGTAGTACCAGTCTGGGTTGATGGGTGCTCCACCTCGCGTAGCGAATACGTAGATGACGTCCGGATCGGTGTCGTGCGGGAGGTACATCGTCGGGGTGACGTGCTCCCGTCCGCTCTTGCGGCCGCGGTGATGCACGAGGACCAGCGGGTCGCCTTCGAACGTTCCGCCAACCCTGCCCTCGTTCGCTCGGAACTCCGCGATGGTGGTCGCGTTCCAGTCGCTCATGTCGAATCTCCTCTCGTTCACGGAAGATGCGTGATGGAAGCCCCAACTGCGCGCCGAAGGCGGCAAGCGGCCTCTACAGGGAGAGGAACGGGCGAAAGAGGGAGACTCCGCTGCCTGCCGTGAGCGCGGTGAGTTCGGCGCTCGGCTGACCAAGGAGTTCGCTCGTGACCGATCCTGTCGCGAAGATCGCCTCCATGAGGTCGCTCACGTGCGTGGCATGCTCGATGACCGCCTCGGAGTGCCGGTATCGCTCGTAGACGACGCCCTCGGACTGGTCGTCGTTGAGGTAGATCTCGTACTGAAGCGTTCCGATGTGTATCTCACTCATGCTGTTCGGGCCTCCAAGATCGGTGATCCGGTGAGATGCGCGGACAGGAACTGCCCGGCTCTGTCCAGCGCCACGACCGCTTCGTCGAGCATCGGGTGATACGCCTGGAAGACGTGGGGAACGCCGGGAGTGATGTCGAGGGTGACCTCGACGTCGGCGGTGGCGGCCACACCGGCGAGGCGGATCGCGTCGTCGAGGAGAACCTCGTGCGATCCCGCCTGGATGATCAGCGGCGGCAGGCCGGACAGGTCGGCGAAGATGGGGCTGATGAGCCTGAGGCCGGCATCTTGGCCTGCCGTGTAGTCGGGGACCCGGGCGCGCAGTGCTTCCGGGCTGAGCAGCGGGTCGGCCTCGCGTTTGGTTGCCATCGTGGCCCCGGCCAACGTGAGGTCAACATACGGTGACATGACGAGGGCCGCAGCAGGCAGAGGCAGCCCGTGATCGCGGGCGTTGACGAGGGTCGCGATGGCGAGCCCGCCGCCGGCGGACTCTCCCGCGAAGGCGATATCCGATGAAGCTGTGCCGTCGTGCAGGAGCGCTTCATAGGCGGCCAGAGCGTCGTCGACCGCGGCCGGATACGGATGCTCGGGGGCGAGCCGGTAGTCGAGCGAGATGACCTTGGCGCTTGTACGCCGGCCGACCTGCGAGGCCAGGTCGGCGGCGAGGAAGGCGTCCCCCAGCACGTACACGCCCCCGTGGAAGTACATGACGATATGGCGGGGTTCGATTCCATCGACCGTGATTTCGGCTGTCCGGACGCCCCCGAGTGCGGCTTCGGCCACGGTCACGTCGGCGGGCAGCGGCTGCGCCGACAACAACTCCCCGAGCAGGCGCCGCTGCTCGTCAACGTCGCTGTCCGCGGGGAACGCTCCCTGCCGCAGGATCGCATCGAGGTTTTCTCGCTGTTCGATGCTCACCGACGACCTCCTTTGGCCGCGGCGACCTCGACCGCGCTCATGGGTGCACCGGCAAGCCGTAGCCGTGGTTGAGCCGGATCGACTCCATCAGCCAGAACGCGACGTCCGGGGTAAACACATCCGCAGCTGCCAGCACGCCGGTGTACTTCTCGATGACCGGGGCGGCCGTCGCCTCGCCGACTGCGTTGAGGTAGCCCTTGACGCCGGCCCAGAGGTTCGCGCCGCCCTTCTGGAAGTAGGGCGTCGGATCAACGCTGTCGAGGGCGCTCCTCGCGCTCGCCTCGAGATCATCCATGTATTGCTGATGCAGGATGACGTCCTCGCGCGTGCCGAGCCGGCCCAGATGGCCACTGATGAGGGTCTTCCACGGGTAGGTCAACCCGGTGGCGGGCATCCCCAGGTAGCCCGGGATGTCGTCGGACAGGTTGACGACGTACACGGGTACCCACCCCGCATTGACGATGTCGACCATCATCAGCGCGTCGTGCTCTGGAAAGTGAACAACGCTGTTGTCGGGAGTGTGGTTCGGGCCGTGCCACGCGAGCTCGATCCGCTCGCCACCGATCTCCAGGGTCCGGCGCTCGCTGAAGGTTTCCTCCGGTGCCGGTCGGGCCGGGTCGTCGTCCCGGAGCAGGAGCCGCCGGGTCTCCTCGTGCCCGACCCGCACGACGTCCTTGCCGAAGAGCGAGGATGCGCCCCCGTGGTCCGCGTGGTGGTGGGTGTGGACCAGGTAGGTGACCTTGTTGCTCACGTCGTTGGCTCGCGCGATCTCGTCGATCGCTCGCTGGAGGTTGTGTCCGATGCTCGGGGGCGCGTCGAAGAGGACGACACCGTCCTGCGTCGTCAGGAAGGCGGCCTGATAGACGCCGTCGGTCACCCAGTACAGGTTCCGTTCGACGCGTCCGACGTAGTACCCCTGCTCGTTGAGGGCGGGGCCGAACGACGATTCCGGCACCGGCGCGTAGTCGGGCAGGGCGGCGGCCACGGAAGTGGTTTCCGTCTCAGGTGTGCTCATCGAGTCCTCCTCTGTCTCTCTGTGGGTTCCGGATCAGCTCGCCCACGGCAGCCGGGCACCCGAGCTTCCCGGTCGGCACGGTCAAACCCGGCCAGGTTGAGTGCCGGCGGGTTGAGATCTGGCGTCGGGTGGGGTTTCCTCGGACCCCGCAGGCGTGTTGCATGGAGAGCAAGATCGCCCCGACCCAGGTGAGCTGTCCTCACCGGATGATGGTGATTTCTCCGGCGACCATCCCCGGCTGGGGCTCGGCCAAGCGTTGACGGGAGTACGGTGGGTATGAGCACGGGGGCAAATCCCTGACCAGGGGAGACGGGCGTGCTATGAGGCCTCCCCCGAACCGGGCGCTAGCATGACCGACTTGGCGACGACACGGCGGGGCAAGCGTCCCGCCCGGCCGACTTCGACTGGCGTTTCGCGCGCCGGGTATCTACTCCTTCGTGATGACCTCCTCGCCACGCTGGATCGCGCTGCCACGAGGAAGGTGACGGTCATCTCCGCGCCGCCGGGGAGCGGGAAGACGTCGCTTCTCCGTACGTGGTCTGACCGCCCCAGCAAGGACCGCAGGGTTGCCTTCATGTCGGTGCCGCGCGACCAGCAGGATGCGCAGCAATTCTGGCTCGCCGCCCTGGACGCGATCCGCCAATTGGCCGCCACGACGGATTCCCGACCCCGAACCCCTGCCCCCGCGGTCGATAGCGACGCGATGGTCGACACGATTATCTCGGAACTCGCTGACCAGGCCACAGTCGTCGTGCTGATCATCGACGATCTCCACGAGCTGAGGTCGGCTGACGCCCTCACGCAGCTCGAGCATCTGCTCGCGGCCTTACCGAGCTCCGCGCGCGTGATGCTGTCGTCTCGCCGGGATCCGCCGATCAGGCTGCACCGGCTCAGGCTTGCCGGCGAGGTCGCCGAGATCCGGGCCGGCGATCTGCGGTTCACCGAGCGCGAGACGCGCGAACTGCTTGCAGCATCCGGGATCGAGCTGTCCGACTCCGGGACGGCCGCGTTGTACCAGCGCACGGAAGGTTGGGCGGCCGGTCTGCGCCTGGCGGTGATCTCGCTCAGCGGCCACCCCGATCCAGAGCGCTTCGTCGATGAGTTCTCCGGCACCGACAGGGCGATCGGGGAGTACCTCATGGCCGAGATGCTCGAGCGCCAACCGGGCGAGGTTCAGACCATGCTGCTCCGAACCTCGCTCGTCGACCGAGTCAACGGCGAGCTCGCCGACCTGCTGGCTGACCGCTCGGGATCGGAGCAGATGCTGCTGGAGTTGGAGGACGCCAACGCGTTCGTTGTGTCGCTCGACGCTCAGCGCACCTGGTTTCGCTACCATCACCTTCTGGCGGATTTCCTCCGCCTTGAGCTCCGCCGAAGGTCAGCCGATGAGGTCCCTGACCTCCACCGCAGGGCCGCTCGGTGGTTCACCGAACACGAGGAGGTCCTCGAAGCCGTCCGACACACGCTCGCGGCCGGGGACTGGCCCGACGCGGCCCGGCTCCTCGCGGACCACTTGTTCAGTTTGACGCTCGACGGGCAGGAGGGGGCGATCGCCGTGCTGCTGCGGTCATTCCCCGGCGGGGCGTCAGCCGATGATCCTGAGCTGGCTCTGGCTCATGCGGCAGTCCAGCTGGCGGAGGGGCGGTTGGAGGAAGCTGTGGCTCAGCTCGCGCTGGCCGAGTCGCACGTCCAGACCATGCTGCCCGCCCGCCGCCGTCGCGTCGCGATCGCAAATGCGTCCCTGCGGTTGGCGCTCGCACGGCGAAGCGGCCAGTTCGCGGAAGTCGTCGAACAAGTGAATCTGCTCGACGCTTCGACCGCAGATGGGTCGACCGACCTGATCGGGATGGACACTGAGTTGCGCGCAGTCGCGCTAATGAACCTTGCAATCGTCGAAACGTGGTCTGGCCAATTCGCCGATGCCGAGCGCCACGCGGCCGAAGGAGCGACGCTCGCCCAGGCGATTGGCCGACCCTACATAGAGGTCGCGTGTCGAGCGTATCAGGCGTTTCCGTCAACGCTCGTCTCGCTCGCGAACGCGCGCGAACGCGGTCGTCACGCGTTAGCCGAGGCCGAGCGCTATGGCTTGAGCGATCGCCCGGTACTCGCGCCCGCGTTAGGAGCGGTTGCCTGCATAACGATATGGATGGGCGAGTTCGAGGAGGGGGAGCGTTGGCTCCGCCGCGGTTGGGAAGTCGCCCAGCCAGACATTGACCCTGCTGCCGCAGTGCTGCTCCACATGGTGACGGGCATGTTGCATGCCGGTCGTCGCGAGCACCAATCGGCACTGGAGGCGTTAACGGCGGCGGAACAGGCACAGTCGCTTCTCACCGGAGTACACATCCTCGCACCAGTGATCGCCGAATGGCTCGCGGGCACACAGGCTCGTCTCGGGATGCAAGACGAAGCGCGCGCAACGCTCGACGCGTTCTCCGCCGAACACGAACGGATACACGCCATTGACCTCGCGCGATCAGTAATCAGCCTGGTAGAGGGAGACCCTGCTCCGGCGCTAGCTGTCCTCGGAGACGTTCAGGAATTCCAGCCGCCGCCCGGCTTCCCGGCGTACGCACTCGTCGAAGCACATGTGCTCGCTGGCCTCGCGCACCTAGCTCTCGGCGATCGCGACGCCGCCGCCGCAGCTGCCGAGGCCTCGCTCGCTGCTGCTGAACCAGATCGGCTCATCTTTCCGTTTGCCATGCACAACGCCGCGGAGCTCATCGACGCGCTCCCGAGGAACGAAACGGCTCATGGCGCGCTGCTCGCCGACGTCGTCGACCTACTGCGAGGCGCACCGGGGCCGAGCACGGGCCGAGGGGTCCTCTCGCAACCGGAGAAGCTCAGTCCGAGCGAGTACCGCGTGCTGCGATACCTGCCGACGAACCTCACGCGGCCCGAGATCGCGGGAGAGCTCTACGTCTCCGTCAACACTGTGAACACTCACATCCGCAACATCTACTCCAAGCTCGGTGTGGGCGATCGTTCTTCAGCCGTTCAACGCGCGCGGCAGCTGCGACTCCTTGCAACCGGGATCTCGCGAACCACGCAGGAATAGCCCTGTGCGCCGAGGCGCGCACAATCACCTGATTCCGGCGGCGTCGGCTCACTAGGTGGGGCTGCAGCATCGCCTCGTGGCGACATCGCTGAGCTTCTACAAGATCCGGATCAAGGGCCGCCTCGGAGCCACCGCCCTCTCCGCCTTTCAGTCGATGGAATGTGAGCTGAGGGCGAGCGAGACCGTCCTCAGCGGTTGGCTTGAAGATCAGTCCGCCGTGTTCGGCGTCCTTGCTCAGATCGAAGCGCTCGGGCTCGTGCTGATCGAACTGCGCCAAGTACACCCGGAGGCCTCGATGAACCCCCCTGATGTGACTGGCGCAGAAACGCGGCCACCCACACAAGGAGAGAGAGATGTCCGTTGAAATTTCGACAGACGCCGCAGTTGGAGCTGAGGACCGCCGACGTTGGCTCGCTCTCGCTGTGGTCGTGACGGCGCAGTTCATGGTCGTTCTCGACATCGCGATCGTGAACGTGGCATTGCCATCGATCAAGACCGATCTGCGGTTCTCGCAGGAGAGTCTGCAGTGGGTGATCACCGGCTACTCGATCTTCTTCGGCGGGTTTCTCCTGCTGGGGGGCCGGCTCGCGGATCTGCTCGGACGCCGGCGCATGTTTATGGCGGGGGTGGTCCTGTTCACCGTCAGCTCGCTGCTCGACGGGCTCGCCTGGTCGGAAGGCTCCCTGATCGCGTTCCGGTGCTTGCAGGGTCTCGGTGCCGCCATGCTTTCGCCCGCTGCGCTCTCGATCCTGACCACCACCTTCCAGGAAGGTCGCGAGCGCAATCGCGCGCTCGGGATCTGGGGCGCCGTTGCGGGAAGCGGTGGCGCTGCGGGCGTTTTGCTCGGCGGCGTCCTGACCAGCGCGTTCAGCTGGCCGTGGATCTTCTTCGTCAACGTGCCCGTCGGTGCTGCCGTCATCGCGGTCAGCCCTCGGTTCGTGCGCGAGAGCCGCGCCGACATGCGCGATCGCTACTTCGACTTCGCCGGTGCGGCGACGATCACCGCCGGGCTGATGCTGCTCGTCTACGGGATGACTCGCGCCACGCAACACGGGTGGGGCGCACCCGCGACCATCGGGCTCTTGACGGCCTCCGGGATTCTGATCGCCTCGTTCTTCGTGATCGAGTCACGCTCGAGGGCACCTCTGTTGCCGCTCCGCATCTTGCGGCTCCGGACGCTCGCGGGGTCGAACGTCAGCGCCCTGATCACGTCTGGCGCCGTCTTCTCACAGTTCTTCCTGCTCACCCTTTACATGCAGCAGGTCCTGCAGTACTCGGCGCTCAAGACCGGGGTCGCCTACATCGCGTTCACGATGACGACCATCGCCTTCTCGACGATCGCGCAAGGACTCGTGACGAAATTCGGAGTCAGGAGGGTGTTGCCCGTCGGGTTGGCACTGGTGGCGCTGGGGCTCGTGTTCTTCGCACAACTGCCGGTGCACGGCCACTACTTCTCCAATCTGTTTCCAGGTTTCATCATCGGCGGGCTCGGGCTGGCCTTCGCCTTCATTCCGATGGCGATCGGCGCTCTTACCGGAGTGCGCCAAGCTGACGCCGGAATCGCTTCGGGTCTGATCAGTACCAACCAGCAGATCGGTGGCGCGATCGGCGTCGCGGCCGCCACTACGATCGCGATCACCTCCACGAACCACTACGTGGACTCTCACGCCGGGATCAGTCCTTTCGGTGGCGCCGCGCTCACGCACGGCTTCGAGGTCGCCTTCTACGTCCTCGCCGCCATTGCCGCGCTGGGTGCGCTGCTCTCGGCACTGATCATCGAGTCGCGACCGGCCCAAGCCGAACCCGCGCCGGCGGTCGAGGCGTTCGCGGCGGAGCCGGAGTCCGCGATGTAACTGCGGCGCCCTCCGACGCGATGACGTCGCCCTTGTGAATGGCACGCTGGTCGATGCGCCTCTTATCTTCGCCCGTCACGCGGAGTCCGCGCCCAGCCGCCAGAGGGCCGGTTCGGCGGTGCTCACCTAAGGTCGCCGCGGGCACGGGGACGAGATAAACACAGAACAGACTATCTTTACTCGAGAACGTCCGACCACGAGGAGGCGGGCATGCGTGAGGACCGAAGCCGGGTTGCTGTGATCACGGGCGCGTCGCGGGGGCTCGGCCTGGCGCTGGCTCGGGCGCTGGCCGACCGGGGGTGGGCGCTCGTCGTCGATGCTCGCGGCGGCGAGGCGTTGGAGCGGGCGCGTGCGGAGCTCGCCCGCTCCACAAATGTCCGAGCGAACGCCGGGGACGTTGCCGATGAGGCCCACCGGAATCGGCTGATCGAGGAGGCCGCGTCACTGGGCGGCCTGGATCTGGTGGTCAACAACGCCAGCCTGCTGGGGCCGAGCCCGCAGCCGACCCTGGCCGAGTATCCGCTCGATGTCCTGGAGGACGTCTATCGGGCGAACGTCCTCGCGCCGCTTCGGCTGATCCAGCTGGCGTTGCCGCTCCTACGCGAGTCGAACGACGGGCGGATCCTGAACGTCACCTCGGACGCGGCCGTCGAGGGGTACGAGGGATGGGGCGGCTACGGTTCCTCGAAGGCCGCGCTGGAGCAGCTGACCAATGTGCTGGCCGGGGAGCAGCCGGCCCTTCGCGTGTACTGGGTCGACCCCGGCGACATGAACACGCAGATGCAGCAGGAAGCATTTCCCGGCGAGGACGTCTCCGACCGGCCGCCGCCGGAGGCGAGCGTCCCCGGGCTGCTGCATCTGGTCGAGGGCGACCTCCCCAGCGGACGGTACCGGGCGAGGGATCTGGCTCCGGTCGGACCAGTCGCGCGCGCGGGTGGCGGCAGGGCATGAGGGATAGTGTCCTCTCGGGGCGCCTCGGGCCTCTGGAGTTCCAGGTCCCTCCCGAGCTCGAAGCGCACGAGCCACCGGAAGCCCGGGGCTTGTCCCGTGACGAAGTCCGGCTGATGGTCGCGTACCGCCACCACCCTCGGCTGGTGCATGGCCGGTTTCGGGACCTCCCGGAGTTTCTCGAACCGGGCGACCTCCTGGTCATCAACAACTCCGGAACGCTGCCGGCATCGATCCCGGCGCGACGCCCAGACGGCACGCCGCTCGAGCTCCATCTATCGACGCCACTCCCGTCCGGACAGGGACCGGTGGATCTCGAGGCCTCACCCGGGCCCGACCCGCAGGCCTGGGTCGTGGAGCTCCGCCGGCAGTCCGGCGGCGACAGCCTGCCATTCCGCAGGCCCGACGGCGGCGAGATGCTGGCGCTCCCGGACGCTACGGCCGAGATCCTGGAGCCGTATCCCCCAAACTGCGGTCCCCTCGACGAACGCCCGGCGGAGTCGCGCCTGTGGACGGCGCTGCTCCGGCTCCCATCCGCGTTGGGGCCCTACCTGGATCGCCACGGGCACCCCATCCGGTACGGATACGTGGGGCGGGAGTGGCCCGTTTCCTACTACCAGACCGTGTTCGCGATGGAGGCCGGCAGCGCCGAGATGCCGAGCGCCGGGCGTGCGTTCACGCCGGAGATGATCACCGGCCTCATCGCCCGAGGGATCGACGTCGCGCCCATCACGCTGCACGCCGGCGTGGCCTCGCTCGAGGAGCACGAGCCCCCGCCAGCCGAGTTCTATCGCGTGCCCAGGGAGACGGCCCGCCGGGTCTCGCAGGCCCGGGAGGCCGGAGGCCGGGTGATCGCCGTGGGGACGACCGTGGTCCGCGCGCTGGAGACCGCGGCCGACGAGGGAGCGGTCGTTCGCGAAGGACGGGGCTGGACCCGGCTCGTGGTATCCCCGGAGCGCGGCGTCCGAGTCGTCGACGGTCTGCTCACCGGGTGGCACGAGCCGCGGGCGTCACACCTGCTGATGCTGGAGGCCGTGGCCGGGCGGGAGCTCCTGGAGCTCTCCTATCGTGCCGCGCTCCAGCAGCGGTACCTGTGGCACGAGTTCGGCGACCTGCACCTCGTGCTTCCATGAAGGGTCAGAAAGAAGCGGGCTCCCGCTTCTGCGTCGGGCGGCGAGGCTGTATTTCGTATCGGCACACGTGCGCGCCAGCCATCATGTGAGCCACCCGCTCCACGCTCGCCTCGGGCAGCGCTTCCCGCAGGAAGTCGATCTCCGTCGAGCAGGCCAGTCCCCACCGTCGCGCAATGCCGAGGATCGCGCAGTTGTGCTCGGTGATGCGGAAGCTCCCATCGGGGAGCGCCTCGAACTCGGCAAGGTAGCCGTCCTCGTCCAGGATGCGGGCCATCTCGGCGACCTTGTCCGGGAACGGACGGCCGGCCAGCCTGGCCAGCGCCCCTTCGACGCGACGACGACGGCGGCGCTCGAAGATCCGCTCCAGGACCTCGGGCTCCTCGTCCTCCACGTAGGACAGCAGCTCGTTGGTGAGCTCGCTGTAGAACTTCGGGAACAGGGCCTCGGCCCCGGTCGACAGCCGGTACAGGTGCCGGGGCCGTCCCGGGCCTTCCCGCACGGAGCGGTGGGCGACGAGCCCGGCAGCGGCCAGCCCCGCCAGATGCTGGCGGACCCCGCTGACGGTGACCCCGACCGCCGACGCCAGCTGCTCGACGTTGGCTTCGCCCCGTTTCTTCAGTGCGACCAGGATCTGGCGCCGGGTCGCGGGGAGGCTCCCAAGCGTGGGGCTGACCTCCGAGCTCGCCGCTACGGCCTTCCTGTCTGCCATCACAGCGGCCATGCTAACGGGACATGCGAGGCTTTCCCCAGGAATCAGCGTGTTTATCGAGGACCCGGAGTCGGCCGTAGCCGCGGCGTGAGCTCCTCAGCGCTTTGGAAACGACGTCGACGGGCGCGCCGGAGCGATGTCACTGGATCCCGAAACGCTTTGTGCCTGGGAGTAACAACCTGAACCAGTCGCTCAGCGGGAGAGGGTTGGCCCGATATGCCGGGCCAGGCGCTCGAGGAAGCCTTCCGGCTGCTGTGGCAGATCCGAATCGAGCACCAGGTGCGACAGGTGCGCGCTGGCTTGGAGCCCGACGACTTCGTCGACCCGAGGGAGCTGGGACCGATCGCACGGCTGGGCCTGAAGGAGGCCTTCCCGATCATCGGGAACGAGCAACAAGGGCTCGCGACCCCAGATCGGCGCGCGCTACTGTCCGGTCGCCCGCTCACCTCACCCTGGGGCCGAACGGACGCGCTGAGTTGCTAATGTGAGGCACACGTGAAGGGATTCGAGACCGTCCGCAGCGATACGTTGAGAGCCCTGCCCCATTCAGGCGGAGCCATCGAGTTGAAGCACAAGGCCCCCGAGGTCACGTTCCTGGGGGTTCAGGACCAACCCGATTTCGCCACGTTGTTCATCACGATGTACCCGCAGGATTCCGTCATCGAGCTTCGGTCGTTGAAGGAATACCTCTACCAGTGGCGGAACGTCGTCGTATCGTATGAGCGATTCCTCGACGTCGTGTACGAGCATTTCGTGAGCGTCTACCGACCGGTTCGGCTTCGCTTGACCCTCGAAACCCGCGTTCGGGGCGGCATCAGCTCCCGGCTCACGATCGACAGCGACTGGGCCATCCGCGGTGGCAAGGAAGAATTCCGCGATTGGGTGGGGATGGAAGACTCCTGGTGATGACGCGGCGGCACCCGTATCGCAGCCGGGAGGGGCACTGCGGCTCCGTCAGTGGCCTGGGCTCGATCAGTCCTCTCGTTCGAAGAGGCCCGTGCCCGGACCCGCTGAGTCGCTTCCTGGAACCGGCTCGCCATGCCTCGCTGGGAGTGTGCTATTCCCTCGTATCGCCGGATTCGTCAGCCTGCGAATCGGCGAGGCCGTCGTCGAACCCGATGGCCGCGTGCGTTCCGTCGCAGAACGGCTTGTTGTTGGATCCGCCACACCTGCAGAGCGCCACTCGGTTGCGCCGCTCGTACTCAACACCATCCGCGCCGACGATCGGAATGCCACCTCGCACCCACAGCGGCCCCGAAACCCCCTCGGCCGGATCCTCCACGAGCCCGATCGACGGCTCGAGGCGCAGCTCGAACGGTTCCTTCGTCGTTCGGTCCCACACGACGAGTCGGCCCGACGGGCACCGAGTCCCCTCTCGCACCGCCATGGAGACGGATTCCTCGTCCGAGCGCTGCACGAGCCGCCAGATCGACCCCGCCACGTCGCAAAATCTGGCGTAGGCGCACAGGTCTTCGGCATCGGTCAGGACGACCGCCGGCCCGTCCTCCTCGCCGGCCCGCTCCAGGTAGGGGTCCCGGCTGGCCGTCTCCGTGCCGTCGAACCCCACCCGCAGATGCGACGAGTCGCAGAACGGTTTGTTGGCCGATTGCCCGCAGCGGCACAGGCTGTACTCGGTGGGGGCCTCGAGCAGTTCTCCCTGCTCCCAGTCCAGCGAGTTCCCGTGCTCGTCGGCAGCGATTGTCTGAATGGCGAGCGGGATGGACCCCGTGACCTCATACGGCCCGTTCTCGGTGACCGTGATGCGCATCGGTTCCTCCGCCTCGGTCACGGGCTCTCGGGTCCCCCGTCGTATTCCGACGCGAACAGATAGCTCACCGCGAGGCTCCGGTACGGTCGCCACCGGTCGGACAGCTCGACCATCTCGTCCTCGGTCGGGGGGTGGTCCAGGCCGTAGACCCGCGCGATGGTGCGCCGCAGAGCGAGATCGCCGGTGAGGAACACGTCGGGCCGGTCGAGCGCAATGAGCAGGAAGCCGTGAGCCGTCCACGGCCCGATCCCAGGGACCTCCGTCAGGACCGCGATGACCTCGTCGTCCGGCATGCGCGCCAGCGCCTCGTCGCTCAGCCGTCCATCGACGAACCGTTCCGCCAGTGCCCGCAGCGTCGCGCCCTTCCGGCCTGAGAAGCCGCTGGCGCGGAGCACCTGCGGATCGGCGGCGAGCAGCTCGGCCGGCATCGGCATGCGTCCTCCGAAGTGGTCCTGGAGACGCGACAGGATCGTCCGCGTCGCCGCGACGGACAACTGCTGGCCGGCCACCTGGAACACGAGCGTCGCGAACGCGTCGAGCGGAGGGAGCTCGTCCATCCAGGCCCGCGGCCGGAAGTCCGGCCGCGCGTCGATGATCCGCGCGAGGACGGGATCCGCCGCTCTGAGGAACTCAACGGCCTCCGGGTCGGCCAGGGAAGCCGCCGTGCGAACGACGGCGCCTGCGTCTCGCCTCCCCCGATCCACCGTTGCCGGCGACTCGTCCGTCATGACCCCTGGATCCTCGGGCGCGCCGTTCATTCTCCCAGCAGCTGGAGGAGCGTGCGCCTGTCCCGGTGGAACCGCGTCACTGATGCACCTGGGAACCGTAGCCGAGATCCAGCCGGATCGACTCCATCAGCCAGAACGCGACATCCGCTGTGTAGACGTCGGCCGCGGCCAGGAGACCCGTGTACTTCTCGATCACCGGCTGCGCCGCCTCGCGGCTCACGCCGTCGAGGTACCACTTGAGGCCGGCCCAGATGTTCGGGCCGTACTTCGCGAACAATGGCGTGGGGTCGAAGGTCGCGAACGCGGCCCTGATGCTGGCATCCAGGTCGGCCATGTAGCTCTGGTGGAGGACGACGTCGTCGCGCGTGGCGAGCCGGCCCATGTGACCGCTGACCATCCTCTCCCACGGGTAGGTGAGCGCGGTCGCCGGCGCGGCCACGTAACCGCGGATGTCCTCAGACAGGTTGACGACCGACACAGGCACCCAGCCGGCGTTGACGATGTCGACGAGCATCAGCGCGTTGTGCTCGGGGAAGTGGATGAGGCTGTTGTCAGGTGTGTGGTTGGGGCCGTGCCACGCGAGCTCAAACCGCTCACCGCCAATCTCGAGCATGCTCCGGTCGGCGAATGTCTCCTCCGGCGCTGGCCGGGCGGGATCGTCGTCGCGCAGCAGAAGCCGCCGCGTCTCCTCATGCCCGATCCGGACGACGTCCTTGCCGAAGAGCGAGGAGGCGCCGACGTGATCGGCGTGGTGGTGGGTGTGGATCAGGTGGGTGACTCTGTTGCTGACCCCATTCGCCTGCGCGGTCTCGTCGATCGCCCGCTGCAGGTTGTGGCCGATCGTCGGCGGGGCGTCGAAGAGGACGACCCCGTCCGAGGTCGTGAGGAACGCCGCCTGGTACACGCCGTCGGTGATCCAGTAGAGGTTCCGCTCGACGCGGCCGACGTAGTAGCCCTGGTCGTTGAGGGCGGGGCCGAGAGCCGGGCCCGGAACCGGTGCGTAGTCCGGCAGGGCGGTCGTGTCGATTTCGCTCATGAGTTCACTCCTTCCGTCGCGATGGCGGCCAGTGCCTGGTCGAGATCGAGGGTCCGACCCTGGAGATCTCCGCCGGGACCCTCGATTCGACCCGCGTCGGCGACGCCTCCCACCTTCAACGGCTCGAAGCCGGCTGCCCTGATGAGGCGTTGGGCGGTCGCCTCCGCAGCATCGTCGTCGGTGGCGTAGAAGAGAACGATCCGCGGCTCGTGGTGTGCTCCGGTCGCGAGCTGGTCGGCGCCGAGAGTTCCGAACGCCTTGACGTAGTGGGCGCTCGCGGGGAGGAGGCCGGCGACTACGGAGCCCGACGACTCTCCTTCCGGCAGCGTCCGGAACATCTGCCCGTTCTCGTCGAAGCCGATCGGGTTCGAGGGATCGACCACGACCTTGTCCTCGAGCAGGCGGGTTTGGGCGGGCGCCAGCTCCCTGGTCTGGTCGAGCCAGGTCGCGAGGACGACGATGTCTGCGCCCGCGATCGCGTCTTCCACCGGGGCAGCGCTCGCATTCGGGCCCAGCTTCTCGGCAAGCTCCTGTGCATGTGCCTCGTCCGCGGCCGCCAGGACGACACGCTCGTCGCCCGCGACGAGGTGCCGTGCGATCGCGCTCCCGAGGTTGCCGACGCCGATGATTGCGGTTGTCAACTCGACTCCTTTCCGAGCTGCTGTTCGTGCTCGGCATCGGGGCCCTCCGAGGCGCCGATCGAATGCCCAGCATCCGTAGTCCGTGACCCCTCGGTCAGCCGGCCCAGGGCAGCGAGATCGCCCCCACCTGGCTGAGGATCGCCGCCAGATCCTCGAAGGCCCACTGCTCGCTGATCCTGCCGTCGTCGGTGACCCGATAGATGTCGACGGCGTCCCATCGCACGTGGCCACCTGTCGCCGGAACCCCGAGCAGGTTGCCGCTGTGCGTCGCGTCCACGACGAGCCGAAGCGCGACCAGGTCGCCGCTCGCGATCACGTCCTGCACCTCGGAGCGGATGTCCGTCAGTGCGCTGATGAACCCGCCCAGGACGGGGACAACGTTGTCGATGCCGTTGATCGTTCCGAGTGCTCCGCCGTGCCACGCGACGCCCGGGGTGAAGAACTCTCGGGCCCGCTCCGCGTCCCTCCCGTTGAAGACCTCGTCGACGTACGCGCGGGCGATGGCCACCCGGTCGAGCGTCTGAGTGCCGCTCATGCTGGTTGCTCCTTTCGTTTCGGTATGAGGCGAGCATGACCGCCGCGGCCGCCGATCGAATCCCCGAAACCCGTAGTCCGCGACCTCAATCCGCCTCCGCGACGACGAACGGATTCAGCATCCAAAGCGAGCGGCGTATCGTCGGTGGATGCGGATGGCCATGAGCATGCCGGTGGAGCGGCTCCTCGGCCGGCGTCGGGAGCGCGAAGTGCTCGATCGGCTGCTCGAGGGCGCCCGTCGCGGGGACGGGGGCGTCCTCGTGGTCCACGGCGAACCGGGCGTCGGCAAGACGGCCCTGCTCGAGTATGCCGCCGGGGGTGCGGAGGGGTTCCGGGTCGTTCGGACCACCGGCGTCGAGGGGGAGATGGAGCTTGCCTACGCGGCGCTCCAGCAGATGTGCTCACCGATCCTCGAGCTCGCCGAACGCCTTCCCGAGCCTCAGCGCGTGGCGCTCGCGGTCGCGTTCGGGGAGAGCGGTGGGGAGGCTCCGAATCCATTCTTCGTCGGGCTGGCCGTGCTCGGCCTGTTGTCGGAGGCGGCCCTGGACCGGCCGATCCTGTGCATCGTCGACGATGCGCAGTGGCTGGATCGCGCGTCGGCACGGGAGCTCGGGTTCGTGGCCCGGCGATTGCTGGCGGAGCGGATCGCGTTGGTCTTCGCGGCCCGCGAGGTGCGCGACGCGCTCGCCGGATTCCCAGAGGTCCGCGTGGAGCCGTTGGGGAACCGCGATGCCCGGACCCTCCTCGAGTCCGTGCTGCCCGGTCCACTCGACGAACCCGTGCTCGAGCGGATCGTCGTCGAGACGCATGGCAATCCGCTCGCCCTGTTGGAATTGCCGCGTGGACTGACGGCAGCGGAGCTCGCGGGCGGGTTCGGCCTACCCGCCGCGCTCCCGCTCTCCGACCGGATCGAGGAGAGTTTCGCGCGACGGTTGGCCCGGCTCCCACGCGATGCGCGTCGTCTGCTCCTCGTGGCCGCGGCAGACCCCACCGGCGACCTGGCGCTCGTGTGGCGGGCCGCGGAACGGCTCGGAATCTCGGAGTCGGCTGCGAACACCGTCGAATCGGAGGGGATGGTGGCGCTCGGTGCCGGAGTCGCCTTCCGACACCCACTGGTTCGCTCGGCGGTGTACCGGGCCGCCCGGCCTGCCGAGCGGAGCGAGGTCCACCGCGCCCTCGCGGAGGCGACCGATCCGGTGATCGACCCGGATCGCCGTGCATGGCACCGAGCCCAGGCGGCGACGCTGCCGGACGAGGACGTCGCCGAGGAGCTCGAACGGTCCGCCGCCCGGGCACAGGCCAGGGGCGGGTTCGCCGCCGCCGCGGCCTTCCTTGAGCGCGCCCTCCAGCTGACGCCCGATCCCGCGCGCCGGGGCGGCCGCGCCCTCGCCGCCGCCCGGACCACGTTCCGGGCGGGCGCCCTGGACGACAGCCTTCGCCTGCTGGCGATCGCGCAGGCGAGCGTCCAGAGCGACATCGAGCGTGCCCGCGCCGAGCTGCTTCGGGCGCAGGTCGCGTTCGCGTCGACGCGGGGGAGCGACGCGCCCTCGTTGCTGCTCCAGGCCGCGCGCCGGCTCGATCCGCTCGATCCGGTCCTCGCCCGCGAGACGTATCTGGAGGCCATGTCAGCCGCGATGTTCGCCGGGCGCTTCGCCGAACCGGGCGGAAGCGTGATCGACGTCGCCCGAGCCGCGAAGGCGGCGCCGCCGCCGCACGAGCCGCGCCCCCCCGACCTGCTGCTCGACGGACTCGTGACGCTCTTCACCGAGGGCTACGAGGCCGCCGTGCCCATCATGCGGCGGGCGGAGGTCGCTTTCGATCGTTCGAACTTGGCTGCGAGCGAGCAGCTTCGATGGAAGTGGCTGGCGACCGTGGCGTCGGTTCACCTCTGGGACGACGCCCGGTGGCAGGAGCTCTCCGAGCGGCACGTGCAACTGGCCCGGGAAACGGGCGCGCTCGGTGAGCTCCCGTTGGCGCTCACCCAGCGCGTGTACTCGTCGCTCTTCGCGGGCGACCTGGCGTCGGCGGCATCCCTGGTCGGGGAGATCCGAGCGGCGACGGAGGCGATCGGCGCGAACCACGCTCCGTTCGCGGAGGTGGGGCTGGTCGCAATGCGGGGCAACGAGGCCGAGGCGTGGCCGCTCCTGGAGCGCAACCGGACCGAGGTGACGCGGCGCGGTGAGGGGATCGGGGCCGCGGTGCTCGACTACGCGGAGGCGGTGCTGTTCAATGGCCTCGCTCGCTACGAGGAGGCCCGCGCCGCGGCGCTGCGCGTCACCGAGGACCCGGAGGAGCTCGGCCCCGTGAACTGGGGCATGGTCGAGCTGATCGAGGCCGCCGTCCGGGCTGGAACGCCGGAAATGGCGGCCGACACATACCGGCGGCTGGTGGAGATCACGCGGGCCACCGGCACCGACTGGGCCCTGGGGGTCGCGTCGCGCTCGGGCGCGCTCCTGGCGAACGGTTCGGAGGCGGAGGAGCTGTACCTCGAGGCCATCGACCGCCTCGGCCGAACGCGGATCGCGGTCGACCTCGCCCGTGCCCACCTCCTGTACGGCGAGTGGCTGCGTCGCGAACGCCGCCGGATGGACGCGCGCGTCCAGCTCCGGGCCGCGTTCGATCTCTTCACCCGGTTCGGGATGGAGGCGTTCGCGGAGCGCGCACGGATCGAGCTGAAGGCGACGGGTGAACGCGCTCGCAAGCGGAATGTGGACGCCCTCGACCAGCTCACGCCCCAGGAGGCGCAGATCTCGCGCCTCGCGGCAGAGGGCCAGACCAACCGCGAGATCGCCGCCCAGCTGTTCATCAGCCCGAGCACGGTCGAGTATCACCTTCGCAAGGCGTTCCGGAAGCTCGACGTGAGGTCACGCACCCAGCTCGCGAACAGCCTGAGGGCGCAGCCATAAGAGCAACCCGGTGGGGGCCGCGATCGGCGATCAGCCAGGCACGGCGACCACATCGGTTCATCGCCGGGTCCTTGCGCTGGCGCTCCCTGCATCGGCCTCATCGGGGTGATGTAGACGTCGAGGTTCGGGGTCGTGGTCACGGGGAGAGGACCTTTCAGAGTGGGCTTGCAGCCCTAGCTGCCGGCATGACCTCACTCGCTCGAAGACCGGGACTGGAGCTCTGCGATCTGGGCCCGGGCGGCGGTGACCAGCTCGGCGTTCGTGTTGGCGTGCCCCGCGAGCCCCCAGCCGCCGTCGGGCGCCTCCGTGAGGAGCACCCAGGTCCGGTCGGCCTGGGTGGGGTCACCTGCGGCCTCCGCGACGATTGCGGTGAGCCGTTCGACGACTGCGAGCTGCTTGTCGCGATCGAGGGCTCCTGCGTTCGTGAGGACCTGCACACGAACGTACGTGCCGTCGCCCTCGACGTTGGAGAGGCCATCCGAGGGCAGATCGTGGACGAAAGCCGCCGTGTTCTGACGGAACATGGGGATGTTCGGGACCTGCTCGATGGTCATCAGCGCGGTGGCCAGCTCGACCGCCAGCGAGTGGCGATCGGCGAACGTCCCGGCTGCGGCGTACACGTCGATCATCGGCATCCGACTCGACTCCTTTCGAGGGCCCATGCCGTCAACGGCCGTGGGTGACCTCGTGCTCGGTGGATCACCGGGTCGCCGCCGACGCGCCGACCTCTTGGGCGGCTCGTTCGATCAGCTCCGTGACCTCGCCGGGGCGCGAGACCATCGCGACGTGACTCGCAGGGATCTCCACGGTGGTCGCGCCCATCCGCGCCGCGAACTGGCGCTCGGCGTCCGGCGGGATCGCTTCGTCGTTCTGGGCCACGAGGTACCAGGAGGGCAGCGACTTCCAGGCCGGGACGCCCATGACGTCGGTGAACGCCGACCCGGCGAGCGCCTGCTGCACCGCGTACATCGCCCGCGCCTTCGACGGGTCGACGTCGCCGGCGAAGTGCCCGACGAAGTCCTCCTCCGACAGCCAGCCGTACCCGCGGGCATCGGTGAACAGGTGCGCGAGCGCCGGCGTCACCGGGCCCTGGGACAGTAGCTGGCCCAGGGACTCTCCCTGGTCGAGCGCGAACGCCGCGACGTACACGAGCCCGACCACGTTCGGCGCCTCGTCGCCGAGGGCCGTCATGATCTGCCCCCCGTAGGAATGCCCGGCGACGATCGTGGGGCCATCCTGGAACTCGAGCACCTGGCGGAGCCGCGCGACGTCGGCGTCGAGCGACGTCAACGGAAACTGCGGCGCCCGGACCTGGAAGCCGTCGGCCTGCAGGCGCTCGATCACCCCGCTCCACGACGAACCGTCCGCCCACGCGCCGTGGACCAGTACGACGTTCGGCCGCTCGGTCATATCGACACTCCTTCCTCGAACGCGACGCGCGATCGCCCGCGAGCCGGTCGAACCACGTGACCCGAAAGTCTGCGGTTCGGGACCAACCGCCCACATCGCACGAACGCGCCATTCGATAGCCCCACGGCGGTGAGGGTCGAGGGGGGAGGTCGGTATGCTCGCCCCGAGGCTGCGATGTCGACGGTGCGAGCGGCGGACCTCTACGGGCGCGAAGCGGAGCTCGCCCTCATCGAGGGGGAACTCGCACGGGTCGCCGACGGGGCCGGCGCGGTCGTCCTCGTGGAGGGCGGCGCCGGGATGGGGAAGAGCCGCCTGTTGGCGGAGGTCGCCGACATCGCCCGGGGCCTCGGGTTCCGGATCGGCACGACAGCCGCAGAGCCGAGCGAACGCGTGGTCGAGCTCGCCGGGTTGCTTGCTGCGCTGTTCGAGGGACCGGACCCGCTGCTCGATCGCCGCGCGCTTCCCGGCCTCCGTGCCCAGCCCGAGCAACGGTTCTGGTTGCTCGGAGACCTCCAGACCCTGCTCGAGCGCGCATCGATCGAGTCGCCGCTCCTGATCGGGCTCGACGACGCGCACTGGATCGACAGCGGAACCTCGGCGGCGCTCCGGACGCTTCCGGCGCGCCTGTCCGGCCTCCCGGTCGCCTGGGTGATCGCCTATCGCTCGCCGCGCGAATCCGTCCCGCTCGCGAGCGTGCTCCATCAACTCCGGCGCCGCGACGCCACCGAGATCGCGCTCGGCCCGCTCGATCGCGATGCCATCGCCCGGCTCGCGGCCGACCTGCTCGGTGCGAGCCCGGACGAGCAGATTCTCGAGCTGCTGGAACAGGCCGGCGGCAGTCCGTTCCTCCTGGTCGAGATGCTCCTCGGCCTCCGCGAGGAGGAACGCATCCGGGTCGCCGGCGGAGTTGCCGAACTGGTCGACGGGCGCCTGCCGCACCGCGTGCAGGACGGGATGCGCGAGCGACTCGGCCGCCTGTCCGACGCCGCGGGCACCGTCGCGTCCGTCGCAGCGTCACTCGGGCAGACGTTCTCCTTCGGCGACCTCGCCCGGACACTCGACTGGCAACCATCCCGGCTCCTCGTTCCGGTCGCAGAGCTGCTCGAGGCGAACCTTTTGGTCGAGCGCGGCGAGGACCTCGCGTTCTGGCACGACATCACGCGCGAGGCGGTGCGCGCCAGCGTCCCGGCATCCGCGCGGCGGGCGCTTGACCGTCAGGCGGCCGACGTGCTGCTGCAGCGCGGCGCGCTGCCGGTGGAGGTCGCCGTGCAGCTCGCCGCGAGCGCCGAACCGGGCGACGAGGTGGCGATCACCACCCTGCTCGAGGCCGCCGAGACCCTGCTGACGACCGACCCGGTGACGTCGGCCCAGTTCGGCGAGCGCGCACTCGAGATCGCTCCCGCGCAGCATCCGCGCCGGGGGGAGATCGTCAGCACGACGGCCGTCGGGCTGCACATCGCGGGCAACAGCGACGACGCCATCGCGTTCGCGGACCGGGCGCTCCGGCAGACGCTGCCGGTCGAGCAGGAGGCCGAGGTTCGGCTCGGCATCGCCGGCATGTTCGCCATCTCGCCGGACATCCGCATCAGCGCTGGGCGCCTGGCGCTGTCGCTGCCCGGCCTCTCCGAGCCGCTGCGCGCGAGGCACCTGGCGAGCCTGTTCCACAACCTCGTCACCTCGGGGCGAGTCGAGGAGGGGCGGGCGGCACTCGACGAGACGCGCGAGGTGGTCGAGTCCTCGGGCGACGTTCGCGCGGCGTTCACGCTCCATCTCGCGCACAGCGCCCTCGAGTACGCGGAGGGCCGGTTCGAGCCATCCCTGGCCCTCGTCACGGACGCGTACCGTGAGGGGATCTTCGCCGGCGACGACCAACGCCTCCGGCTCGCGCATATGTGGCACGGCGAGCTGCTGAGCGTCCTCGACCGTCCGGTGGATGCGCTCGAGGTCGCCTCGGAAGGCCTCGCGGCCGCCCGGCGGGACCGGCAGGGGTGGGCCTACGAGATGTTCGAGACCTGGCGCGGGCGCATCCTGCTGCGGACGGGCGAGCTGTCCGAGGCGAGGGCCGCGCTGGAGAGCCGGTTCGACTCGGAGGACGGAACCCACGCGGCGGGGGTGCTCGACGCCGCCGGCATCGTCGCGCTCGGCCGCCTGGCGCTGCACATGGGCGACACCCGTCAGGTTCGACGGCTGGGCGACGTCGCGCGCGTGATGTTCGAACGCGGCACGCCGGCGGTCCGGCGGCACGCCGCCTGGCTGCTCGCCGTGTACGCCATGGCCGACGGGGATCCGGCGGCGGCCCGGGAGTTGCTTCGGATGGAGCGTGATCCGGAGCGGCGGCCGATCCTCCCCCGGTTCCCCATGGACGTCGCGGACGAGGTGCAGGTCGCCCGCGTCTCGCTGGCGGCGCAGGACGACGAGCTCGGGCGGCTGGCGCTCGGGAACGCTCGACGGCGGACGAACCTGAATCCCGGCGTTGCGTCCATGGCGGCGACGGCCGCGCACGTCACCGGGCTGATCGAGGGCAGTGGGGACCATCTCGCGGAGGCGGCGAGCCTGTTCGAGCGCGGTCCCCGTCGGCTCGAGTACGCCTCAGCGCTCGAGGACCTCGGGGCCTTCCTGGTGGCAACGGACCGCCATGCCGGGATCGACGCGCTCAGTCGCGCGCTGGCCGTCGATACCGAGATCGGGGCGGCCTGGGACGCCCGTCGCGTCCGCAGCCGGCTTCGAGACCTCGGCGTGCGGCGGCGTGTGGTGTCTGGTGAACCTGAGACCAACGGCTGGGCGGCGATGACCGGATCCGAGGTCGCGGTGGCCCGGCTGGTTGCCCACGGCCTGACCAACCGCGAGGTCGCCGAACGGCTCTTCGTCTCGCCCCACACCGTGAACAGCCACCTCCGTCATGTGTTCGGGAAGCTGGGGATCAACTCACGGGTCGAGCTGGCCCGGCTTGCGAGCGAGCAGGAGCCCCATTAACCGCGCTGGAAGGGTACGAGTCGCCTGGTCGAAGGATCCCGGTCATGCCGCGTGCGGTTCGTGTCGCTCACGGCTCGAAATCGAGAGAGCGCCTCCGACGACAAGGACGTCGAGGCTGCTCAAAGTACGCCCCGGCCTTGACTCCGCCGGGGACCCGGCCAAGTACCTCATTGTGGAGAATATTGATGGCCTCAGTTGCAGACTGGTTCGAGAATCGTCCCGTTAAGGTCCACTGCCTCTACGTCTGCCGGTCAGGAGGAGCAAGAGCGCGCCTATGGGGCCGGAGAGAAGTACGTCCACGATCGAAATGACCACTGTTCCGGCAGGCTACGAGTTGGTCATCGATACTGTGTCGGCTCATGCGGCGATGCCCTCCGGCCAGAGGGCGTCATCCCTCTCGTTCACCGCGGGGACCGCCTCCAAGGGATTCGGGATCTACCATCGTCAGCACGGCGGCCTCGAACGGCACGGTCACCCACATCACCGGCAAGCTCAACAGCAAGCCATCGGCGAACTACCTGGTCGAGTTCCTCTCGAGCCCCTCCTGCGACCCCAGCGGCAACGGCGAGGGGAAGGTGTTCGTGGGCCGGACGACGGTCACGACCGGCCAGGCCGGGACGGGGAACTTCAACGTCGTCCTCCAGGTGGCGTCCAAGGTCGGGAGCAAGGTCACGGCGACCGCCACCACGCCGGGGGGCAGCACGTCCGAGTTTGTCCAAGTGCCGGGGAGTGGTCAGCGGATCCTGACCGCGTCACCTCGAACATTGACAAACGTCGATGAAGACCGTACGGTTCGGCATCGATGAACGTCGATGTAGTTGAGGAGGCTCGGGTGCGGAGGACCCTGGAGGTCCGCGACACCCGTGCCCGGCTGGCGGCCGAGTGCTGCCAGCCCGTGGCGGCGCCCGATGTGACGCCGGAGCAG
>WNFU01006648.1_pt1 | contig 24346 bp, 22 predicted proteins | sample 5400121 | NCBI WGS metagenome assembly WNFU01 (sample SAMN13153360, study PRJNA577476) | soil metagenome | isolation source: 100 cm soil or saprolite under grassland replicate 1 | place: USA:California | collected 2016-06-15
GTGGGCAAATCGTTCGCGCCGCGCTCGCTCGGGTCCCTGTCACCGGCCGACTCGGTGAAGGCGACCATCGCGGGCGCGGCGCTGGCGGTGCGCTACAGCCGGCCCGCGATGCGCGGCCGGGTGATCTTCGGCGGCGTGGTGCCGTGGAACGAGGTGTGGCGCACCGGCGCCAACGCGGCGACGGTGCTCGAGACGAACGCCGACCTGGTCGTGGCGGGCACGCCCCTTCCCGCCGGCACGTACAGCCTCTGGACCATTCCCTCGCCCACGGGGTGGAAGCTGATCGTCAACAAGAACACCGGGCAGTGGGGCACCGACTACGCCGGGCAGTACGATCTGGCGCGGCTCGACATGAAGGTCGAACGACTGCCGCAGCCGGTGGAGCAGTTCACGATCGCGATCGAGCCGCGGGGCAAAGGAGGCGTCTTGAAGCTGGAGTGGGAGAACACGCGGGCGTGGGTGCCGTTCTCGAAGAAATAGCTTGCACCTCGACTTCGCCGTCGCCGCCGACTACGCCCTGGTCGATCAAGCCGGGAAGCTCTCCGTCCTGGGGATCTTCCAGCACATCTGGGTGCAGCAGTTCCCGGCGATGCACCCGCGGCTGCACCTGGTGCTGCGGCTCAAGGGCAAGCGCACCGAGGTCGGCGAGCACGGGGTCCAGATCCGCTTGCTCGACGAGCAGAACGCGGAGATCTTGGGAGGGAACGGCAACGTCAATTTCGCCGAGCCTCCGGCGGGGGTGACCGAGATCGAGGCGGGGGCGATTCTCGTGTTCGACGTCCCGTTCCCACACGCCGGGGCGTACCGCTTCGAGATCACGCTCGACGGCGAGCAGAAGGCCGCCGTTCCGGTCACCGTGAGTCAGCTTCCCAGTCCAACGGGAGGTAGCGATGCGCAGACCATCCACTAGCCTTGGACCATCGTGGTCACGCTAAGAATCAACGGTCAGTCCCAGCAGGTCGACGTGCCGCCGGACATGCCCCTGCTCTGGGTGCTGCGCGACGTGATCGGCCTGACCGGCACCAAGTTCGGCTGCGGCGTGGCGCTGTGCGGCGCCTGCACCATCCATCTCGACGGCCAACCTACGCGCTCCTGCGTCACGCCCGTCGCCGCGGCCAGCGGGAAGAACATCACGACCATCGAAGCGATCGGCGCCACGCCCGCTGGAAAGCAGATCCAAGAAGCCTGGCTCGATCTGGAAGTCGTTCAGTGCGGCTACTGCCAGTCCGGCCAGATCATGTCCGCCGCCGCGCTGCTGGCGCGCAAGCCGCATCCCAGCGACGCCGACATCGACGGGGCCATGGCGGGCAACATCTGCCGCTGCGGCACTTACACGCGCATCCGCGCTGCCATCAAGCAGGCGGCGAAGCGGGCCTCACCATGAACACGGTTTCTCGTCGAGCCTTCGTGAAGGCCGGCGCGGCCGCCGGTGGTGGCCTGTTCTTGAGCTTCAACCTGCCCGCGCCGGTGCGTCGAGCCGTGGCCGCGGGCACCGCGCCCGCCACCACCTTCGCGCCCAACGCCTTCATCCGCATCGACCGCGACGGCGGCGTTACCCTGATCATGCACAAGGTCGAAATGGGCCAGGGGACGTACACGTCCATGCCGATGCTGCTCGCGGAAGAGCTGGAGGTGGATTTGGCTCAGGTCCGGCTCGAGCATGCGCCGGCGAACGATGCGCTGTACGCCGAGCCGCTGTTCGGCGTTCAGGAGACGGGCGGCTCGACGTCGGTGCGCGGCAACTGGGAGCCGCTGCGCCGTGCCGGTGCGACGGCGCGCACCATGCTGGTGGCCGCCGCCGCGCGGACGTGGAGGGTCGATCCGAGCTCGTGCAACGCCGCTCAGGGTGAGGTGATCCACCGGGCGTCCGGCCGCCGCATCAGCTACGGCGCCCTGGTGGACGCGGCCGCTCTCCTGGCGGTACCGCACAACGTCGCGCTCAAGGACCCGAAGGACTTCAAGTTGATCGGTACGCCCGCGAAGCGGCTCGACAGCCCCAACAAGGTCAACGGCGTGGCGCAGTTCGGCATCGACGTGAAGGTCCCGGGCATGAAGGTCGCCACCGTGGCGGCCTGTCCCGTGTTCGGCGGCAAGCTCGCGAGCGTGGACGACGCCAAGGCAAAGACGATCAAGGGCGTGCACCAGGTCGTGCGGCTCGACGACGCCGTCGCGGTGGTCGCCGAGCACATGTGGGCGGCCAAGCAGGGCCTCGCCGCGCTCACGATCCAGTGGAACGAGGGCCCGAACGCCAAGCTTAGCACGGCCGATATCGTGCAGCAGCTGGCGGTGGCGTCAGCGACGCCGGGAGTGGTGGCGCGCAACGACGGCGACGTCGCCAAGGCCATGGCGAACGCCGCGCAGAAGGTCGAGGCGGTGTACGAGCTGCCGTTCCTCGCCCACGCCACGCTCGAGCCCGCGAACTGCACCGTCCACGTCCGCCCCGACGGGGGGGGCTGCGACATCTGGGTGGGGACGCAGGTGCCGACCTTCGCCCAGACCGCGGCGGCGAAGCTCACCGGTCTGTCCAAGAACAAGGTGCAGGTGCACAACCACCTGCTGGGCGGCGGCTTCGGCCGGCGGCTCGAGGTGGACTTCATCATCCAGGCGGTGCAGATCGCGAAACAGGTCGCGGGCCCGGTGAAGGTGGTGTGGACCCGCGAGGAAGACATCCAGCACGACATGTACCGGCCGTACTACTACGACCGGCTCGCCGCCGGGCTGGACGCGCGCGGCAGGCCGATCGCCTGGACCCATCGCGTCGCGGGCTCCTCGATCATGGCGCGCGTGGTCAGCCAGCTCTTCCCCAAGACGTTGCGCGTGATGCGGGCGGCGGGCGCCCGCCAGTTGATTGCGATGATCAAGGGCCTCGACGTGGACGCCGTGGAGGGCGCTGCGGACCCGCCCTACGCGTTGCCCAACATCCGGGTGGAGTACGTGCGCCAGGAGCCGCCGGGGATTCCCACGGCGTTCTGGCGCGGCGTCGGGCCCACCCACAACATCTTCGTGGTCGAGAGCTTCATCGACGAGCTGGCCGCGGCGGCGAAACAGGACCCGTTTGAATACCGCCGAGCCTTGCTGGATCGGTCGCCGCGCGCCAAGGCCGTGCTCGAGCTCGCGGCCGAGCGGGCTGGGTGGGGGCAGCCGCTGCCGACGGGCCGCGGTCGTGGCATCGCGCTGCTGCACGCGTTCGGCGAGACCTACATCGCCCAGGTCGCCGAGGTGTCGGTCTCGAAGGCGGGCGACGTGCGCGTGCACCGCGTCGTCTGCGCCGTGGATTGCGGCACGATCGTGAATCCGGACACGGTGAGGGCGCAGATGGAGGGCGGCATCGTGTTCGGCATCACCGCCGTGCTGTTCGGCGAGATCACGATCAAGGACGGCCGCGTGGAGCAGCGCAACTTCAACGACTATCGGATGCTGCGGATCAACGAGGCGCCCGTGGTCGAGGTCCACCTGGTGAAGAGCACGGAGGCACCCGGAGGCATCGGCGAGCCGGGGACGTCGACCGTGATGCCCGCCGTGACCAACGCCATCTTCGCGGCCACCGGCAGGCGGGTGCGCAAGCTGCCTGTGGGGGAGCAGCTGCGCTCGACCTAGCCGCGGTCACACTCACGGCGACCCCTCTTCCCGCCGCTCGAGGAGCGTGGCGACGAGCGTGACCAGGGTGGCGGCGTCGAACGGCTTGCCGAGGAAGCGATCGGCCCCGAGCGCCACCGCGTGCCCCTCGACATCGAGCGACCCGACGCTCGCCGCCCCGGACATCGCGACGATCTTCACCGTCGGCCACTCGCGGCGCAGCCGGCCGATCGTCTGCAGCCCGCCCTGCCCCGGCATGAAGATGTCCACGATCACGACGTCGGCGGCGTGTCGCTCGTAGGAGCGGATCCCGGCGTCGCCGCTCGCGGCCTGGCGGACGTCGTGGCCGGCGCGCTCCAGATGCTTCGTGAGGGCTTGTCGCAGCATGACGTCGTCGTCGATGATCAGCACTCGGGCCATGTCGGACTATCACCGCTCCGGCCTGCCCGCACTAGGCCGTTTTTGCGGCACGATAGGGCGGGAATGCGGCAGCGTGCGATGGGGGAGCGGGACCCCCGGCTGGGGCGTCAGCCACCGGGGTGGGCGCTTGCACGACCGCATACGAGGGATACCTTCGCAGCGTGCCGTCCACCACGCTCAACGTCCCGCCTCTGATAATCGCTATCGCTTCACCGAGCGACTTCGTGCGGCTTCGTGCGCCGGCTCCCAACCGCGTGCTCCATCTCCGTCCAGGAGGACCCCATGAAGCCCAGACTCACGATCGCGCTCGCACTACTCATCATGCTGCCGCCCCGTCCCGGACTGATGCGGGCGCAGGCCTCGGGCACGGCGCGTAACTTCCAGCTGGTCGGCCACAACCCGCTGTCCAGCCGTGGAATGAACGCGGCTCTCGCCATCTTCGACCACTTCGTCTACATCGGTAATCGCACCGACGGCTCGAGCCGGTGCGGGGTCGGCGATCCGCGCGGGACGACGACCGGCCTCGACTCCTGCCCGCACGTGGATCCCGGGATTCTCATCATAGACGTTGCGAATCCGGCGAGCCCCAAAGTGGTGGGCGAGATTCCTGTGCCGCTTAACCCGTCCGGCACCCCGGTCGGCATTACGACCCGGGAGCTGCGCGTGTGGCCGCGCAAGAAGCTGCTCATCGTGCTGACGTTCCGGTGCAGCTCGGTCATCCACGCCTGCCCGCCGGGGAACGACACGCAGTTCCCATTCGACCTGAAGTTCTTCACTTTGGAAGATCCGGTGCACCCGCAGTTCATCCGTAGCCACGTGACCCGGTCATCCGCGGGCGTCGCGATCAAGCCGCACGAGTTCTTCCTCTGGATCGACCCGGCGGACGACGACAGGGCGCTGCTCTGGGAGTCGACGCCCAGCGTCTCCGCCAACCCGGCCAGGCCGAACCTCGCGATCGAGGACATCAGCGCCGTCCCGGAGGGTGGGCCGGTGCGGCTCGTGGCCGAAGGCAACTGGAACCAGCTCTTCCCGGGCGCCGCCGTCGCAGCGAACTACGACTTCGATCTCTCGTTGCACTCTATGGCGCCCTTGGCCGACGGGACAAGGACGTACCTCGCGTACCTGCGGGGCGGCCTCGGCGTGCTCAACACCAGTATGGTGGCCAACAACCAGGTTCCGGCCGGCACGGTCGAGAGCCTGAACGACGACCTGCTCACCCCGGTGCCGTTCCCCACCTGGGGCACGGGCCCGCAGTGCGCCGGTCACACGGCGGCGGGCTGCGCCGAGAGCCACTCCGCGGTACCCTTGCCCGGCACGCCGTTCGCGCTCACGATCGACGAGGTGTACGGCACGTTCACGGTGTCGTCGTTCGGATGGCCGTGGGGCTGGGCGCGTGTATGGAACGTCGCCCAACCGGCACGGCCGCGCATCGTCGGGGAATACAAGATCTTCCAGAACACCGAAGGCTTCCGAGCCGACGTCGACCCGGCGACGGAGCAGTTCACGAGCTACTCGTCGCACAATCCAACCCTGACGCGCAAAATCGCCTTCGACTCGTGGCACTCAGGCGGCCTGCAGGCGATCGACCTCTCTAACCCGGCGCAGCCCAAGCAAGCGGGCTTCTTCTCCCCGGCACCGCTCGACGCGGTGGCAACAGAGGATCCGGCGTTGTCGCGCGGCCCCAACAAGGTCGTGATTTGGAGTTATCCCATCATCAAGGATGGGCTGATCTACGTCGTGGACATCCGGAACGGGCTCTACATCCTGCGCTACACGGGACCCCATGCCAGAGGGGTCAACGACATCAGGTTCCTGGAGGGAAACTCGAATCTGGGCGATGCCGTGGCGCTCGACCAGTCGGCGGGGAACGACGAATAGCGGCGGTGCCCAGCGAGTTCGGCAGAGGGACCCCGGTCAGGGCGTCAGCCACCGAGCGACGCCGCCGTGGTGGGAGCAGGTCCCGCGGCGCGATTGGCTGAAGCTGTACGTGCCGTCGCGGCAGCGGGCGGTGGCGCCGGGCGGCGGACTGTCGTTCGCGGTCCGGACCGGCGATGGGACCCACTGGCCGCGCGCGTTGATGTAGCCGGGGCCCGCCGCGGCGGCGGCGTGCGGCGCTTGAAGGGTGAGGAATTCTTCGGGGACATAGCCGGCCGCGCTGTCTGCGGCAACGCTGCACCATCCGGTGGAGCAGGACGCGACGTGTACCCGCGTCCCCGTCGGGAGCGCGGCGACGACGCTTGCGCCCATCGCTGGTTGCGCGCGCAGTCGAATGGCGGCGGTGGTGTATGCGACGGTGTCCCGCAGCTCCCGCTGCGCGGCCAATGCGATCGGGAGCGCGAGCGAGAGGAGTGTGACCCGAAGGATTCGCAACATCAGCCCGCCTCCCCCCTACTGCTCCGGCATCTTCACGCCCCGCTTCGCCAGGTCCTGCGCGACCGCGGCGCCCAGCTCGGCACCCCATTTCTGACCGGCCTGCGCGCTCTGCACCGTGATCTCCGGTTGCACCTTCGTCAGGTGCCGTCCCAGCGGCGACTCGTAGAAGGCCAGCAGCTGCTCGAGCTGCGGCTTGCTGAAGTGCGAGTCGTACACCGGGACGAGCATGTCGATGAAGCGCGGCATGTCGCGGCGGGCGCGGGCGGTGAACTCGTCCCAGAACTCCTTCGGAATCCGCGGGTTCGCGGCGCGCTGCGCCGGGATGGACGCCTCCATCGCCGTCACGGCCAGGTCGGCCGCCTTGGTCAGAGCCAGCAGCCGGCGAATCAGTGCCGCCTTGTCGGCCGGCGCCTGGGCCCGGCCGAGCCCGGAGACGGCGAAGCTGCCGACACCGACGAGCAGGGCGACGAAACCGCAACGGCGAGCGAGCGCGAGTTGCACGGTGAGCCTTTCAGGAAGAGGAGTGCCCAAACAGCCGTGCCAAAATGCGACGCCGCCGCGGGCGCGGCTAGGGCGTTTTTGCGGCATCGGCGGGTCCAAATGCGGCAGTACCCGCTTCACCGCCTTCTCCCGCCCTTTACCGCCCTCTGCCGCCCTTCAGTTCACCCGCGCCTGCAGCCTCCGCAACCCCACGACTGCCGGCCCGTACCCCGGCAGCTTGTCGAGCGCCCGGCCATACTCGGCGACCGCGGCCAGCACCTGGCCCTTCTGCTCGTAGATCCGCGCCAGGTTCACGTGCGGGAAGTGCGGCGCTTCGTAGCGCGGCGCCTCCATGGCGCGCTGGAGCCAGGGGATCGCCTCCTCCTCGCGGCCCAGTTCCATCAGGTAACAGCCGATGTCGTTGTACGGATTGCCGAAGCTGGGATCGACCGCGATCGCGCGCTTGCACTCGGCGATGGCCTCCTCGTAGCGCCGCTCGAACGAGTACACCCAGCCGAGGAACGTGTGGGCCTCCGCCGTCGGCTGCTCGGCGAGCGACGCCTGATACAGCTGGACCGCGCCCGCGAGATCGCCCGCCAACTGGCACTCGTACGCGCGCTCGAATAGCTTTAGCGCCCGAGGTCGATCACCCACACGCCAAGCTTATTTCCACCGCCCCGCTGGTGCCATCCCGGCCGCTCGCCGGACTGCCGTGGCTCGTGCTGCTCGCGGCGGCGGCCCTCGCCTGGAACCTGAACGGCTACCGCCTCCTCGATCCCGACGAAGGGCGCAACGCCGAGGTGGCGCGCGAGATGGCGCGGTCCAACGATTACCTCGTCCCCCGGCTCAACGGCCTCCCCTACCTCGACAAGCCGGTCGTGTACTTCGCCGCGGCGGCGGCCGTCATGGAAGTGCTCGGCCCCACCGAGACCGCCGCGCGGCTCCCCGCGTACCTCGCGACCCTAGCGACGCTCGTCCTGCTCCTCAGGTTCGCGCAGCGCCGCTGGGGCGATGACGCGGGCTGGCTCGCGGCGCTCGCCTACGCCACCATGGTGCTGCCGCTCGTGTACGCGCGCACGGCGATCTTCGACTCGACGCTCACCCTCTGCACCACCGCGGCGATCCTGTGGTTCTTCGACGACCCTCCACGCCCCGTCCACGCCTGGGCGGCGATCGGCGTCGGCGCGCTCACCAAGGGGCCGATCGCCATCGCGCTCCCGCTGCTCGTGGTGGTCTCCCACGCGCTCGCCACCGGGGCGCCGCTGCGCCCGCTGTTCCCGCGCCGCGCGCTCGCCGCGTTCGGCGCGGTCACACTGCCCTGGTTCCTCGCCGTCACGATCCGCCACCCGGAGTTCCCGTATTACGTGTTCGTGCGCGAGACCTTCCAGCGCCTCGCCACGCCGAGCTTCCACCGCACCGCGCCGTTCTGGTATTTCTTCCCGATCGTCCCGGTCGCGGCGTTCCCGTGGTTCGTGCCCGCGCTCGCCGGCGTGGCGCGCTGGCGCGAGACGTGGCGCGCCCGGCGCGAGCCCGCCGCGCGCGAGCCGCTGCTCCTCGCCTGCTGGGTGCTCGCGCCGCTGCTGTTTTTCACGCTCAGCCGCTCCAAGCTGCCGCAATACGTGCTGCCGCTGATGCCGGCGTTCGCGCTCGCCGCGACGCGCAACCTCGTCACGCGCGGGATCGGCACCGCGGCACGCGCCTACGCCGCGGTCGCCGTCGTCGCGGGCGCCGGGCTCGTCGCGCTCACGCGCTGGCTCCCCGCGCCGATCAGCCTCACGCCCGCGGAGAAGGCCGCGATTCCGCCCACCGCCGTCGCGGTCGGCATCGCGGTCCTCGTTTCCGGCCTGCTCGTGACCGCCGGCGCGCTGCGGCGTCGGCCCAGGCTGACGCTCCTGGGGTATGCCCTGGTCGTGATCGCGATCCCGTTGGTCTCCGGCCGGCTGCTCCAGGCGGTGGGCGAGGACCGCTCCTCCGCCCCGGTCGCCAAGGCCACCGCCGCTGCGCTCGAGCGCGCCGGCGGCAGCGGGGCGGTGCTCGGCATCGCCGCCTACCCACCCTCGCTCCCTTTCTACCTCGGCAGGCCCGTCGCGGTCGCCACCGCGACCGCGAAGGAGCTGACGAGCAACTACATCGCCGATCACCAGGCGCGCTACCGCGACTACCCCAGCTCGCCGCTCCTCCCCGCGGGCTACTGGCGCGAGGTGCTGGCGCGCTGCCCCGTGCCCACCGTGCTCCTCACCACCGCCGGCGACCGGCGCACCCGCGCCGCGCTCGACGCCGCGCTCCCCCTGCTTGCCGCCGACGGCCATTACGCGGCATACGGGCCGTGCAGCCCTCCCCAACCTCCGGAACCTCCACAACGGAGGGGGGGAAGGGTGGTGCGGTAATGTGCGGCATCTTCGGCGCCGTCTCCCGCCAGGGACGGCCCCTGAAGCACCCCGACTGCCTCGCCGCGATGGCGGCCGCGCTCGCCCACCGCGGACCCGACGGCGAGCGCATCGTCGGGCACGAGCGCGCGGCGCTCGGCGCCCGCCGGCTCGCCATCATGGACCTCACCACCGGCGACCAGCCGTTCCAGAGCCCCGATCGCGCCGTCTGGATGGTGTGCAACGGCGAGATCTACAACGCCCCCCACCTGCGGCGCGAGGAGACGCTCGCGGGCTACCCGTTCCGCTCGACCGGCGACATCGAGACGATCGTCCCCCTCTACGAGCGCTGGGGCGCGGACGCGGTGAGCCGGCTCGAGGGGATGTTCGGCCTCGCGGTGTGGGACGACCGGGGGGGGCGCCTGGTGCTGGCGCGCGACCGCGCCGGCGAGAAGCCGCTGTTCTGGACGGAGACCGACGGCGAGGTGCGGTTCGCCTCGGAGATCCAGGCGCTGCTCGTGTTCCCCGACCAGCCGCGGCGGCTCGACCCCGTCGCCGCGTCGCTCTACGCCGCGCTCGGCTACGTCCCCGCGCCGCGCACCATGCTGGCCGGGATTTCGAAGCTCGAGCCGGCGCACCTGCTCGTCGCCGACCGCGCGGGCGTGGCGGTGCGGCGCTACTGGGACCCGGCCGCGGCTGCGCGCGCCCCCTCCCGCCTCGACGGCCCGGACGTGCTGCGCGCGACGCTGCTCCGCGCCGTCGAGCGCGAGCTGATGTCGGACGTGCCGGTGGGAGTGTTCACGAGCGGCGGGCTCGATTCGTCGCTGCTCGCCGGCGCGGCGGCGCGGGTGATGCCGGGGGAGCGGATCCACACCTACGCGGTGCGATTCGTCGAGCCGGGCTACGACGAGAGCCCCCACGCCGAAGCGGTGACGCACCACATCCGCACGATGCACCACGTCGTCAGCGCCGACGACGCGGCGCTGGGGCGCGCCTTCGAGGTCGTCACGCGCTCGCTCGCCGAGCCGATGGGCGACCCGGCGATCCTGCCCACGTATCTCCTCGCCGCGGCGGCACGCGAGCACGTGAAGGTGGTGCTGTCGGGCGAGGGCGCCGACGAGCTGTTCGGCGGCTACCCCACCTACCCCGGCCACACCGCCGCCGACCTGTACCGCCGGCTCCCCGGCCGGGGGCTCGTGCGCTCGTTGGTGAACCGCCTCCCCACCTCGACCGGCAAAGTGACGCTCGAGTTCATGCTCAAGCAGTTCGTCGCCGCAGCGGAGCTGCCGCCGCTCGAGCGTCACCTCACGTGGTTCGGCGCGCTGGGCCCAGACGCCCGCTCCCTCGCGTGGGCCACCGAGCTGCTCGGCGGCTTCCCCGCCGAGCCGTCTCTCAATCGCCTGATGTGGCTGGACTTTCTCTCCTACCTCCCCGACAACCTGCTCGTGAAGGTGGACCGCGGCACGATGCTCGCCTCCATCGAGGCGCGGGCGCCGTATCTCGACCGCGAAGTGCTGGAGCTCGCCCTCCCCGCGCCGGCGGCCCTCAAGGTGCGGGGCCTCAACACCAAGGCGATATTAAAGGAAGCGGCGCGCGGGCTCGTCCCGGACGACGTGATCCGCCGCAGGAAGCGCGGCCTCTCGGTGCCGGTGGCGCGGTGGCTCAATGCGGGGCTTGCCTCGCTCGCCGACCGCTGCCTCGCCGCGCCGCGCCTCTTCCCCGGCGCGCCGACGGCGCGCCTGCTCGCGGAGCACCGCGCGGGGAAGCGCAACCACGCCCGCAAGCTCTGGCCGATTCTCATGGCCGAGCTGTGGGCTGAACGCTGGAACGTGGACACGGAATGACCCGCGACGAGGCCTTGGCTTTGATGCACCAGCACACCCGGTCGCCCTCGCTCCGCCAGCACATGCTGGCGGTCGAGGCCGCGATGCGCGCCTACGCGGTGAAGCACGGGGAGGACGCCGAGGCGTGGGGGATCGCGGGTCTGCTGCACGACTTCGACTACGAGAAGTTCCCGAACCCGGAGCACTCGGCCACGGAGGGCCATCCGGCGTGGGGCGTGCGGCTGCTGCGCGAGCGCGGGGCGCCGGAGCCGGTCTGCCGCGCGATTCTCGGGCATGCGAGTTACTCGGGCGTGCCGCGCGACGCGCCGATGGCGCGGGCGCTGTTCGCGGTGGACGAGCTGTGCGGTTTCCTCGTCGCCTGCGCGCTGGTGCGCCCGTCGCGCAGCTTCGCGGACCTCGAGGTGTCGTCGGTGAAAAAGAAGCTCAAGGACAAGGCGTTCGCCCGCGGGGTGAACCGCGACGAGGTGCGCCAGGGCGCGGAGGAGCTGGGGGTGCCGCTCGACGAGCACATCGCGTTCGTGATCCAGGCGCTTCGTCCCGCGGAGGGCGCGCTCGGGCTGAGCGGCGAGGGGTCGCCCGCCCCGGCCGCGCCGGTGGGGTGAGCGTCCCCGCGCTCGCCGAGCGCGACGAGCTCGCGCTCGGGATCGACCGCGCGGCGGGGGCGCGCCCGATCGCCGGCAACCGGCTCGAGCATTTCCCCGACAGCCCGCGCGCGCTCGACGCCATGCTCGCCCAGATCGCGGGCGCGGCGGCGTGGGTCCACTTCGAGAACTACATCATCCGCGACGACCGCACCGGGCGCCGCTTCGCCGACGCGCTCGCCGAGCGGGCGCGGGGGGGCGTGCGCGTGCGGCTACTGTACGACGCCCTCGGCTCGCTCGGCACGTCGCGCCGCTACTGGCGGCGGCTGGCGCAGGCGGGGGTCGAGGTGCGTGCGTTCCATCCGCTGCTGTCGCGCCGTCCCTTCGATCTGCTCTCGCGTGACCACCGCAAGCTGCTCGTCACCGACGGCGCTCGGGCGATGCTCGGCGGGTTGTGCATCGGCGACGAGTGGGCAGGCGACCCGGCGCGCCATCGCCGTCCCTGGCGCGACACGATGGTGGCGGTCTGCGGTCCCGCCGCCGCGGCGCTGGACGGCGCCTTCGCCCGCATCTGGCGGCACGCCGGCGGCGCGCTGCCGCCCGACGAGCTCGCCGCCGACCCCGCGCCGTGCGGCGACTCCACCGTCCGAGTCGTCGCCGGCGCGCCGGGGCGGGCACGCGTGTACCGCGCCGTGCAGCTGCTCGTGGCCACCGCCGCGGAACGGCTCTGGATCACCGACGCCTATCTGATCCCGCCCGCGCCGCTGTACGCGAGCCTGCTCGACGCGGCGCGCGCCGGCATCGATGTGCGGCTGCTCGTCCCGGGGACGAGCGACCTGCCGGTGGTGCGCAACTTCACCCGCGTCGGCTACCGGGAGCTGCTGCGCGCCGGGGTCCGCGTCTTCGAGTACCAGGGCCCGATGATCCACGCGAAGACGATGCTCGTGGACCGGCGCTGGGCGCGCGTCGGGTCGAGCAACCTGAACGCCTCGAGCCTGCTGACGAACTACGAGCTCGATCTCGTGGCGGAGTGCGAGGAGCTGACCGAGGCGCTGGCGTCGCAGTTCCGGCGCGACCTCGCGGCGAGCAGCGAGATCGTGCTGCAGCCGCGGCGCGTCCCGCTGCCGCCGCGGCTCGTGGGCGCGCCCGCGGAGGGCGCGGGCGCAGCGGCTCCGCACAAGCGCTCGGGGTACGAGCTGGGCGCGTTCGCCGTCGTGGCGCTGCGCCGCGTGGCGGGCGGGCTGCGGCGCGCCATCGCGAGCACTGCCGCGCTCGCCTGCGCCGCGCTGGGCGCGCTGCTCCTCGCCTTCCCCCGGATCATGGGCATCGTGCTCGCCGCGGGGGCGTTCTCGCTGGCGGCGGCCTTCACGCTTTACGCCTTCGAGCGGCGGCGCGCGCGGGAGCCGGACGATGGCTGACCCCCCCCTCCAACTCCCGCGGGAGGTTGCGCGTATAGGGGAGCAGGACGAGGCGGTCCTCGTCGCCCGCGCCCTGGCGGGCGATCGCGCGGCGTTCGGCGTGCTGGTCGCGCGCTACGCCGCGACCGCGCGCCGCGTGGCGCGCGCGGTGCTGGGCGATCCCGACGATGCGGACGACGCGGCGCAGGACGCGATGCTCTCGGCGCTGCTGAAGCTCCGACAGTACGACGCGCGGCGCCCGTTCGGGCCGTGGCTGTTGCGCATCGTCGCCAACGCCGCCACCGACCGCCGCCGCCGCCGCGCGGTGCGGCGCGTCGAGCCGCTCGACCCGGGACTCGTCGCCGGCGGCAGCCGCCCCGACCTCGCGGCGGAGCGGTGGGCGCTGTCGGCCCGGCTGCGGGAGGCGCTCGCGGAGCTGCCCGAGCGGCGGCGCATCGCCGTCGTGCTGTTCGACGTCGAAGGCTACTCGCACGCCGAGATCGCCCAGGTCCTCGGGATCCCCGAGGGGACGGTGCGCTCGGAAGTGTTCCACGCGCGGCGCCGCTTGCGGGCGCTGCTCGCGGACTGGAAGGAGGAAGGATGAAGGAACTGCAGCCGTTCGATCACCGGCCGCACCCGGTGCTGGGCGACGCGTTACGGCGGGCCCTGGACGCGGGCGACGCCGCCGGCTTCGTCGCGCGGGTGCTGGCGCGGGTGGAGGAGGGGGGGGTCCGGCCAGCCTCATGGGACGCGGTGCTCGCCCGCTGGGCGCGCGCCGGCGTCGCCGCCGCCGTGCTCGTCGCCCTCGCCGCCGGGTATCTCGTGGGGCGCGCCGCGGCGCCCGGCCCGGCGCGGCGGCCGTCGGTCACCGAGGCGTTGATCTATTGAGCAAGGTGGAACCGCCGTCATGCTGAATCGCTCCACCGCCTGGGCCGCGGCGCTGCTCGCCGCCACTTTCGCCGCCGGCGTCGCCGTCGGCGTGGAAGGCCGGGCGCTGTGGGTGCGCCGCGCCGGCGCCGCCGCGCCCGAGCGCGCGCGGGGGGTCGATCGGATGATGGCCGAGCTGGACGACGAGCTGCGCCTCACGCCCGCGCAGCACGATTCGGTGCGCGCGATCGTGCAGCGCCACTGGACCGCGATGGGCGCGCAGTGGGAGCGAGTGCGGCCGCCCTTCGACTCGATGCGCGCGCGCATGGACTCCGAGGTCTCCCGCCAGCTCACCCCCGATCAGCAGACACGCTACCGCGACCATGTGGCCCGGTACCGGCATCAAAGGGAACGGGAGAAAACGGACTCGAGCGGAAAGAAGGAGTGACGGTGGTTCGGCAGCTCGCAGTGATGGGAGTGGTGTCGGCGCTGGCGGCGCCGGCGCTGGCGGCGCAGCAACCGGTGGCGGTGACGCTCCTGGAGGCGGTGCGGCGCGCGCTCGAGGTGCAGCCCGCCGTGGTAGAGGCGCGCGGCGCCGTGACGAACGCCGGGTGGCAGAAGCGCGCGGCGTACGGGGCGTTCCTGCCGACCCTGACGTTCAACTCGAGCACCTTCCGGCAGAACGCGCCGTCGGTCGTGAACGGTCTCAACGCGGGCGCCGGTACCTACCAGTACAGCACAGGGCTGGTCGCGTCGGTGGACCTGTTCACCGGACTCCGTCGTCTGGCCGACTACAAGAACGCGGGCGCGACCGAAGAGGCGGCCGACGCGGGGCTCGTCAATCAGCGCTACCAGGTAACCGCCACCACGGCGCAGCTCTTTTTCACGGCGCTCGCGAACGAGGAACTCGTGCGCGTGGCCCAGGCGCAGGTGCAACGCGCCCAGGAGGAACTGCAGATCGCCGTCAACAAGTTCCAGGCCGGGGCCGCCACGCGCTCCGACACCCTCACGGCCACGGTCGACCTCGGCAACGCCCGGCTCACGTTGCTCCAGGCGCAGGCGAACCTCGCCACCGCCACGGCCAATCTCGCGCGCCAGATCGGCGCCGACGGCCCGGTCCGCGCAGTGCCCGATTCGCAGCTGCCGGCCGTTCCCGACACGACGGGGCTACGCGCGGCGGCCCTGCAGCAGGCCCCGGTCGTCATCCAGGCCGTCGCCCAGGAGCGCGCAGCGTCGGCGGCGGTGTGGCAATCCCGCTCGGAGTTCTGGCCCAAGCTCACCGCCACGTACAACATGTCGAGCCAGGGGCTCACGAAACCGTGGGATGGCTTCGACGACAGGAACCGGAACCTGAACCGGTTCCAGATCGCGCTCTCGTGGATATTGTTCAACGGCTTCCAGCGCGAGCAGGCCACCGCGGAGAACGCCGTCAAATTGGACGGCGCCCGGGCGCAGGCCGCGGACACGCGCCGGCAGCTCAACGCCCAGCTCACCGAGCAGCTCGCGACGATGCTCACGGCGTACACGCGGATCGCCATCACCGGCGCCAACGTGGCGGCCGCGACGGAGGCGCGCCGCGTCCAGCAGGAGCGCTACCGGCTCGGCGCCGGCACGCTGCTCGACCTGCTCACCGCCGAGGCGAACCTCACCGAGGCTGCCGTGAACCAGGTGCAGGCGCGCTACGACTACCTCATCGCACGTGCGCAGGTGGAGGCGCTCGTGGGACACCCCCTGTGACCAGCGCCCTCCCCCAGCCGATGACTTTCCGCACCGGCGACACGCCGCTGCCGGACATCGTGATCCTCACGCACAAGCTGGCGCGGGATTACGACATGGGCGGCGAGGTGGTGCGCGCGTTGCGGGGGGTCAACATCCAGATCAAGAAGAACGAGTTCGTGGGCGTCATGGGCCCGTCGGGCTCGGGGAAGTCCACGCTCATGAACCTGATCGGGTGCCTCGACACGCCCACTGCCGGCGAGTACTGGCTCAACGGCCAGAAGGTGAGCGATTTGTCGGACGACGAATTGGCGCGCATCCGGAACAAAGAGATCGGGTTCGTCTTCCAGACGTTCAACCTCCTCCCGCGCGCCAACGCGCTCCACAACGTGGAGCTGCCGCTGATCTACGCCGGGATGCCGTCCCGGGAGCGGCGCGCCAAGGCCGCGCGGGCCCTCGAACGCGTGGGCCTGGGCGACCGCATGGACCACAAGCCGAACGAGTTGTCGGGCGGCCAGCGCCAGCGCGTCGCGATCGCCCGCGCCCTCGTGAACGACCCGTCGATCCTGCTCGCCGACGAGCCGACCGGCAACCTCGACTCGGCCACCGGCGAAGAGATCATGCGGCTGTTCGAGGAGCTGTTCGGGACCGGCCAGACGATCGTGCTGGTCACCCACGAGCACGACATCGCGGCGCACGCCCGCCGCCAGATCCACCTGCGCGACGGCGTCGTCGAGCGCGACGAGCAGATGAAAGGCTGAACCCGTGAAGCGAGACCTCCTGGCCGCCTCCGCGGCCCTGCTGCTGGGCGTCGCCGCCTGCAAGAAGGCGCAGCCGGCGCCGCTGTACGAGAAGATCCCCGTCGAGCACCGGGACATCGTCGTGACGGCGTCCGCCTCCGGCGTGATCCAGCCGATCCTCACCCTCAGCGTGAAGTCGAAGGCCTCGGGGGAGATCCTGGAGATGCCGGTGCAGACGGGGGACGAGGTGAAGCGGGGGCAGCTGCTCGCGAAGATCGACCCGCGCATCCCGCGCAACGATCTCACCCAGGCCGAAGCGAACCTCACGGTGGCCGAAGCACAGCTCGAGAACGCCACGGCGCAGCTCAAGCGCAGCGAGACGCTGTACCAGAGCAAGTCCATCGCGGAGACCGACTACGAGTCCGCCAAGCTGAGCTACGCGACCGCCCGCTCCGCCGTCCTCAACGCCCAGGCGAACCTGCAGACCGCCCGGGACGCGATGGAGGACACGCAGGTGCGCTCACCGATCACCGGCACGATTCTCGAGCTCGACGCCGTGCTCGGCACGGTGATCTCGAGCCCCACGCACGACGTGGGGGGCGGCACCGTGATCCTCAAGATGGCGAACCTCGACACCGTGCAGGTCCAGGCACTCGTGGACGAGACCGACGTCGGCAAAGTGCAGCCCGGCATGCCGGTGACGATCACCGTGGACGCGTACGCGAACCGCACCTTCGACGGCCGGGTCTTGAAGATCGAGCCGCAGGCGCAGGTGAACCAGAACGTGACGATGTTCCCGGTGCTCGTGAACATCTTGAACCCGCAGCACCTCCTCAAGCCGGGGATGAACACCGAGGTCGAGATCCACATCGGCAACCGGCAGGGCGTGTTGGCGATCCCGAACGCGGCCCTGCGGACGGCGCGCGACGTCGCCTCCGCCGCGACCGTGCTGGGCCTCGACCCGCAGCAGGTTCAGCGGCAGCTCGCCGCCCAGGCGAGCGGGGCCGCGCCCCGCGCCGGCGGCGATACCGCGGCGCGGAGCGACGGGAATCAGCTGCACGCCGCCGAGCCCAGGGGCGCGACCTTCACCACGCCGAGCGGGCGGACCATCACGCTGCCGCCGGGCGTGACGCCGGAGCAGGTGCGGGCCGCGTTCGCCAAGCGCATGAGCGGCGCGGAGCTGACGCCGGCCGAGCGGGCGATGCTGGCGCAAGTGCGGAGCCAGTTCGGCGGCGGCGCCGGCGGCCCAGACCGCGGTGAGAACGGGAGCGGGGGCGGGGGCGGGGGCAGCAACTACATCGTCTTTACCCTGCGCGACGGCACGATCGTGCCGACGGCGATCCGGACCGGGCTCACCGACCAGGATTACATGGAGGTGACGAGCGGTCTCACCGACGGCGACACGGTGCTGGTGCTGCCGAGCGCGTCGCTGGTGCAGTCGCAGCAGCAATTCCGCCAGCGCATTCAGAACGTGACGGGCGGCGGTTTGCCGGGGGTCCGGCAGCAGCAGTCCACCACGCCGCGGTAGCGATGCTGCTCGGCGAGATCATCAAGGTCGCGCTCGAGGCGCTGCGGGCGAACAAGCTGCGCTCGCTCCTCACCATGCTGGGGATCATCATCGGCGTGGGCGCGGTGATCACGATGATCGCGCTCGGCTCGGGGGCGCAAAAGGCGGTGCAGGACCGGATCACCGCCCTCGGACCGACGCTGTTGAGCATCTATCCGGGCCAGAGCTTCATGCGCGGCGTCGCGAGCGATCAGCGCGTGAGCCTCACGATGGACGACGACACGGCGCTCGCCAACAACGCCCGCTACGTCACCGACGTCGTGCCGGAGCTCACCCGCAACCTCCAGGTGCAGAAGGACAACCAGAACCTCAACGTGAGCGTGGTGGGGACGACCCCGAACTACGTCCCGGTCAAGAACTACACGCTCACCGCCGGCCGCATGTTCACCGCCGGGGACGACGCGGCGCGGCGCCGCGTGGCCGTGCTCGGGGCTGCGATCCCCGACATGCTCAACGCCAACCGCCAGGCGATGATCGGCCAGGAGCTCTTCATCCGCGGGATCGCGTTCGAGGTCGTCGGCGTGCTTTCGGAAAAGGGCTCGCAGGGCTCGTTCTTCAACCCCGACGAGCAGATCCTCATCCCGCTCCAGACGGCGCGCTACCGCGTCATGGGCACCGACCGGCTGCGCGACATCGTCGTCAAGGTGAACGACGTCAACAGCATGAACCTCGCGATGATCGAGATCGAGCGGGTGATGCGGCGCCAGCACAAGATCCGCCCGGGCCAGGACAACGACTTCCAGATCCGCAACCAGACCGACATCCTGGCGACGCTGCAGCAAACCACCGAGACGTTCAAGTATCTGCTCGCTGGGATCGCTGCGGTGAGCCTGCTCGTGGGCGGCATCGGGATCATGAACATCATGCTGGTGTCCGTCACCGAGCGGACCCGGGAGATCGGGGTCCGCAAGGCGCTCGGCGCCACCCGCTTCAACATCCTGTTCCAGTTCCTGGTCGAGGCGCTCGTGCTCTGCCTCGTGGGCGGGATGATCGGCGTGCTGTTCGGCTCGCTCGGCGCCGTCGTGCTGTCGCGGCTGGCGCACTGGAACACCCTGATCTCGCCGCTCGCCGTCCTGCTCGCCTTCGTGTTCAGCGCGGTCGTCGGGCTGTTCTTCGGGATCTGGCCGGCCCGGCGGGCGGCGAGCCTCGATCCGATCGTGGCGCTGAGATACGAATAGATTGCGGATTGCGGATTGTGGATTGCGGATTTGCAAGGCGGGCTGACGATTCGTAGGTCACGGTCCGACCCCCGCCGATCCATTCCGCAATCCGCAATCCGCAATCCGCAATTATCTTTGCTCCCATGCTCGCCCTCCTCCTCGTCCTCCAGGCGGGTGACGGCCCCGTGTACAGCGGCCGCGCGCGCCAGCTCGATGTCCGGATCCCACGCGTCGAGGCCCGCATCACGATCGACGGCGCCTTGGACGAGACCGTCTGGGGCCAGGCCGCTGTCCTCACCGGCTTCTCCCAGTACCGCCCGGTAGACGGCCGTCCCGCCGAGGATTCGACCGAAGTCCTCGTGTGGTATTCCCCCGACGCCATCTGGTTCGGCATCCGGGCGTTCGAGCCGCACGGTCACGTCGTGCGGGCGACGCTCGCCGACCGCGACAACATCGATGCGGATGACCGCGTCGAGATCCTGCTCGACGCGTATCTCGACCACCGCCGCGCGACGCTGTTCGCCGTCAACCCCTACGGGGTCCAGGAGGATGGCGTCTGGAGCGACGGCGTGGGTGCCGGCGCGGCCGGCGGTCCCAGCGCCGGCGGGCGGTTCGACGCGACTATCGACTTGAATCCCGACTATGTCTACGAGTCCCGAGGCCGCGTGACCGACTGGGGGTACGAGGTCGAGGTGCACATCCCCTTGAAGAGCCTGCGCTACCAGAGCGCCGACCCGCAGGACTGGGGCCTGCAGATCGTGCGGGTCGTGCAACACACCGGCTACGAGGAGACCTGGACCCCGGCGGTGCGCGCCAACGCGAGCTTTCTCATTCAGTCGGGGCGGCTGGTCGGCCTCACGGGCTTGAAGCGCGGGCTGGTGCTCGATCTCACTCCGGAGTTCACCACGAAAGTGGACGGGGCCCCGGCCCCGTCCGGCTACGATTACACGGGCACGCCGGAGCTGGGCGGTAACCTGCGCTGGGGCGTCACGCAGAACCTGGGTTTGACGGCGACCGCCAATCCCGACTTCTCCCAGGTGGAAGCGGACATCGGCCAGGTGACGGTCAACGAGCGGTTCGCGCTGTTCTACCCGGAAAAGCGGCCGTTCTTCCTCGAGGGCCTCGAGCAGTTTGACACACCGAACCGGCTCATCTACACGCGGCGCATCGCCCAGCCCGTGTTCGGCGCCAAGCTCGCGGGCAAGATCGGCGGTACGGGGATCGCCTACCTCGGCGCCGTGGAAAACCGGGATCGATCCGCGACCGGCACGAACCCCGTGTACAACCTGGTGCGCGTGCGGCGCGACCTCGGGCCGACCTCCACCGTGGGGCTCGCCTACACCGACCGCAGCGACGGCGACGAGTACAATCGGGTCCTGGGCATCGACGCCCACGTCGTGTGGCGCGGCATCTGGTTCTCGGAGGTGCAGATCGCGGGTGCGTGGACGCGCGATGCCGCGGGGGCGCGCGCCGGCAAGCTGTGGAACGTCACGTTCGCCGACCGAACCGGCCGCGCCTACGGCAACCACTTCGAGCTGCTGGGCATCGAGCGCGGCTTCCAGGACACCAGCGGCTTCGTGAACCGGGTGGACCTGGTGGCGGGGAGGACGTTCAACCGGTTCACCTGGTACGGCCGGCCGGGCGCGTGGCTCGAGCAGCTCACGGCGATCGTCGGGTTCGCCCCGATCTGGCGCTACGACGACTTCGGCCGGCTGGGGCGAACCGTCGAGGACACGCTGCAGAACTTCTGGATCGCGACCATACGTGGGGGGTGGGCGCTCAACCTCACGCTCAGCCTGAACCACTTCGGCTTCGAGCCCGCCGCGTACGCGGGCTACGAGGTCGATCAGTCGGTGGACACGATCGCCTTCCTGGTGCCGCACGGCCTGTATCGCCTCCCGGGTATCGCGCTGGGAGGCAGCACGCCCAACCGCGTGGTGACGGCGAGCGCCAACGTCACCTACGGCGCCACCGCGCTCTTTCCCGAGGCGTCCGAGGGCCGGCAGCTCAGCGTCGCGACGACCGCCACCTGGCGCCCCACGCCGTCCCTGCGCTGCGAGGCGCGCTGGATTCACTTGCGCCTGACCCGCGCTCGCGACGGCAGCCGGTTCTCTACCGCCAACATCCCGCGGCTGAAGCTCGAGTACCAGCTGTCACGCGCGATCTTCTTCCGCTACGTGGGGCAGTATTTCGCGCAGGATCAGGTTGGGCTCGCGGACCCGCGGACCGGACAACCGCTCCTCGTCGACGGGAGCGCGGCTGGACCGACGATCACCAACGACTTCCGCAACGACTTCCTGTTCTCCTACAAGCCGACGCCGGGCACGGTGTTCTTCTTCGGGTACGGGACGTCGCTCGCCGAGCCCAACGCGTTCGAGTTCCGGAGCCTGAGGCGGACGTCCGACGGATTCTTCCTGAAGGCGAGCTATCTGTTCAGAATGTAGACCGCCCTCACCTCCACCATCCTCCCCAACCTCCACCGCCCTCTACCGCCCTCTACCGCCCTAGATTATCCCTCATGCCCGACGCGGTCGATCTCACCAGACAGCTCGCCGACGAAGACCGCGCCAAGCAGCGCCAGTACGTCCTGACGAACACGCGGGCCCGCTGGACGTTCGTGGGAGTAGGCGTGGCCCTGCTCGCGATCGTCCGGCTCACCGGCCTGGTGCCGGTCGCGTGGTGGTTCGTCGCGGGGTTCGCCGTCACGTTCGCGGGCGTCAACTACGCGATGTTCCGCATGGTGCGCGACACGCCCTTCCGTCCCTGGTACGCCCATCTGAACATCGGGATCGGCAGCGCGATGATCGCGGCCGTCATGTTCGCGGTCGGGCCCACGGGACACGTGCTGTACGTCGCCTACCTGATCGCCCCGCTGCAGGCGGCCCTGTTCCTCGGCCGCACGGAGGCCTGGCAGGCGGTGATCCTGAACGTCACGGGGTTCGCCCTCGTCACGGCGATCCGCGTCGGAACGGGCGGGGGCGGGGGCGGGGGGGGCGGCTGGAGCTGGCGTCTCTTCGGGGAGGAGTCGCTGGTCCTCCTGTTCGCCTGCGTCGCGCTCATCCCGATGCTGACCCGGATCGTGGACCGGCTGCGCGCGGCCCGCGAGGCGCTGTCGCAGGTGGAGGACGGCGACCTCACCGTCCGCCTGGAGGACGCGGAGCTGGACGAGCTGGGCTATCTCAGCGGGAGCCTGAACCGCACGACCGAGGGGATCGCGGGCATCGTGCGCCAGGTGCAGCACCAATCCCAGGAGCTGGCGGCGATGTCCCAGCAGCTCGCCGCGTCGGCCCAACAGCTCCAGGCCGCCTCGCAGGAGATCTCGGCCACCGCCCAGCAGCTCACGCAGGGCACCGAGCGGCAGCGCCAGCTCATCGGCCACGGGCGCGAGGACTCCGAAGCCGCGGCGAGCGTCGCCTCCGAGCTCCACGTCCGCGCCCAGGAAGCCGAACGGCAGATCGCCGGGGTGGCGCAGCAGGCACGTCGGCACGGCGCGGAGATCGCGCGCGCGAGCGAGCTGCTCGTCACGCTCGTGAGCCACCTGGACCAGGTGTCCCGGGCGGCCGGCACGCTCGAGCAGGGCTCGCGCGAGATCGGCAAGCTCGTGGACTCCATCACCCGCATCGCCAGCCAGACCGACCTCCTGGCTCTGAACGCCGCCATCGAGGCGGCCCGCGCCGGCCAGCACGGGCTCGGCTTCCGCGTCGTGGCGGACGAAGTCCGCAAGCTCGCCGAGCAGAGCACCCGCTCGGCGGAGGAGGTGCGGGGCCGCGTGCGCCAGACGCAGGACCAGATCGCCCAGCTGCTGGCCGCCATGGAGGAAGGCCGACGCACGGCGCAGGGCGTGGGCACCGTGTCGGCCGCCGTGCAGCGGGCGCTGGACGCGATCTTCGCGGACCTGAACGCCACCGTCCGGTTCGCCGCCACGTTCGCCGGGGAGACGGAGGGGCAGACGCGCCGGATTCGCGAGGTGGTGCGGCGGATGGAAGAAGTGGCGGGGATCGCGGAGACGGCGGCGCAGGGCGCCGAGCAGGCGTCGGCCGCCACCGAGCAGCAGATCGCGTCGCTCGGCGAGCTGACCACGACCTCGCAGCACCTCTCGGTGGCGGCGGCGAAGCTCACCGAGACGATTCAGCGGTTCAACGTGAACGGCAAGGAGTGATTCCCTACCACCCGCGGAACAGCGGCGCGTCGCCGTAATCCCACAGCATGAACGCGATGAGCCGCGGGCGGCGCGGCTCGCGTCCCACCGCGGGAAGCTCGGCGCCGAGCGACGCCGCCACGTGGCCGAGCCGCGACAACTGCACCCACATCTGGGGGTAGAGCGACAGCGTGCGCTCCCCCTCGACCGGGACGGTCCAGCCGGCTTCGAGCATCGGCACAACGCGCCCCAGCTGCCAGCCCACGCCCAGGCGGTAGGAAAGCTCCGTAATCCCCTCTGACTCTTCCCAGCTGCCCACGATCTCGCCCTGCACGACGAACGCCCCCACCGGCGCGGCCCCGAACGCGACGAACGGCTCGACCTCCCACAGATCCTGGCGGCCGAGGGGCGGCGTGACCTCGAGCCCGACGCTCGCGAGCGCGCGGCGCTCGAGCCTGTGCCACACGTTGTACTTGAGCGCCCCCGTGACGCCGTCGAAGGCGTTCGGCCGGCCGTCGAGCGCCGACCGGGCGCTGGCCTCGAGCTGGAACCGCTTGCCGAGGCGGTGCTCGTAGAGGAGCTCCTGGCCCCGCCCGTAGTCGGTGATCACGACTTCGTCTTCCGGGTAGGCCTTCTCGACCAGGAACGGCCGCGGGAAGTTCAGCTCGCCGGGCGGCCAGCCCGGCTCGCCGCACAGCGAGCGGACGTAACGCACCACGGCGCGGATCTGCGCCGGAGTCGCGGCGTCGCTGAACGCCGGCATGTCGAGCGACAGGCCGAACGCCGCGCCCCCGCGCGCCACGATGCCCGCCCAGCGGTCCTCGGTCTCCGCCGTGCTGGCCTTGCACTCCTTCAGGTCCGCCGGCGGGACCTCGAGCCGGGTGCTCGCGGCGGGGGTGCCGCGCCCGTCGCCGCCGTGGCACGACTTACACCACGCCTGATAGAGCGCCGCGCCGCTGTCCACGGGCGCCTGGGCGCCGACGAACAGGGCCAGAACGTGAGAGAGCATCATCGCGTCGCTGCCAGCGCCGGGTCCAACCGCACGGCGATCTGGTTCAAGTGGTCGTAGACGAGCCGGCCCGCGAGCGCGGCGTCGCGCCGCTCCAGCGCCTCCAGAATCG
>WNFU01002642.1_pt1 | contig 24345 bp, 24 predicted proteins | sample 5400121 | NCBI WGS metagenome assembly WNFU01 (sample SAMN13153360, study PRJNA577476) | soil metagenome | isolation source: 100 cm soil or saprolite under grassland replicate 1 | place: USA:California | collected 2016-06-15
CCTACTCACAGTCGACCAACCCGAACTCGCCGTACTACGCCGACCAGACCAGGCTGTACTCGCAGAAAGGCTGGGACACCATCAAGTACACCGATGCGCAGATCGCCAGCGATCCGAACCTGCGCACGTACACCGTGCACGAGGACAAGCGCGACTGCATGGACGGCGGCTGGCGCGACTTCCAGCAGCCCGAGTTCGGCTCCCAGGGCGAGTGCGTGGCGTACTTCGAACGGGCCCGGCCGTAGTCCGGCCAACTGTCGGGGAGAATGGGCGGGTGTGGGGACCACTGGCCGGACTGCGCGTCGTCGACCTGACCCAGGTGCTGGCCGGGCCGTACGCGACGATGCTGCTGGCCGACATGGGGGCCGACGTCGTCAAGGTCGAGCCGCCCGGCGGAGACGTGGCTCGGCAGTGGGGGCCGTTCCCGGCCGGTATCGACGGGGCCGCGCCGGTGGCCGAGGACAGCGCCCGCGGACCGGCGCGCGCCGGGCCGGTGCCGTACGGCGGCTACTTCGCCAGCGTGAACCGCAACAAGCGCAGCGTCCGCCTCGACCTGACGACCGCGGCCGGCCGGGAAGCGCTGCTCGATCTCCTCGCCGGAGCGGACGTCCTCGTGGAGAACTTCCGCGTCGGCGTCATGGACCGCTTCGGGCTGTCCTACGAGGTACTGCACGAACGGTTTCCGGCCCTCGTCTACGCCAGCATCCGGGGCTTCGGCGACCCCCGTACCGGCCCGAGCCCGTACGCCGACTGGCCCGCCTTCGACATCATCGCCCAGGCGATGGGTGGGGTCATGAGCATCACCGGCCCGGACACCGACCACCCGGTCAAGGTCGGCCCCGGCATCGGGGACATCTTCCCGGCGGTCCTCGCCGTGTGTGGTGTGCTGGCGGCGGTGCGGCACGCCGGCCTGACCGGCGAGGGTCAGCTCGTCGACGTCGCCATGTACGACGCGGTCCTCGCCATGAGCGAGCGCATCGTGTACCAGTACTCGCTCACCGGCCGCAGCCCGGTGCCGCAGGGCAACACGCACCCGCTGCTGTGCCCGTACGGGGTCGTCCGCACCAGCACCGGGTTCGTGGCGGTGGCCACGCCGTCGGACCGGCACTGGCGGCTGCTGGCCGGCATCATCGGCCGGCCCGAGCTGGCCACCGATCCCCGGTACGCAACGAACCAGGCCCGGGTCACCCACGGCGCAGAGGTGTACCGCGCCCTCGAGGAGTGGTCCCGGGAGCGCACCAGCGAGGAGGTCGTCGCGCGCCTGGCCGGAACCGTCCCTTGTGGACCCGTCAACACCGCCGCCGACATCGCCCGCGACCCGCACGTCGCCGCCCGCGAGATGATCGTGCCGGTCGAGTACCCGGCCGGGGCCACCGTGGACATCGTCGGCGCGCCGGTCAAGTTCAGCGAAACGCCGACCCGGACGTTCCGCCCGGCGCCGCTGCTGGGCGAGCACGACGACGAGATTCTCCGCGGAGAGTCCGGCAACCCGTGACCGGTGCGACGCACGGCCCGGCCGTCCGCCGGAGGCGTCAGAACGGGAAGTCAGGTGGGTCTCGCCGGCGAGGGTCTGCCGGGCGTGGGTCGCCATGCGGGCGCCGTAGGCCGGGTGCTTCCTCAGCTTGCCGTAGGTCTCGTACTCGTCGCGCGGGTACGTGGTGTGGTCGACCAGGCCGGCGAGATCGGCGAGGTACACGTCGAAGCCGGGGTAGCTGAGTTCCATGCAGGGCATGTCGTCCACGTCCAGGATGAGGACGGGATACTCGCCGTACTCGTCGGGATCCGCGACGACGAGGGCCCGTCGCGAGTCACCACCACCGGGAAGCCAGAAACACTCGGGAAAGCGGCTCCCCAACGGCGTGAACCACGTGCCCCACATCTCCTCGAAGAGGTCGGTGGCCAACCGGTCGGCGGCGCGGGGCGCGAGCCGGTAGTCCGCACCGTCCCCGCTGAACCGGCCGAACCGGGCGAGCAGGCTGGTGTCGAACGCCAGCCACCGGCGCAGGCTCGGCGGCAACGGCCGGCCGCTGGGGAAGGTCGGCTGCGCGAGGCGGTCGGCCGGCATCGGTACCGGATCGCCCTCGAGCCACTTTCCCCACGGCTCCATGGGGATGCGTCCAGCGGGCGCTGCGGGTCGGCCCGGATGGTCGCGATGACCCGGCGGCCCGCGACCTCGCCGGCGTCTCCTGGATGACCTCGTGGCCGGCGGCCGGGTCCGGGAAGCGGATCTCGGCGTCGGGGTCGACGCCCCGCAGCGTTCCCCCGGTGTACGACGACGGACCCGGCCGGGCGGGGGTGGCGAACCGCACCAGGAACTCCGCGCGGTCCTGGCCGCCGGCCCGGGCGCGCAGGGTGCCCAGCAGCATCGTGGTCAGCGGCGCGAGCACCGCGTCCGGCAGGTCGGGGACCATCGCTGCGCTCTCCTTCACCCTGCGGATCGAGGCGCGGCTATCATCGTGCCTTCTGCCTGTGCTGGCAAACCGCGACGGGAGAGCGACATCGATGCCGATCCACGTGAGTGACGGTACCCGCGACGCCGGTACCCTCTGGCGGACCTATCTCGACTGGCTGGCCGAGCACGTGCCGCAGGCGACCGCCCTGCTCAACCCGCCGGCCGACGAGGCCGCGATCACGGAGGTGGAGGCGCTGGTCGGCCAGCGGCTGCCCGAGTCCGTCAAGGCCGGCTGGCGGTTGCACGACGGGCAGGTCATCGACACCGAGCTCGGGGTGGCGTTCGGGTTCTGGTGGCAGCCCGTCGCGGAGGTGGCGCGGGAATGGACCAGCTGGCGGCGGGTGCGCGAGGGGCAGGACGACGACTTCTTCGAGGAACTCAACCTGTCGCAACGCTCCTACCCGGAGAAGGCCATCAAGCGCCAGTACACCTCGCCCGGGTGGATTCCGTTGCTGCGGTGGCCGTTCGATGGCGACTATGTCGGCCTGGACTACGACCCCGGTCCGCTCGGCCGCCCCGGCCAGGTCATCAACTTCGGCCGGGACCAGGAGAACAAGTTCGTCATCGCCGACGAGTTCTCGACGCTGCTGGCCTGGCTGGTGCAGGAGGCCACCGCCGGTCACGTCGACCGCGACCGGTCCCGCCTGCTGCACCGCGACGGGATCCTCGTCAACGCCCTCGCCCAGGCCAGCGGCGCGCGGTTCGACTGATCGCCGAGGCCCGCCACTCAGATCGTGCGAGCCAGCCGGTCGTTGAGCAGCCGGGCGAAGCGCGCCGGGTCCTTGAGCTCCCCACCCTCGGCCAGCAGCGCCGTGCCGTAGAGCAGCTCCGCGGTCTCGGCCAGCGCCCCCTCGTCGGCGCCCTGCTCGTGAGCCTTGCGCAGTCCGTTGCCAACGGATGCGCCGGTTGAGCTCCAGGATCCGCTTGACCGGCGGTAGGTCCTGCCCCATCGCCCGGTAGAGCTTCTCCAGGGTGGGTGTGATGTCGTGCTCGTCGCCGACGATGCAGGCCGGCGACGTGGTCAGCCGCGCGGAGAGCCGTACCTCCTTCACCTCGTCGCTCAGCTTCGTACCCAGAAACGACAGCAGCCCCGCGAAGTCCTTGCGCTGCTGCTCCCGCTCGGACTCGGCGTTCTTCCTCTCCTCCTCGCTGTCGAGGTCCACCTGACCCTTGGCGATGGACTGTAGCGGCTTGCCGTCGAACTGGCCGACCCGTTCGACCCACACCTCGTCGACCGGGTCGGTGAGGATCAACACCTCGAAACCCTTGGCCCGGAACGCCTCCATGTGCGGCGAGTGCTCGATCAGGGCACGGGACTCGCCGGTCATGTAGTAGACGTCGCGCTGGCCGTCCTTCATGCGCTCGACGTACTCGCGCAAGGTGGTCAACTTCTCCGGGTCGTGGGTCGAGGCGACCGAGACGATGTCGAGGATCGCGTCCCGGTTGTCCAGGTCATCGAGCAGGCCCTCCTTGACGACGCGACCGAACTCGGTCCAGAACCTCCGGTACTTCTCCGGCTGGTTGGCCATCAGGTCCTTGACCGTGGACAGCACCTTCTTGACCAGCCGGCGGCGCACGGCCCGGATCTGGCGGTCCTGTTGAAGGATCTCCCGGGAGATGTTGAGCGACAGGTCATGTGCGTCCACCACACCCTTGATGAAGCGCAGGTAGCCCGGTACCAGCGCCGCGCAGTCGTCCATGACGAACACGCGCTTGACGTAGAGCTGGACGCCGCGCCTGGTGTCGCGGCGAACAGGTCGAACGGCGCATGGGACGGGATGAACAACAGCGCTTCGTACTCGAAGGTCCCTTCGCCCTTCATGTGGAGGATCTCGAGCGGATCCGTCCAGTCGTGGCTGACGTGCTTGTAGAACTCGTGGTACTCCTCGTCGCTCACCTCACTGCGCGAGCGCGCCCACAACGCTTTCATCGAGTTGAGCGTCTGTACCGCGTCGCCGATCCTCATCCGGATCGGCCAGCCGATGAAGTCCGAGTACCGCTTGACGATCTCCCGGATCTTCCACTCGGCCGCGTAGTCGTAGAGGTGGTCCTCGCGATCTTCCGGTTTGAGGTGCACCGTGACCGAGGTGCCCGGCTGGGCGTCGTCGACGGTCTCGATGACGTAGGTTCCCTCGCCAGCCGACTCCCACCGGGTGCCTTCCCGGTGACCCGCCTTGCGCGTCGTCAGGGTCACCTTGTCGGCGACCATGAACGTCGAGTAGAAGCCGACACCGAACTGCCCGATCAGCTCCTGGGACGCCGCGGCGTCCTGGGCTTCCCGCAACTGGCGCAGCAGCTCGGCCGTACCCGACTTGGCGATCGTGCCAATGAGCTGCACGACCTCCTCCCGCGTCATCCCGATCCCGTTGTCGCGCACGGTCAACGTGCGCGTCCCGGTATCGACATCGAGGTCGATATGCAGGTCGGACGTGTCGGCCTCGAGGTCCTTGTCGCGCAGCGCCTCGATGCGCAGCCTGTCCAACGCGTCCGAGGCGTTCGAGATCAGCTCCCGTAGGAAGATGTCCTTATTGGAGTAGATCGAGTGCACCATCAGCCGCAATAGCTGGCGCGCCTCGGCCTGGAACTCCAGCGTCTCGGTCCGGCTGCTCACGGCGCCTCCTCCCGTGGTCTTGGCTCATGAAGAGGATACGAGGCGGCGGCGGCACGACAACTCCCGAACCGCGTCACCCGTCGCTCGCATCCGGTCGTACCCACCGGCCGCCGACACCGGTACCTCCCGGTCGAGCCGTGCCACAGAGGTCAGCGACCCCGGTCCGTCCTATATGGGACAACCAACCACCCGCAGCCTGAGCGGGCTGCCCACCGGCTCGAAGGTCCTTCAGGTACGTCGTGCCAGCGCCCGCACCGACTCGATCGTGAGCGTGAACCCGATCAGGACAAGACAGGTGACAAGGCCGAAGGACGCGTTGAGCCACCAGTGCACCTCCCATATCGAGAAGCACAGGTCCTGTGGACGACACGTCACGCCGCTCATCTCCACGTTACCGGCGATGATCCCAGCAGGTACGCACATGATCGACAGAACGGTCCCGACGACGAAGAACCAGAACCTCGCGTGGCGCCCCGCGGCCCACCATGGCAGCCAAGCCACGACGAGCACGGCAGGAAGGATCCAGTCGACCGCGCTGGTCTCACCCAAGCCCACCCAACAACCCCCGATGCCGTGCAGCAACAGACCCGCCGTCGATAATGCCAGCGCACACTGCACTCGTCAGCCCGTCAGTTCGCCCTGACGGCCTCGTTGACCCCGCCGGCGGGCAGGTGGACGTTGCACCACCCGAGGGGCGCGGGTGTTCCTTGGTCAGCGGGCTGGCTCGGGGTCCGGCAAGGGCAGGTTGCCATGCTTGCGCGCCTCGTCGGCGGGCAGTCCGAACATCCGCAGCAACTGCTCAGCGAGTTGCCCGTCGACGGGCTGGGCGGCGAAGTGCGGGTCGGTCAGTGTCAGGTGCAGGGTGGTCAGCAGTGCGCCAGCTGTCACGGCGAGTGCCAGCTTCGGGTTGTCGGCCTGGAATCGGCCCGCCGCGATGGCCGCGGTGATGTCGCGCAGGGCGCGTGGCGCCAGCCCGCGGTCGGGGTCCATATAGGACATTCCGTGTTGTACCAGGATTCTGGCTACCGCCAACCTCACCTGGAAGCTCGCCGGAGTCCTCGCCGGTGCCCTGCCACACACGACACTCGACACCTATCAGATCGAACGCAAACCCCATGCCCTGGCCCTGATCCGCCGGGCGAAGCTCGCCGGGACCGCGATGACGGAAGGCGGCAGGGTCGGCAACGCGATTCGCGCGGTGCTGGTCCCACGGCTGCACCTCGTGCCTGGCCTCAAGGACCAGATCCTGAGCAGCCAGACCCCGGCGCTGCACCGCTCGGAACTCGCCCTGCGCCCCCGCCTAGGCCCGACGCTCGCCGGCTCCCCGTGCCCCAACGCGGTGCTCGACGACGGCCGCCGGTTCGACGAGGTGACCGCGAGCCGGTTCGCGGTCGTCACCTGCGACCAACCGGACACGACCCAGCGCGCCGGGATCGCGCGGCGCGGCGCCGTCCTCCTCACCGCTCGCCCGGGCACCCCCCTGCACCGCTGGCTACAACGGGGCCGCGCCCGCGCGGCCATCATCCGCCCAGACGGAACAGTGCTGCGCGCCGGCCGCAGGCTCCGGGCAGTTTGCGCCGCCCTACCCGACTTCAGCGGCACACACCTGGACCGGCCGAGAGGGGAGCACCGACGCTACACCGACATGCTTCGCGGTCGGGTTGCCGGCGCAGCGGCACCGTTGGGGCGAGGTGATCGACTGGATGCTGGACAGCCGGCAACGCCCCGGTCGCAACCGAAGCACCCAGATTCGTCCCAGCGTGGCCGTCCGGCCGGCAGCGCCGGAAGTCTGCCGGCCGGGTGGTCGGAGCGGATCAGTACACGGTCACGCGGTACGCGTCGGCCGCTTCACGGACGGGCTGGAAGTAGGTGGTGCCACCGCTCGTGCAGTCACCGCTGCCCCCGGAGGTGAGGCCGAGCGCCTTGGTACCGTCATAGAGCGGGCCGCCGGAGTCGCCGGGCTCCGCGCACACGTTGGTCTGGATCAAGCCACTCACGGTACCGCCGGGGTGGCCGACGTAGCGGACCGTGACATTCAGCGCGGTGACCCTTCCGCTGTGCGTACCCGTGGTCGACCCGGTGCGCTTCAGGAGCCGACCCGGTCGCCAGTTCGCCGATGTGAGTTGGCACTCAGATCCTGGTTCGCGAATCGAACTCATGATGCTGGTCGATAACTCGATTGAACCCGGGCGGGCGTAGGCCCGTAGTCACGGACGCGGTCCGAACCTCATGCCGCAGCCACGGCAGTCACCGGTTTCCCGTACTCGGAGGAGCGGCCAGATCCACCACTGTCGAACAGGCAGCACGTCGCCTCGCCAGCCGCGAGGAATGCCCACCCCGGTGAGCCGCCGGCCCACCGGATTGCGTCGCAGAGTGGCGGCTGCGTGGGCCACATCGAACATCGAGAGGGACTTCATGAGTGAGTCCGTTGCGCCTTCCATGCGTACCGTGCCGGCGCTGCTGCGCGCCCGGGCCGCGAGCGAACCTGACCGGGTAGCGCTGATGCTGGACGACGCCAGGCGGTTGACATACCGGGAATGGGACCAGCGCTCCGACACGGTCGCGTACCGGCTACGCCGGCGCGGCCTGCATGCCGGTGAGCAGGTCGGTCTGGTGTTTTCGGCCAGCGGATGGCTGGACTACGCGGTGGCGTACTGCGGGGTTCTCAAGGCCAGTGGCGTAGCGGTACCGCTGGGTGCTCACCTGAGCGCCGGTACCGTCGCTGCCATGCTGCGCCAGGGTCGAGTCGGCGGCGTGATCAGCGGACCCGGTACCGCGCAGCCCGACGCCCCCGGCTGGCACGTACGGCTGCCCGAACTGACCGACGACGGTATCGGTCCGCTGCCGTTTGCGGTGCATGTATCTCCCAGCGATACCGCCCAGATTCTGTACACGTCGTCGACGCCCCAATGCTCCAAGGGTGTCGCAACCAGCCATGCGAGCCTCACGAACCGGCTGGACATCCACGCCCGCCTCCGCCCGCTGGCCCACTCCACGTACTGCCTGCACGCCTTCGCGTTGGGTACCGAGGCAGGACAGGCGATGCTGCTCAACACGCTGGTTGCCGCTCCGACCACATTGATCGCGCAGGCGTTCGGCCCGGACACGTTCGCCGCCCTGATCGAGCGGTACCGGGTCGGCAGCGTGTTCCTGATGCCGTCGATGGCGGCCGAACTGGTCAACGCACGGGTCCATGAGCGCTACGACCTGTCCAGCGTGCGACTGCTCAGCTCGACGATAGCCGCGCTACCGTCCGCGGTGGCGCTGAGGCTGGCCGGCATGCTCCCCGCAGCAACATTGGCCAACTGCTACACCTCCACCCGCACCGCCCCGGCTCAGGTCACCATGATCTTCGACCCGAGTCGGCCGGACGCGCTGGGCCGACCCGAGCGCGCCGACCAGCTGGAGATCGCCGGTCCGGACGGCCGGCGCGTGAAGACCGGCGAGACCGGGCTGGTATGGCTGCGTTCGGCCGCACCGGACCGCTGGCGGGTCAACGACCCCACCGCAGACGCACGCGGCCTCGTTGACCGCTGGGTGACCTTGGGCGACTTCGGATACCTCGACGCCGACGGGTACTTGTACCTGGTTGACCAGGCCGGCGACTTGATGGAATCCGGCGCGCCCGCGCTGCCGACCCAGCGCGTCGAGGCCGCGCTCTACGAGCATCCGGCGATCGCCGCCGCGGCTGCGATCGGGGTATTGCACCCGGTGCTCGGCGGGGTCATCACCGCCGCGGTGGTAACGGCCGCGGGCCGCGAACCGGTGTCGGAGGGGAACCTGCGCGTCTTCCTCGCCGACCGGTTGGACCGGCACGAGCAACCGGTCCGGATCCGGTACCTGGACGTCCCCTGCGACACGGCGCGCGAGGTGCTCGAGGAGCGGCTACGGGAACTGCTGGCACGGGGCGAAGACGGTTGCGAGTAGGCACCGGCCTCGGCCACCGAGGCGATGCACCTCCGTGCGGGACAGCTCGCGGAGGGCCTTGCCGCGGGCGTACTGGCCGTCAGCGCGCCCTGCTGCACCGCGCACGGTACGACGCGATGCCCGCCGGTCACAGAAGACGCAGGTGTGACGCGCGCTTGTCATGGCTATGGAGACACCGGCGCCCCCGGAAGGGGAGCTTGCACCGACCCGATGTCGCAGCCGTACGGTTGGCCCACCGGTTCGTGGAAGGGGGCCGTGATGGCCGATGGCAGTTTCATGGTGGATCTGGCCGCACTCCGCTCAGCGATCGACCAGGTCTCTGGCGAGCGTGACGCTATCCACGGCGGGATCATGCGGGTGAGGTCGACCTTCAGCAACGTCGAGGACCACTGGAAGAGTCCCTCCGGCACCAGCTTCATCACGCTGGCCACCAACTTCAACGGCGTGTCCGCCGACCTCATGTCCCTGCTCGACGAGGCGATCAGGCGGATGTGGACCGCCTACGACAATTACGTCAACACCGAGGCGACCAACACCGGCAACTACAGCTGATACACCTCAGGCGCCTGGACCTGTGGTCGGTGCAGGGCCCGCACAGGTGCAGCCGAGCGTTGCGATCAAGGTGGATCGCCGGCGCGGTGATGGTTGTACCGGTCCAACAGGTGCGGCGCGGTGGCGCGGCACGGCTTCGTGGCGCAGCACGGTTTCTAGGGGGCGCAGGCCCAATCATTGGCCAGGGCGCGGTGGTAGCACAGGATTTGCCGTTGGTCGGCGGCCGGTAGCACCGGTTCCTGGACCTGGATGCCGGCAGTGTCGCGGAGCGGTGGGCCGACCGGCCGCACGGACCTACGGCAACTGCCCGAAGCCGCGGCGCGCGGCCCGGGTGTCGTAGCCGCCGACCACCGCGCTCATCCGTCGGGCGGTGACATCCTTGATCGCGTCCGTCGCGTTGCGCAGGGCGGTCATGGTCAGCGTGGCCAACGCTTCGGCGTCGCGCTCGTCCACGGCGGCCTGGTCGAAGCGCACGCTGCTCACCTCGCCGCTGCCCAGCATCGTTACCGTGACGAGCCCGCCGCCTGCCGTGCCGGTCACCTCGGTGCCGGCCAGCTCTGACTGTGCGTCGACCAGTTGGTGCCGCATCTCCTGCATCCGCCTGATCAGATCGCGCATCGTGACCGGTTCGGTCATGCGAGTCTCCTCCGCCTCTTGTCGAATAGGTCCACAATGGACATCCGTGCTTCCGGCGAACCGATGTCCGGCCCGCGCTGTTACTACGATCGATCGGAGTTCAACAGTTCAGCGACCGGGCGCGTACCGGGGAACCCTGTGCGCCGTTACGGCGGCTCAGTCGGGCGTCGGTTCGGCCTCGGGTAGGTCGGCCTCCACCAGCAGGGTCAGTTGCTCGGCCGTCATCGTTCCGGTCGAGCCGGCGAACTCCTCGGCGATGCGGCGGGCATGCCGCTCGGTCATCTCCCGGAACGCCTGGCGGGCGAACCGGCCGTTGCCGAAGCCGCCGCCGCGGCCGGCCCGATCGAAGAACGTGGCCAGCGCCGCCCGGGTGGCTGCCGGCAACTCGTACTGGTGCGTGACCGCCTGGTGCGCCACGATTTCGACCAGCTCCGCCGGGCTGTAGTCGTCGAAGGTCAGGGTACGCGTGAACCGCGACTCCAGGCCCGGGTTGGAATCGATGAACCGCTGCATCTCGTCGGGGTATCCCGCGACGATGACGACGACCTCGTCGCGGTGGTCCTCCATGAGCTTGACCATCGTGGAGATGGCCTCCTGACCGAAGTCGTTGCCGCGGCCGTCGGGTACGAGCGAGTAGGCCTCGTCGATGAACAGCACGCCGCCCAATGCTCGCCGAATGCGGCCTGGGTCTTGGGTGCGGTGTGCCCGACGTATTCGCCGACCAGCGTGGCCCGGTCCACCTCGATGAGGTGGCCGCTGTGGAGGATGCCCAGCGCCGCCAGGATCTGCCCGTACAGCCGGGCGACGGTTGTCTTGCCGGTACCGGGATTGCCGGCGAAGACCAGGTGGCGCGACAGCGGCGGTGGCAGCAGCCCTGCTTCCTCGCGATGCTTGACCATCTGCATCAGTTTGACCAGCGTACCTACGTCCTGCTTGGCCCGGCGCAGGCCAACCAGCGCGTCGAGCTGAGCCAGGAGGGCGGACAGGTTCGCGGCCGGATCGTCCGCGTCGTCGGACGAGGCGGCGCCGTCGCCGGTGACCAACCTCGCGCCGGTACCGGCGCTGCCGGTGGAGCGGCCACCGGGGCCCCGGCGGTCCGGCCGGTCGGTCGGGATGGCCGAAACCCGTACGCCGGTCACCTGGCAGCGGTCGAAGGTCGGCTGGGCGTCCTCTTCCAGTTCGATGTCCTGGTCGACGTCGGAGACCAGCAGGCGGCGCACCAGCGGGGTCGCGTGGGTACCGACGTAGACCGCGGGATACTCGGTGGCCGACACCGCGCATTCGTCGAGTACACCGGCGGCTCCGGACCCGAGGTAGAGCCCGTTGCGCCGGCACCGGCTGATCAGGAGACCCCGGATCCGCGCCGCGGTCGCGGTCCAGGCGACCAGGCCGCTGCCGCCGGCGCCGGCGCCGGTGATCGTGCCACCGTCGATGACCGCCTGGCTGCCCTCATCGAGGAACACGCCGGCCGCGCCGCTGTCGTGGACCGTGCAGTCCCGCAGGGTGGGCCGGGTACCGGGTCCAGCTTCCATGCCGGACTGCGCGGTGTGGCCAATGTCGCACTCCTCGATGAGGGGATGGTGCGGCGTGTCCTGGACGCGCATGCCGACCCCTGTCTCGGTGACGGTCGTACCGCGGACGAAGGCGTCGCTGCCGTCCTCGATCTGTATTCCGGTCATCCGGGCCGCCTCGACGCTGCCGCCGGTCAGCCGCAGCATCGCCTGTCCGGTCGCCCGGATGCCGTGCTCGGGTGTTCCGGCCACCCGGCAGTCGGCGATGTGGATGGCGGTGAACGTCGAGTCGCGGATCGTACAGCTCGACATGCGTACGCTGGACTCGTCGCCGGCGAATACGCCGTTCGCGCCCGCCCCGTCCACCACGCAGTCCACGGCGGCGAGGTGGGCCGACACCTGGGCGACGATGCCGCTGCTGCGGCTCCGGGTGACCGCACAGGCGATCAGGTCGAGCCGGCTGGCGTCCATGCTCAGCGTCCCGGCCTTGCCCGGCTCGCGCAGCTGGCACCGGCGGGCCACCACGTCCGCATCCCCGGCGGTGAGCAGGGCGTTGCCACCGGCCCGGGTCACGGTACAGTCGTCGAGGTCGACCCCACCGCGGGCCAGCGACTCCTCCAGATCAACCCCTGCCGCGGCAGAAGTGTCCACTGTGGACACTGTGGCGACGCGGGCCGCGGCGCCATCGATCCGGATACCGTCGCCGGTCATGTCCCGCAGTCCGGCGGATCGCAGGAGCAGGCGGGCGGCACCCTCGACCAGTACGCCGACGCCGGTGATCTCGGCCAGTTCGCACTCCCTGACCAACGCACCGGCCGAGTCCCGCAGGTGCAGGCCGGCCCCGGTGGCCCGGTTGATGGTGACCCTGGTCAACTCTGCGCGGGCCGACTGCGCCAGGGCGACGCCGCTGCCTTCGACGTTGGAGACCGCGCAGTCGGCCAAGCGGAGTTCGGCGTCGGCGCCCACCTCGACCGCCGGTCCGGGGCAATCGTGTACGGGGCTGCGGGCGATCTCGGCCCTGGCCCACCCGGTGACGGATACCCGGCCACCGCGGGCCCAGATGCGCAACGCCACCCGCCAGGGAAGCCGCCGCCAGCGCCTGCGCTACCGGGCTCACCTCACCAACGCCCGGACCTATGCGCGGGAGGTCGCCGCCGCCCAACGGCTGCACGCCCGCGCTGATCCATCCCGAGGCCGCCCGGTTGTGGGCCTTGACCACCAGCTACGAGCGGGTCTGGGAGCGCCGCCCCGACGATCCGGACTTCCTGCGCGTGCGGATCGGGGTCGGCGAGGCGGACCTGACCACCCTGATCCAGATCGGACCGCGACTGGACCCGTTGACCGACTACGACTGGGAATCCCTACGCGCGGCCCAGCGGATCGTGACCCGGATGGTCGGCTCCCGGACCAGCGCGGTGATCGACCTGAACGGATGCGGCGTGGTCAGCGTACTGGGTCCGGCCGACCAGGCCGCCGCCCTGATCCGGACCATGCTCTGCCAGGTGGCTGTCCTGCACGCACCCGACGACGTGGGCACCCGTGCTCGAGCGGTCCAGACCGGGACCGTGGGAGTGGGCCAAGTGGCTGCCGCACACGATCGAGCCCGAGGCGTCCGGCCCGGCCGGGATGGTACCCCTGGTCAGTGCCGACCCGTCCGGCCTGGCCGTACTCCTCGAGGCCGAACTGCTGCACCGCCAGGAACTGGCCAGCCTGCGCCGCCCCTACCAGGCCGCGGACCGGACCACCGCCGTCCCGCGCCGGCTGATCGTGGTCTTCACCGGCTTCGCCCCGGTCTCCGACTGGGGCCGATCGACGCTGTTGCGCGCACTGCTCGAGGAGGCCGGGCCGCAACTCGGGTTGACCCTTGTGTTCCTGGTGGAGCGGGAGAGCGACGAACCCGGCCGGGTCGACCTGCGCCTGCGGGTCGGCGGCGACGGCACCCTCGCGGTGAAGGGCCAGCCCGCCCTGGTACCGGCGCCGGTCGAGCACGCCGTCGCCGACCTCACCGACGCCACGCTGGCCGAGCTGATCGCCCGCCGGCTGGCCCCGCTGCGTCTGACCGACGAACGCGACCAGGTCCTGGCCCGAACCATCTCCCTGACCGAGATGCTGCTCGGCGGCGATCCCCTCACCGCCGAATCACCGCGCGCTGGGACGCGTCGACCGCCGAGCGGCTGCTGCGCGTACCGATCGGCAACGACGGCGACGGCGAGCCGGTGATCCTCGACATCAAGGAGTCGGCGCAGGGCGGCTTCGGCCCGCACGGACTCATCGTCGGCGCGACCGGATCGGGCAAGAGCGAGCTGCTGCGGACCTTGGTCACCGGGCTGTCCCTGACCCACTCGCCGGAGCTGCTGGGCTTCGTGCTCATCGACTTCAAAGGCGGCGCCGCCTTCGCGCCGCTGACCGACCTGCCCCACGTCGCCGGTCTCATCACCAACCTGGCCGATGACGCCGCCATGATCAACCGCGTCCAGGCCGCGCTGATGGGGGAGCAGTAGCGCCGCCAGCGGATGCTGCGCTCGGCCGGCAACCTCGACTCGATCCGCGACTACCAGCGTCGCCGCGCCGCGGGCGCGGTCGGCCTCGACGGCCAGCCGCTGGAACCGATGCCGTACCTGGTCATCATCGTGACCAGCCGGGTGCGGTTGCTCTGCACCGAACGGCCCGGCTCCAGAGTGGTCGTCGCCGGTACGGTCAGCGCGGTCCAGTGGCTCGGCGAGGGCGACGCGGCCCGGCTGGAGCCGCTGGCCGGGGCGGCCGAGGCCGAGGTCGAGGTCGCCGGCGTTGACGGGCTGGGCGACGGGCTGGCCTGCTGGTGCGCCTCGTACCAGGCGGCGTAGTTGCTCAAGACGTTCACCTCCGGAGCGGCCGAAGCGGCCTGATCCGGTTCGGGCACTGGTGTCGTCTTCCGGGACAAGCAGAACAGGATCACCCGTCGCCTGTGCGCGCGGGAGACCGTGTGGCATCTCCGGCGCCGCATCGACAGCCTGCCACCGACCGGTGATTCCGGCGATGCGCCGCGGCCAGGTCGATGGCCGGTCGCCACGATCCGTGCAGCGCACGACCGCCTCCGCGCGGGTCTGCCGCTGCCGTTGCGTCTCGGTGGGTGCGCCACCGTAGCGCGCATCGCCGCCGCGAGCCAGCGCCAACCCCTCCCGGCCTCTGCACGGCCTCGGCGACCACCCGCACCCCGTCGGTGGCCTCGAGGAAGCCGCGTCGCGCGGCCCGTCGATCACCCGCTGCCGGTGCCGCAGCCAGCGGGGTTTGATCCGCCGGTTCAACCGGCGCAGGCCTGCCGTGGTCCCGCGACGCGCCTGGTACCCCTCCCGATACGGGACCGTCCGACGATCACGTGCCAGGAATCCATGCGGGTCCCTCGGCTTCCGGCTCCTGCAACGCGGCCAACGCCCGGTGGATGGCCGCACCGTCGACCTCCGGGACAACGAATCTCTGTTGGTGGACATGCGCGACGAGGTCGGCGTCGGGTGCCAGGCCGTAGCGCTTGAGGTAGTAGACCGCCGCGTCGGTCCAGATCCAGTGGCCATCGGTACGGAAATTCATCGGTACGACCGCGCCGCGGGCCGGGTCTACCGCGTCCTGTACCGGCGTGGTGGTGAACAGCAGCGGTTGGCCTCCGCTGAGGTAGTCGACCAGCAGGGCCACCTCGGATCCGCGGATCACCTGCCAGTCGGCCGCGGTGCGGGCGCGGTTCGGGTCGGCCTGACCGAAGGACACCGCGATCCGGACGCCCGGGTCAGGGTGACGGGTCCAGATCAGCGCACCGTACGCCCGCGCCAGCCGCTGGTAGCTTGGCAGCCTCGCGTGGACCGGGTACACCTCGATCTGCGGGTCGGTCTCCCCGGCGTTGGCGGCCACCGCCTGAAGCCACGCCGTGGTACCGGCAAGTTCGGTCGCCCGGTCGACCTCCACGACGTAGACGCGCCGCGGACGTGGCCACGGTGCGCCGTCGTCTGGAAACCGCCAGACCCGCCATAGCGCGCGGATTTCCAGGCCGGAATGCATCTCGGCGAGCACCGCCCGGTCCACGGCGTCGTCGGGCGCCGTCTCGGAGACCGGTGTCCGCGGCCGGTCGTCGGCCGCGCCGAGGCGGGCACCGCGGTCGGCGTCGGCACGACGCGCCGCGAACGCGAACCTGGGCAACGGCTCGCTGTCCAGTACGTCCACCATGGACAGCGCCAACGTGTCCACGTCCGCCGCACCGAGAAGCTCCGCCAACAGGTCAATCTCCGGGTCGGTCAGACGGATGCGTTGCGACGACACAGCGTAGGTGACCGAGCGGCCCACGTCAGAGGTGCGGGCCTCGGCGAGCCAGGCTCGACATTGCGTGATCAATGCATCGGGAAGTGTTCCGGCCAGTCGCAGCAGTAGCCAGTGACAGGCCACAACGCGCTCGCGCTGAACGTCCGCAGCCACCGAACCACCCCTTTGCCCTGAGCCGGCCACCTGCACCCACCGGCTACGTACGGGGCAGCGGCCCAGTTCACCGCGGCGGGCCACAATGATCCAGACTCAGCCCGCGGGCCGCGCCACCGGCCGCTTGCCCCGCCGCTGCGCTCAGGCCGGTCGCGCGGCTCGATCCGCCCGCTCGGGTCGCCCCAGGGACCGCAATGGCGGGCGCAATGCCGCCAGGTACGCCCTGATCTGGACCACTCCGTACACTCTTGCGACCACGTCGCGCGCCCACCGCATGCGAGGTACCGCCGTGTCCGGGTGGTCCCCGAATTCCTGCGCCACCCGCGCGGCGCAGCCCCGGCTGCCGAAGGTACGGACGGTGGCCATGATCATGGTCCGTATCCGTTCGGGGTCCGCGTCCTCCGAGGCTTGCAGGGTGGAAGCGAACAGCGCCTCACATCGGACGGTGTTGAGGTTCAGGTAGGTCATGATGCACCTCGGGCCGGTCTGGCAGAGTGTCTTGCTCGTGGCGTCGACCGGCCTCGTCGCCGTCGCGCGCATCCGGTACTTGCTACGGATGGAAGGGCTTGCGGGGTCAGTCGTCATCAAAATCAACTCCACTGTCGGCCCGGTACGGCGGTGTGCCGCGGCTGCGAGTCGCCAGCGCTCCCGCGGGGCACCTATTCCGTCCTCAGCCTCCACTGTGGATGGTGGATCTTCGGCCGCCGCCTGGTGACGTACCGTCGGGGACTACGCGGCGATCCGTTGCCGGTCGACCGGGTTCCTGGCTGCTTGCGGGCTGGCTGCCGGAAGTCGGCCGCCCCGGTGCATGTAGATCCCGGCCCCTGTCATCTTCGCCTGGTACATCGCCAGGTCGGCGCTGTGCAACACCCGGTGGTACCCGCAGTCGGCGACCTGTGCCACACCGATGCTCGCCGTCACGTGCAGCCTCTCGTGGCCAACGGCGAACGGGACGGCGCTGATCAGGACCCACACCCGGCGGGCAACCGCGCCCGCCGCCGCGGCGTCGTCGATGACCAGGACGAACTCGTCGCCGGACAGCCGGGCGGACAGGCCGACCGCGTGGCGTAGTCCGCGCAGCCGGGCGGCGACCTGGCGCAGTACCTGGTCGCCGGCGTGATGCCCGAACCTGTCGTTGATCGACTTGAACTGGTCCAGGTCGATGAGTGCGATCGCGACGGATCGGCGCCTGTCCCGTGCCCCGTCGAGATACGCATGGTAGGCCCGGCGGTTGGCCATGCCGGTCAGCTCGTCCTCGTGCAGTACCCGGCGCATGGCACGCAGGTCCCGCCGGGCCTTGTACAGCAGAGCCGCGACCGGCCCGAGAGCGGCCAGCGCGGCGGTCGTCGCGCCGGCGTATGCGGCGAGCGCGGCGTACATGCCCGCCCACCTCCTTCGCTTCCGTCCGGCTAGCCGGAATCTACGTCCGCGGCTGCCGGCCGGTTCACCCGCGATGGTCGGGGCTGACAATTCGATCAGGTCGACCGCGGTCGGGTGGCGCCAAATCCGGTTTGACAACTGGGGGTTGACAGTGGCAACAGGGGGTTGTCATCCTGTGTGAGTGGACAGGGGTGGTGCATCTCCGGCGCAGGCGGACCTCTTCAGCAGACTGAAGGAGGTCCGGGCCGCGGCCCTGGAGCATGCCCGCATCGCCCGGGAGTTGGCTCGGGAACGGCGGCGGTTGATCGAGGCGCTGCTGGCCGAAGGTCTCTCCCAGGCCGACATCGCGCGGGAGCTGGGCGTGACGCGTCAGGCGATCCAGAAGATGGTCGAAATCGGTGCCGAGGGATCGCGGCGATGAGATGCAAGGGTGTGCTCGACGACGTGGGCCGGGTCTTGTGGGTCAACTGGCGTCCGGTGTCCGATCCCGTCGTGGTATGCCGCGACGGCAGATCATCCGGGACGACCTCCCCCGCCGGCCGCCAGGCCCGACGAGGCCCGGCCGCTGCTCGGCGCCGCGGGTGTGGACCGCCCGATCCGGCTGGGGCGCCGGCTCGTCGACCCGGCCGAGTTCCTGTTCCCATTTGGCCTGCGGTCGCTGTCGGCCTGTCACCGCGACCATCCCGACACCATCGACATGGCCGGGGTACGGGCGGCGTGGACTATCAACGAGGTTGGCGGTTTCGACGCGGTGGCCGTCGGAGGCGTCGGGTGCTTAGCTGCGGTGCAGGGTTCGCGGCGAACCAGACCTGCTCGGCTGGCCAGTCCCGTGGCCTCCGGCGAGGTCAAGCGGGTGGGCTGCACCGTTCGATGTATTGGCGCTGGTAGATGGTTGGTATGTGGGTCGGTCCGGCGGTGAACGTTCCCACTGGTCCTGTCGGTTGGGCGTAGGCCCCGACGTTCACGGCGATCCGGCAGTGTCCGTGGGTTGAGCCGGCCGCACAACTGGGACAGCCGGGGTGCGGACGCGCAGCCAGGTGGCTGTCGCCAAGTGGATTACGGCGAACAGGCCGCCTCCGGCGAGCATGGCGGGCCGGCCGAGGGCGGCGCCGATCACGGCGTATGTTCCGGCGTAGAGCCCGACCAGGGAAGTGTCCGAGCCCCCGCCGGCAAAGGCCGGATCGACCACGCTAGCCACGGCGAAGCCGGCGGCGATGAGGGCGCCGAGCCCATTGGTGCCGGCGATCCAGCGCCACGAGGTGGAGCGGCGTCCTATCTCAGAGGTTGAGTCGTTCAGCCTGAATCATCCCGGGACCGCCCGTGCCGCCGCGGTGGCGGTCGACGCCGCCACCCGCGGCGGCGAAGTCGGGGCGGATCCCCGGCTGGGCGAACATGTTGTTCTGCGTGATATAGCAGTTGAGCGTCTGGATCTTGCCGTCGCGCAGGTAGAAGAGGTCGGCCGTCGAGAAGTTGATCCTGGCCCCGGTCGGCGCGAGCTCGCCGCCGGCGTCGGCATCGGGCCGAGGTGCGTCCCCTGGATCAGGAGCTCGACCGTGATCATGTTGCCCATGTCGTTCACCCGGAGCAGCTCGCGGTGCACGTCGGGGCACAACCGTGCCATGCGGGTCACGCATCGCCGAGCGTTCCCCACTGAAGCTCTCGCCGGCCATGTTGGTGAAGACCCCGTCCTCGGTAAAGGAGTTCCGCCAGCCCTCGATGTCCTGGACCTCGCCTTCGGCCGTCCGGTACACGGCGCGGATGAACGCCTCGTTGCCCGTCATGCCACGTTCTCCTTCGCTGTTGCGGCCTGTCCCGGAACCGCGGTGGGCACGGTTCGCCGGGGCTGGCTACCCGTCGGCGCTTGGTGCGGGCGGTGGGGTTGAATCGTCGTCCTCCACCGAACCCTAGCTCGGCAAAACTTGAACGGTCAAGTCAGAGTATGCGGGAGTCTTCTGCCCTCGGACATGGGCGGCGCTGGGTCGTGCGCTATCCAATGCAAGGCGCCATTAACGGCGCCCGGCACGGGCGGACCCCCGCGCCGGGCGCGGTTAGTCACTTGAACACTCTAGCGAGTGCCCTGGCGGACTGATAGCCCTGCGCCTATGTCGCGGCGCTGGTGCAGCCGGTGTAGCTGGTCTGTGGTTCCCGCGGCCTGCGGGGGCCGGACCGGTGGGCAGACACACCTGGAAACGGCGTGGCGAGGCGGGTTCGTCGTGGACGCGCCGAACCCGGCACGGCCCCGGAACGTTCTGGTGCGCATGGCGAACATCTTGCCGAGCCGGTTCGTTGCTCTGGGTGACGGTTGGCTGGGCGCCCCGGTTGCGGCGGCGGACGGCTTCACCGCCCGGCTGAACCGCCCGAGGCCTTCCCGACCGCAGTCACGCCGCCATTCCGGGCTCGGCGTCCACCTCGAGTCGTGCGACGGTCTGCCGCGGGAGTCCGGCGCTGGTGCGGCCCCCCATGGTGCGGCACGTGTCGCCCCGGGGCCGTACAGCTCTGGTTGCCGACGTGGAAGGTATCGATCCGGTCGGCACGCAGACCGCGCAGCTCCACCTGCCGAGCGGCCGTACGCCGCGGCGGGCGTGTGAACGGCGGTAAGACGCCCGCGCGTCCGGGTGGACAACGCGGGCGCACGGCTGTCTGGCTACGGAGCGGACGGCCCGACTGTCGCCGCGGCACAGTGCCTACGTGATCTACACATCCGGATCAACCGGCCGCCCCAAGGGGGTGCTCGTCGAACACCGCAACGTGGTGAACCTCTTCTTCAGCGAGCACAACCCGCGGTTCGGTTCCGTGGTGTCAGCCCCGAGGGGAACCCGCTTTCCGGTACTGGCTACGATGTCGTTCGCCTTCGAGGCGTCGTGGGAACCGCACCTCGCCATGCTTTCCGGCCTCGAGATGCACGTGGTTGGTGATGAAGTCCGGTCCGACCCGACCGCTCTCGTGAGATACGCGGCCGACAAGGACATCGTGGCGGTCTTCGCCACGCCGTCGTACTTCGAGCAACTGATGGCGGCCGGACTCACCGATAGCCATCACCACACCCCGACGACGCTGGTGCTCGGTGGCGAAGCGATCAATGAACCCTGTGGGGCGCCTGCGGAACATACCGTGGCTGACTACCTACAACGCATACGGCCCGACCGAAACGACGGTGAAGGCCACCGTCGCGGACCTGTCGAGCAGCGACCGGCCGACGATCGGTCGGCCGCGAGGAGGCCGTGCGGATACTGATCCGCGAGGACGCGACACTACGAGGCCTGGGTGCCGACTTCGTCGGAACCGCCATCGATGTATTCATCAACAACCTGCGGGTGACGCAGGAAGCCGAGTCCCCGCGCTTCGACGGAGAACTGCTACTCATCACCGCCGAGCGGGGCCGCCCGGAGGACGCTCCCGCAGCAGCCGCATGGCGGCCGTACGTCACCGGGTCCGTACTCTGCCACGGCATCGACCGTGAGCATTCAAATCTGGTTGACCCGGAAGCGCTCACCGAGATCGGCCGGATCATCGAGAAGCGGTTGAGCGAGCTGCCGGAACGATTGCACCAACGGCCGTCGTGACAATGCCGGGGTCGGGCAGATCGCGGCGGCAGCGGCCGAGCCGGCGCCGGCGCCGGCGAACCCAGTCGGCCACCATCACCTCCTCGGTTACGAACGCTTGGTGCAGGTACCGCATGGTGGATCGGCCCTGGGCATGCCGACGAGTTTGGCAGTCCAGAGCCGATCCTGCGAGGGGTCAGGGGGTTACGACGATGGCGTTGACTTGTGCGTTGTCCTTGACGGTCGTGAACGTCATGATGACCTGACCGGTGTTGTCCGCGATTGCGGTGAAGTCACGTTCGATGCCGGTGAGGTAGGAGCCGGCCTGTGCGACGATGTCGAAGTTGTTCAGGACGGTGGATCCGTTGATCGATACGTTGAAGATCCGCTGACCCACCTGGGTCCAGTAGGTCTCGGCGAAGTACAGTCGCACGGTGTACGCCGCACCCGGTGTCAGGCCCGGTACCGTGTAGTGGAAGTCGCCGTAGCGGTTGGTGGTGTATGCGAACTGTGGAATCGCGTTGGCGCTGTGCGGCGAGATCGGGCACCCGCAGCTCGCCGTCAGGCCACCGGTGAAGTCGGTGTCCGCCACCAGCGGATACAGGTCACCACCGCCAGAGTTGATCTGCACACCACCCGAGGCCGTCCCGGCGGTGGCGCTGACTGCGGCGTTGGCGTTGCTGAATCCGAACGCGATGGCGATCGCCACCGCGAACGTGAGGGGTAGCGCGACGAGGGCCAGCAGGCGGGGCCGGCGTGTCCGTGCGGTCGTGGCGCCTCGATCGATTCTCATGTACTCCGGGTCTCCCATACTTGTCACCACTGGTTGGGTCCAACCGCCGAACGTGGCGTCTGAGGTCACTCGGTGTCGGCGGCGTACCCGGGCTTTACGGTGACGACGTCTGCCCGGTTCATTCGTTGTTTCTGCTGATGCGGTCTGCCCGCTGTCGCACATCCGCCAACGCCGTACACCACCGACGTTGATCGAGTTCAGCGCACTGCCTCTCCACCAGTGCGCATCCGCTGTGCGCGCGATCTTGCAACCCACCGCGCCCGGGGACGCCCGGCGCCGGCAGCGGTGCTCGGCGCTGGCCCGCCCGTTGCTGCTGGTCGACCCGGACCGTATCGATCTGGCCGGACGGTGCGCCCAAATATCCTGCTGCGGGACGCTCTGCCGGGCTCAGTACCACGCAGGCGGGTCCTGGTCATCGGCGCCGGATCGCTGGCCTGACCGCGGGACACCTACTGGAGCGCGCCGGCCACCGCGGTAACCGTCCTGGAGGCCAACGGGAACCGGTTGCTTAGTGCGCGGACTCTCATGAAGCGGTGCCTGGACGGCGATTGCCGGTTCGGTCGGCGTGCCGGCCGGGGCTGGCATACATGTCGTGAACGCACGTGCCCTTCTGCTCGTAAGTGTGGGTCAGCTTTGATCTCGTTGAGGAGAAGGCAGTGACATTACACGCATTGCATCTGTCGTCGCGGCCTGCGGTGTTGAGCCCGGCTGACATTTATGAGCGTATCTGTGTTCGAGCGCCGTACCTCGCGCTGCAGGATCTCGAGGTCGCTGACCCGGGTGGCGAGGTGACCGCCAGGATCCCAATGCAGGTCGAACCGAGACCGGAGGCGACTCCGATCAGCATGGCGGAGGCCGGCAGGCACCTGGCGATCCTGGGTTCGTGCGCCGGAGCATTGGTCGTACCCGCTGCCGGGCAGCACTACTACCTGGCCAGCGCGGCCCGGGGGCAATGGCTCCGGGATGATCCCCGCGGGCGCCACGACGGGTTCCTGCTGGGGCGCGCGCGTACCGAGTTCACCGGCCGGCGCACCGCCACCGCACGCACGCTGCTGTCCACCGCGGCGGGCGTACCGCTGTTCACGCTCGACGTGGACTACACGGTCCTGTCCGCCCAGACCTTCGCCCGCCTGTTCGCTGACGCCCGTCGGTACGGCTTACCCAGCGGCTGGGCCGGTGAGAACCCTTACCGGACACCGCCGCCACTGGTCGACGTCCACCGCGCGGGCGACCGGCTCGTCGCCTCCCTTGCTGTCCGACCGGAACTGTGCCCGCGGGCATTTCACCGAGTACCCGACGCTGCCGGTGGCCATCGCCGCGGGCGGGATGACCCGGCTAGCCGGCCAACTGCTGGCGCAACTCGAAGGCCTACCCGACCTTCAGTGGATGGCGCCGCGGGCACAGCTGCGGGCGAACAACCTGGCATACGCCGGACAGACAGTCACCTTCAGTGCTAGGCGTGACTCCACGACGGGTACCGAGCACGTCTTGCACTGTGACGCCCGCGTGGGTGACCGGTTGATCGCCTCGATCGATCTCAGCGCCCGTACACTCTGACCGTCACGCCTAACCTCGATTCCCTGTCAGGTAGTTGAGTTGAGGTCTGCGACTTGTCGATCTTGGTTTGTCGGGATGGGAAGCGGAACCGGAGTCGGCGGCCGTTCCCTGACCCCGAGCGGTGGGGTGTCTAGTCCTCCACCAAGCGTGTCGGGTGGTTAGATCCGGCCTGGGATAAGGGAAAGGTCTTATCCTGCCTGGGTTTGCGACTCCAACGCAGCCCAGCCAAGAAAGGCCTTTGTGGTGAAGAGGATACCGGTTGACCGGAGCCGGCGGAACGCCACACGCCGCCGGCGGCGTGTGGCGGCCCGGCACCGGCTGGCCGGGCATTGGGCCCAGCGGCCCGCACCGATGCTCACCGCTGGGAAGATCACCTACGAGGTCGGTGGCCACCTGGAGGTGACCCGGTATGGCGGTGTGGCCGCGATGCACCGTCTGGTCACGAAGCTGGGCCTGGTCGAGGCGATCAACGAACGGTTGCACCTGTTGAAGGTCCATCTGCCGTACCACGAGTCCGACCATGTGTTGAACATGGCCTACAACGTGCTGTGTGGCGGCACCCGGCTGGAAGACATCGAACGGCTGCGCCACGACGTGGCGTACATGAACGCGGTGGGTGCGGACCTGATCCCGGACCCGACCACGGCGGGGGACTTCTGCCGCCGCTTCGCCGAGGCCGACGTGGTGACGTTGATGGACGCGGTCAACGCGGTGCGGCCGAAACTGTGGCGTGGCCGGGGCCGGGACCTGCTCGGCCCGGTCGCCTATGTCGATGTGGACGGCACGGATGCGCCCACGACCGGGTCGTGGGTGCACCAGGTGCATCTGCCCTGGGCCGAGCCGATGTCCCGGTTCACCACCCTGTTCGAGCGGCTGGCCATCGACGTGCTCACCGAGTGCGACGTGGCGGGCGCGGCCCGGCTGCTGCGCATCAGCTGGGACGAGGC
>WNFU01002644.1_pt1 | contig 24343 bp, 22 predicted proteins | sample 5400121 | NCBI WGS metagenome assembly WNFU01 (sample SAMN13153360, study PRJNA577476) | soil metagenome | isolation source: 100 cm soil or saprolite under grassland replicate 1 | place: USA:California | collected 2016-06-15
CAGTACGCGCAGCGGAGATTGCAGCGGTCGGTCACCGAGACCCGGAGGTTCCGGAGCGCGCGCTGATGAACGTCCTGGACCATCATCAACGCGCTCCGACCGCGACGGCGCTCGCGGCCTGCGCCCGCTCCCACTCGCGCAGCAGTCCGGCCTTCTTGACGCCGACCTCGAAGTGATCCCACGGCATCCGCTCGCTGGTGGACCGGTGGCGTGTCGTATAGAACGCGGCGTCTCCCTCCCATTCCCGGAGCGCTCGGCGCCAGTCCCCGTCGTACGAAGCCGCCAGCTCCAGAAAATCGCCGACGCGCCGGTCGCCCCGGGCGAGCAGCGCCTGGAGCGCCGCCTCGCGCGGGTTCTCGTGAAGCACGCGGACGTTGGAGAAGCGGCGCACGCCGCGCTTGATGATCTCGAGCTTCACCTGGAGCGACTCCGCGCCGTCGAACGGCGCCCACTGGAAGGGCGTCCAGGGCTTGGGGACGAACGAGGAAATCGACAATGTGAGGCGGCCGAAGGGCCGGCCCGACGCGTCGAGCACCCGCAGCCGCTCGAGCATCCGTCCAGCAAGGTCGACGATCGCCTCGACGTCCTCGCTCGTCTCGGTCGGCTGACCGATCATGAAATATGTCTTCAGATTGGGGATGCCGTGGGACCGCACGAGATCACACGCGCTCATGAGCTGCGCGTCGCTGATCGGCTTGCGCACCGCCCACCGCAGCCGCTCGGTTCCCGCCTCTGGCGCCATGGTGAGCGTGCGGTGCCCACCGCGGGCCAGCGCCGTCACCAGGTCTTCCGTCAGGCTGTCGGCGCGGAGCGAGGAAATTGAGAGCTCCAGCCCGTTCTCCTCGATGATCTTCAGCAGCTCGCCGAGCCACGGATAGTCCGACACGCATGCGCCCACGAGCCCCACGCGACGCTCACCGCTCGCGGCCATCCGTGCGACCGTCTCGCGGAGCGCCTCGACGCTCCGATGTCTCACGGGACGGTACACCTGCCCCTCGAGGCAGAAGCGGCATCCGCGCCCACAGCCCTTGCCCACCTCGAGGAGCGCCATGTGGCCGTACTCGGCGTGCGGCGTCTTCACCGCCGCGACCGTCTCGAACGCGTTCACGTTCCTGAGCCGTCGCTTGACGACCACCTCGGGCGCCCCGTCGCGCGCGGCGACCGCCGCCAGCGTCCCGTCGGCGCCGTACGCGGCGTCGTACCGTCCCGGGACGTAGATGCCGTCGAGCGTCGTCAGCGACGCGAGGAATGCCTCGCGGTCCCGGTAGCCCTCACGGTAGGCGGCGATGAGCTCGACGACCAGCTCCTCACCTTCGCCCACGACCACGAAGTCCATGAACGGCGCGATCGGTTCGGGGTTCGAGAAGGCGCAGACGCCGCCCATCAGCACCAGCGGATCGTGGGCCCGCCGCGCGGCGGCGCGCAGCGGGATCCCGGCCATGGCGAGCAGACGCAGGACGTTGATGTAGTCGCCCTCGTAGGTCACCGAAAATCCCACGAGGTGGAAGTCGGTGAGCGGCCGGCGCGACTCGATCGAGAAGGGCGGCGTGGCCGAGCGGCGCATCTCGTCCGCGTCCTCGGCATCGGGCACGAACACGCGCTCGCAGACGACGTCGGGAATCGCGTTGAGATGGCGGTAGATGGTCTGGAAGCCGAGGTTCGACATTCCGACCGCATAGGTGTTGGGATAGACGAGGGCGACGGAGATCCTTCCGCCCCAGTCTTTACGGATGGTCCCCTGCTCGGCGGCGAGCAGGACCTGGGATTTCTTCTTCAGTGACCAGGACATCGCGTTAGTGTACCACGCGGCGCATCATCCCTTGATCACGGCCAGCGGCTCGAGTCGGGCGACGCCCGGCGAGATGCGACTGTCCTTCTCGACTACCCCGTGGCCGGCGATGTGGAGCGGCGGCTCGTCCAGGCCATCCCGGCCACCGCGACGAGCACACCGACGACGCTCGCGAGTTGCGGGACGCGGATCGGGCCAAGCCAGAAGCTGTCGAGCCGCAGCGCTTCGATGGCGAAGCGGCCGACCGAGTAGAGACCGATGTAGGCGAAGAAGAGCGCCCCCGGGCGCGCCGCGAGCCTCGGGCGCAGCCATCCGACGAGCAGCAAAAAGACCGCGAAGTCCCAGAGCGACTCGTAGAGGAACGTCGGGTGAAAGTACTCGTACTGGGCGTAGCCGAGGGGACGGTGCTCGGGCGAGATGTAGAGCTTCCACGGCAGGTCGGTTGGACGACCGAAGGCTTCCTCGTTGAAGAAGTTCCCCCAACGGCCGATCGCCTGCCCGAGCACCATCGAGGGCGCCGCGATATCGATTCCGCGCAGGATCGGCACGTGCCACCGGTGCGCGAGCCAGATGCCGACGAGTGGTCCCACGATCAAGCCGCCGTGCATGGCGAGCCCGCCCTCCCAGACGGCGATGATCTTCGACGGGTAGCGGCCGTAATAGTCCCAGTTGAAGACTACCTCGTAGAGCCGCGCGCCGACGAGGCCGGCCAGGATCGCCCACTGTCCGACGCTGATGATGTCGTCGTCCGGCAGCCCTTCGCGCCGGGCCCGGCGGTGACCAAGCCAGAGCCCGACGACGATCGCCGTTGCCATGAGAATGCCGTACCAGCGGATGACGATCGGGCCGAGCTGGAAGGCGATCGCGCCGGGAGAGCTCATCGCGAGGGAAAACACGCATCGCAGGATACCACGCGGGCCGGGGTAGATTGGTATCGCCCCTTAGGCGAGAGCGATCGACCCCTCAGAATGGCTGCTCCACGATCGGCCCATGATTGCATCAAGGCGGGCGACGTCGGGCCGACGGGCGACGGAGATCGCGATCGGCCGCGGCTTTGTACAGTGGATGCCGAGCAGCCGGCACGCCCAGGCGAAGAGATCGAGGATGTCCTCAGATCGGTTGGAGAACCCGTATGCAGGATAATTCTTGACTCTGACGATGCGACGATGACGACACCCGTCGGAGTGGATGCAGCCTCGTATGAATTGCTCTGGATGTGATGCGACGATTTTTTCCTGCCATGGCTCCAATACGATCCTTCGCCGGTGTTTCCTACCGGAACCGTGCTGCGGTAGCATCACCGGCCAGTTCCCCCAGTATGACCTCACGATGACGCACCGACCGTTCCGACCGAATCCAACGCGGCGCATCGGGACGAGCTCCGAGATCGCGCGAGCCGCTTCAGCGATGATGAGCGGCTGGTTCTGGTTGAGATAGATCCGCAGAACGTACGTCCGCGGCATTCGCATGATGTATCCGTCGCCGAGATATAAGCCGAGCAGATAAGCGTAGGTAGGATGTTGGTGCTGGTGGAGGGATTCGAACCCCCACTGGGCCGATTTTAAGTCGGCTGCCTCTGCCGCTTGGGCTACACCAGCAAACCGACGCAGCCAGTAACGAACTGTCGACCGCGGTATTCCGCTCGCTCGAGCGATGCTCTTGCCGCTATGCCCCGCCCGCCATAGCTTGAGGGCTTCGAGGCGTTCGTGAACGGGCCGCGCCACGAACCGACCATAGCATCAGCCCATCGAAGGAATAGCGTCCAATCATCGATACACGCCCCCACATCCGAGCTCAGAGACTCTTGATCTTCTCGTTGACCTCGCGGATGCGGCGCTGCTTGTCCTCTTCCTCGGCGAGCGCCTTGGCCTTCCGCTGCTTCTCGACCTCTTCTTGCGCCTCCATGCTCTTGTTCGCGCCGCCGATCCACTTGTCGATGTACTGGACCCAGGTCGGCAGGTGCCCTTCGTCGGACTTGAAGACCAGGGCCTGGTGCATCATGCCGAGGCGCCGCGGATGACAGAGGACTGTGGACTCTGCCGGCTCCGAGAAGAGCCGGGACCATTCACGCGACGGTGCCGCGCTGAGCTGGATGGTCCAGGTGAACTCGTCACCCTTGAGGTCGGTCGCCTTCGGAGGCCCTACCCGCTTGATAGCCTCGGCCATGTCGGCTCTCCAGGAACTCTCCTAGGGGTTGGTGACTTGGAGGCGGCGAGCGGATTCGAACCGCTGAGTAGAGGTTTTGCAGACCTCCGCCTTAGCCACTTGGCTACGCCGCCCCGAAGGAGGGCTCGCAAAAGGGGCTGGAGCGGGAAACGGGATTCGAACCCGCGACCCCGACCTTGGCAAGGTCGTGCTCTACCACTGAGCTATTCCCGCGCCACAGCCGGTGATGTTATCACGATCGGCCCGCCCTCGCCTTTCAGAGCCTCGGCAGCGTCCTCGGGGGGCACCGGGTTGATGAAGAACCCGCTGCCCCACTCGAATCCGGCCACCCGCGTGAGCTTGGGAATGATCTCGAGGTGCCAGTGAAAGGACTCGCGCTGGACCTCGCGGAAAGGCGCTGTGTGCAACATGAAGTTGAAGGGTGGGTCGCCGAGCACCTGGTTCATGCGACGGAGGAACTCGCCGAGCACGCCAGCCAGCCCGCGCAGCTCTTCGTCGGTGGAGTCCTCGAAGGCTGCTCGGTGGCCGACGGGGAGGACCCACGTCTCGAACGGGAACCGCGGAGCGAACGGCGCCAATGTCACGAACCCCTGGGATTCCAGGATCAGGCGTCGGCCGTCGCGTCGCTCCTGCCGGAGCATGTCGCACCAGACGCACCGCTCCTTCAACGCGTAGTACTGCGCCGAGCCGGCAAGCTCCTCCGACACCATGATCGGGATGATGGGCGTCGCGATCAGCTGGGAGTGGGGGTGCTCGAGCGACGCCCCCGCCGCCTCGCCGTGGTTCTTGAACACGAGGACGTAGGCGAACCGCGGATCCTTCTTGAGATCGAGCATGCGCTCGCGACACGCGAGCAGCACGTCGGCGACGGCGTCGAGCGGCAGGGAAGCGAGGGAGGCGGCATGATCGGGTGTCTCGATCACCACTTCGTGGGCGCCGACCCCGGTCATCTTGTCGAAGAGGCCTTCGCCGGACCGTTCGAGGTCGCCCTCGATCCTGAGCGCGGGAAACTTGTTCGGCACGACGCGATACGTCCAGCCCGGGCCGTTCGGCTCCCTGCCCGGGCGTCGCTCGGCGAAGATCTCGGGCGGCGTCTGGGCTTCATGGCCCTCGCAGAACGCGCACGCGGACACGCGCGGCCGCACGGGGTCCGTCACGAAGTCGGACGGCCGCCGCGCGCGCTCCGTTGCGATGATGACCCAGCGCCCGACCACCGGGTCCTTGCGCAGCTCCGGCATCGCGCTAGCGGTCCTCCCGCTTGACGGGCCTCTCGAGGAGCGAAGCCAGAGCGTCCGCCGGTGGCTTGTCCTCGAAGAGGACGGCGCCGACCTCGTGGCAGATCGGCAGGCTCACCGCGTGGCGGCGGGCGAGCGTCAGCGCTGAAGTGACCGTGCGCGCACCCTCGGCGATCATGCGCGTTTCGCGCTCGACCGACGCCGCGCTCTCCCCCTTGGCGAGCGCCATGCCGAGCTGTCGGTTGCGCGAGAGGCTCCCCGTGCAGGTCAGTACGAGGTCGCCGAGTCCGGCCAGGCCCGCGAGCGTCCCGGAGACGGCCCCGAGGGCCACCGCGAGGCGTGTCATCTCGGCGAGCCCGCGTGTGATGAGCGCCGCGCGCGCGTTCTCACCGAGCCCGAGCCCGTCGGCGATTCCGGTCGCGATGGCCATGACGTTCTTCAGCGCCCCGCCCGTCTCGACGCCGACGACGTCCCGGTTCGCGTAGAGCCGGAACTCGCGCGCGCCCAAACGGCGCTGGAGCAAGGCGGCCAGGGTGTCGTCCCGCGACGCGATCACCGCCGCGGTCGGACGCCCGAGCGCGACCTCACGGGCGAAGGTCGGGCCCGACAGCACCGCCACGCGCGCGTCGGGGAACCGCTCGACGATCACCTCGCTCATGCGCAGATGGCGCTCGGGATCGAGCCCTTTCGTGGCCGACACGATCGGCACGTCCGTGGGGATGGGCGGGAGCGCCTTCAGCACCGTCGCGACGAACTCGGAGGGTACGGCGACGATCACGAGCGTGGCCCCGTCCAGCGCCTCGCCCTGGTCGGTCGTCGGTTCGACCACGGGTGGAACGTCGATGTCGGCGAGGTACCAGGGGCTCCGGCGGCGGGTGCGGATCGCCTCGACGACCTCGCGCTCGCGGGCCCAGAGACGCACCCCCGCGCCGCTTCGCGCGGCGTGAATGGCCAGCGCTGTGCCCCAGCTGCCGCCGCCGATGATCGCGACGCTCACGGCGAGGTCCGCCGTTGTCCCAGCTTCGGCTCGTGGCCGGCAAGCAGGCGGGCGATGTTCGCATGGTGGCGCACCACCACGATCGTTCCGACGCCGAACGCGGCGAGCACGGATGGTCCGGGGTAGCCGAGCAGCAGGGCGCCGAGCGCGGCACACAGGGCGGCGAGGATCGATCCCAGCGAGACGTAACGGAAGCTGACGGTGACGCCGAGCCACACGGCGGCCGCCGGCAACATGGCCCACGGGACGAGCCGCAGGAGCGTCCCGAGCCCCGTCGCGACGCCCTTGCCGCCGCGGAAGCCGAGGAAAACCGACCAGCAGTTCCCGATGACGGCGGCGACGGCGCAGGCTGCCGGAGCGCGTGGATCGCCGCCGGACGGGCCGGCCACGAGCGTCGCGCCGAGCGCCACCGCCGCATAGCCCTTCGCGATGTCCCCACCGAGGGTGAGGAGCGCCGGCAGGCGTCCGGCCGTCCGCAGCACGTTGGCAGCGCCGATGTTACCGCTCCCGTGGCGCCTGATGTCGGCGACGCCGAAGGCGCGTCCGATCAGATAGCCGATCGGCACCGCGCCGATCAGATACGCGGCGACGATCGCGAGGGTCGCGCTCACGACCAGCGTTCTTCGCCCGGCACGATCGCGCGGTAGTCGGCCTTCCGGAAGAATCGGTAGAAGTAGTCGACGGCGGAGCTCACCGTGAGGCCGAGCGCGCCCCACAGCGCCGCGGTGGACGCCCAGTGGAATCCGGGCGGGTCGAATCCTTTCTCGACGATTAGCATGGTGATCGCGACGTACTGGCTCACCGTCTTCCACTTCGCCAGTCGCGAGGCCGGCACGATGACGCCGATCGACGCCGCCACGGCGCGAAGGCCGGTCACCGCCAGCTCCCGCCCGACGATCACCACCACGATCCACGCATCGATCTTGTCGATGGCCAGGAGCGACACCAGCGCCGCCGCCACCAGCAGCTTGTCGGCGATCGGATCGAGGAGTGTTCCGAGCGTCGTGACCTGGTTCCGCCGGCGCGCCAGCATCCCGTCTGCCCAGTCGGTGATGGCGGCGAGGATGAAAATCGCTGCCGCGATCACGGCGTGAACGCGGGAGGACGAGATGAGGAACACGATGAGCAGCGGCACCGCGATGATTCGAGTCATGGTGAGGCCGATCGGCAAGTTCACGCTGGAGCTCCGTCGCCGGGACGAATCAGCGCCACCATTATGGGTGGTCGCCCACAATCTTGTCAACGTCGGGCACGTAGCGGGGCACGAGCGACGTTGTGTCGAGGCGCAGGCACGCGTCCACGTCCGCGGACCGCCCCGCGGCGATCAGTCGGCGCGCCCAGGGTGCGTCCCGCTTGAGGCGGCCCACGTCCGTGACGTAGCGCCGGCCCGTGTCCAGGGCGTCGCGGGCGGCCTCCGTGAGGAGCGCCGTCGGCACCGTGGCGAGCATGCGGTCCACCGCGAGCCCGGCGCAAGCCCAGTCCTCCAGGGACCGGGCGCCGCGCGAGCCCGCGCAGAGGATGGCGACATCGCGACCCCCGCCGGCGGCCCAAGCCGCGGCCGCGGTGACGTTGACGAGCGCCGCCACCCCGATCGCCGCGGCCGCCCGCGCCGCGAGGAGCGCCCGAGTCCCGTTGCTCGTCGTGAAGAACACCGTCTTGCCCCGCACGTGGGCGGTCCGAAACTCCAGGGGAGAGTTGCTGAGATCGAATCCCGGAATCGGCTCGCCGTGCCGCTCGCCCGCCACCAGCACGCCGTCACCCCACCGCTCACTGGCGCGTCGCCGGGCGTCGAGGGGATCGGCGACCGGCACGATCGCGAGACAGCCGTTCGCGAGCGCCGTGATGATCGTCGTCGAGGCGCGGAGGACGTCGATCACCAGCGCGGTCACGCCGCCGAGATCGGCCGGGACAACTGCTTCGGCGGTCGGAGCCACGTCGATCCGCACGGATCAGGTGGTGCGGTCCCTGAGCGCGCGGATCTTGAGGCGGAGCGCGTTCAGGCTGATGAATCCTTCGGCGTCGCGCTGGCGGTAGACGGTGTCGGCCTCGAAGGTAGCGAAGTCCGTCCGGTAGAGGGATCGCGGCGACCGCCGTCCGGTGACCGCGACGGTGCCCTTGTAGAGCTTGAGCCGCACACTGCCGGTGACCTCGCGCGCGCACTCGTCTACGAGGGACTGCAGCAGCTGGCGCTCGGGTGCGAACCAGAAGCCATAGTAGATCATTTCCGCGTAGCGAGGCACGAGCGAGTCGCGCAGGTGGAGCACTTCGCGGTCGAGCGTGAGCGATTCCAGCGCGCGTCGGGCCACGTGCAGAATCGTGCCGCCGGGCGTCTCGTAGAGGCCCCGCGATTTCATGCCGACGAACCGGTTCTCCACGAGGTCGACGCGGCCGATGCCGTGCTCGCCGCCGAGCCGGTTGAGCCGTGTCAGCAGTGCCACCCCTCCGAGAGGCTCGCCGTCGACGGCCACGGGGTCACCCCGCTCGAACGCAATCTCGAGAGTCAGCGGAACGTCCGGGGCGGCTTCCGGATCGTTGGTGAGCTGGAAGATCTTGGCGGGAGGCTCCGCCCACGGGTCCTCGAGGATGCCACCCTCGTAGGAGATGTGGAAGAGGTTCCGGTCGGTGCTGTAGGGTCGCTCCACCGTCACGGGCACCGGGATGTCGTGGCGCCTCGCGAACTCGATCAGCGAGGCCCGGGAGTTGAGCTCCCATTCCCGCCACGGGGCGATCACCCGAAGCTGCGGCGCGAGCGCCGCGTACGTCAGCTCGAACCGGACTTGATCATTACCCTTTCCGGTGGCACCGTGCGCGACGGCGTCGGCGCCCTCCTTGCCCGCGACCTCGACCTGCGCTCGGGCGATGAGCGGCCGCGCAATGGAGGTCCCGAGCAGGTACGCGCCCTCGTACACGGCGTTGGCCCGGAGCATCGGAAAGATGAAGTCGCGGACGAACTCCTCGCGCAGGTCCACGATGTGAACCGCTCCGGCGCCCGTGCGCATCGCCTTGTCCCGCACCGTGATCAGCTCTTCCCCCTGCCCCAGATCCGCGCAGAACGCCACGACCTCGCAGCGGTAGCGCTCGATCAGCCACCGGAGGATCACCGACGTGTCGAGCCCGCCCGAGTAGGCCAGGACGATCCGCTTGGGATCAGACGTCATCGACCGAGCCTCCCAGAAGACGCAGCATGACGGCTTTCTGCGCGTGGAGCCGGTTCTCGGCCTGCTCCAGCACGATGCTGCGCTTGCCGTCGAGCACCGCGTCCGTGATCTCCTCGCCCCGGTGGGCCGGCAGGCAGTGCATCACGAGCGCCGAGGGTTTGGCGAAGTCGACCAGCGTCTCGTTGAGCTGGTAGCGGCTGAAAGCCTCGAGCCGTTGCTCGTGCTCGGCCTCCTGCCCCATGCTCGTCCAGACGTCGGTGTAGAGCACGTCGGCGCCCGTCGCCGCCGCGCGTGCGTCCTCGGTGATCTCGAGCCGTCCGCCGAGGCGGCGCACGGTCGCCTGCACCCCCGCATCGGGCTCGTACCCGGGTGGACAGGCGACGACCATCGAAGCGCCCAGCAGCGCGCCAAGGATCATCACCGAGTGGCAGACGTTGTTGCCGTCGCCGATCCACGCCAGGCGCATCGCGCCGAAGTCGACGCCGCGCTCCCAGAGCGTGAAGAAATCGGCCAGCGCCTGGCACGGGTGCTCGAGGTCCGAGAGGCCGTTGATCACGGGGACCGTGGCGTGGCGGGCGAGCGCCGTGATCGTCGCGTGGGAGTAGACCCGCGCCATGATGCCGTCCACCCACAGGGAGAGGTTGCGCGCGACGTCGGGTACGGACTCGCGGGTGCCGAGACCGATGTCGCGGCCGACGAGGTGGACCGCCCGCCCGCCGAGCTGGATGACGCCGACCTCGAAGGTCACGCGGGTCCGGAGCGAGGCCTTCTCGAAGATCAGCGCGAACGTCTTCGCGGCCAGCGGCTCGGAGTGCTGCCCCGCCTTGCGCCGCTGCTTGAGGTCCGCCGCGAGTGCGAAGAGCCCGAGCGCGGTGTCGCGCGTCAGGTCGGCAGCGGACAGAAAATGCCGCATCAGCCCGCCGCTCTGAGCGCGGTCCCGATGATCGCGAGCGCGCGGTCGCAGTCGCGCTCCTCGACGATCAGCGGCGGCGTCAGCCTCAGCACGCGCTCGCCGGCCGACAGCACGAGGAGCCCGGCCTCCCGGCAGGCGTCGACGACCGGCGCAACGGGCGTCGAGAGCTCGGCGCCGATCAGGAGCCCCTTGCCCCGGACGACGCGGACCGTCGGGTTCGCCGCCTGGATCGCCCGGAGCCCGTCCATCAGGTACCGGCCCATGCGCGAGGCCCGCTCCCAGAGCTTCCCGTCCAGGATCGTCGTGAGGGTTGCCAGCGCCACCGAGGTCACGAACGGCGTCCCGCCGAAGGTCGACCCGTGCGTGCCGGCGACCAGGACGCTGGCGACCTCCTCCCGCGTCAGCATGGCGCCGATCGGGACGCCGTTGGCGAGGGCCTTCGCCAGCGTCATGATGTCCGGCTCGATGCCGTAGTGCTCGTAGCACCAGAGCCGCCCGGTTCGCGCCACGCCCGTCTGGATCTCGTCGAGGATGAGGAGCGCGCCGGACTGATCGCAGAGCTTCCGGAGCCCTCGCAGGTAGTCCTCGTCGGCGACGTGCACGCCTCCTTCGCCCTGGATACATTCCACGATGATGGCCGCCGTGCGATTGTCGATCGCGCGCTCCATCGCCCGGAGGTCGTTGTAGGCCACGTGCTTGAATCCGGGCGGGAGCGGCTCGAAGCCGTGGTGGTACTTCTCCTGCCCCGTCGCGGCGACGGTCGCAAAGGTGCGCCCGTGGAATGAATTGCGGGTGGCGATGAACTCGAAGCGGTCGGAGGCGATCCGCTCGCGGGCGTACTTGCGGGCGAGCTTGAGCGCCGCCTCGTTGGCCTCCGCGCCCGAGTTCGAGAAGAACACGCGATCGGCGAAGGAGTGTTCGGTGAGGAGCTTCGCCAGGTGGATTTGCGGCGCCGCGTGATAGAGGTTGGAGACGTGCAGGAGGGTCGCGGCCGCCTCCTGGATGGCGCCCGTCACGCGGGGATGGCAGTGCCCCAGCGACGTGACGGCGATGCCGGCACCGAAGTCGAGGTACTCGCGCCCATCGGAGTCCCACACGCGGACGCCGTCGCCCCGCACGAGCACGATGGGGGCCCGGCTGCCGTAGTTCGGCGTGTGGTACTTGGCCGACCATTCGAGGAGCGTCTTGGTGTCCATCGGACTCGACCTCACAGGACGATTTCCGTCCCGATGCCTTCGCGCGTGAACAGCTCGAGCAGGATCGCGTGGGGCTGGCTCCCGTCGATGATGTGCGCCTTGGCGGTCCCTCCCTCGAGCGCCCGGAGCGACGACTCGACCTTGGGAAGCATCCCGCCCTCGATGACGCCCTCGTTGACGAGCCGCTCCGCATCCTTGCGGGTCAGCGTGCTCACAAGCCGGCGGTCGACGTCGAGGATCCCCTGGACGTCGGTGAGGTGAATCAGCTTCTCGGCGCCGAGGGCGGCGGCGATCTCGCCGGCGACGAGATCCGCGTTGATGTTGTAGGTCTCCCCACCGCTCCCCACCCCGACGGGCGCGATGACCGGAATGAACCCATCGTCCGTGAGGAGCCGGATGCACTCAGTGTTGACCGCTTCGACCTCGCCGACCAGGCCGATGTCGACTTCGTCGCCGTTCGGGAGCCGATGCGGCCGTCGGCGCGCCCGGAGGAGGCTGGCGTCTTTGCCCGAGAGGCCGATCGCGCGGCCGCCGTGGTGGTTGATGCGGCCGACGATGTCCTTGTTGATTTTACCGACCAGCACCATCTCGACGATCTCGACCGTTTCCTCGTCGGTCACGCGCATGCCGCCGACGAAGGTAGGTTCCTTGCCGAGGCGCTTCATCAGGGCGCCGATCTGGGGGCCACCGCCGTGGACGATCACGGGGTTGATGCCGACCAGGCGCAGGAGGATCACGTCCAGAGCGAACGGCTCCTTGAGGTCCGCCCGCTCCATCGCGGCGCCGCCGTACTTGATGACGAGGGTCTTGCCGCGGAACTCGCGGATGTACGGCAGCGTCTCCAGCAGGATCTCGGCGCGCCGGGAGTCTGTCACAGACTCGCCTCGCCTTCGGCTGCGGCTCGCCCTGCCATCACAGGTCTGAATCCATCACAGGATGTACCGCGACAAATCCTGGTCGCGGGTGATCTCGGCGAGCCGATGGTGGACGTACCCGGCGTCGATGGTCAGCTCCTTGCCCGGCATGGCGGGCGCATTGAACGAGATCTCCTCGAGGAGCTTTTCCATGACCGTGTACAGACGCCGGGCGCCGATGTTCTCGGTGCTCGCATTCACGCTCATCGCGATCTCCGCGATCGCCTCCACCGCCTCCGGCGCGAACCGGAGGATGACCTGCTCCGTCTTCAGGAGCTCCACGTACTGCGTGATCAGAGCATTCCGCGGTTCGGTAAGAATGCGGACGAAATCCTCGCGCGTCAAGGGGTCGAGCTCGACTCGGATCGGGAAGCGACCCTGCAGCTCCGGGATCAGGTCCGACGGCTTCGCGACGTGGAAGGCCCCGGCCGCGATGAACAGGATGTGATCGGTGCGGACGACCCCGTATTTGGTCGTGACGGAGGACCCCTCGACGATGGGGAGGAGGTCACGCTGCACGCCTTCGCGGCTGACGTCGGGCCCATGACCCCCTTCCCGGCCCGCGACCTTGTCGAGCTCGTCCAGGAAGACGATGCCCGAGTTCTCGGCCCGGCGGATGGCCTGCGACACCACCTCGTCCATGTCGATGAGCTTCTGCGCTTCTTCCTGGGCCAGGAGCCGCCGCGCCTCGGCCACTCGGACCTTGCGGTGCTTCGTCCGAGTCGGCATGAGGTTCGAGAGCATGTCCTTGAGGTGGATGCCCATCTCTTCCATCCCCTGGCCGGACAGCACCTCGATCATCGGCATCGCCTGGTGCTGCACCTCGAGCTCCACCAGCCGGTCGTCCAGCCGCCCGGCCCTGAGCTGCGCACGGAGCTTGTCCTTGGTCGTCTCCCGCGAAGCGTCCGGGGTGACCTCTTCGAGCGAGCTGCTGGAGAACGGTTCCTGCATGCGGCGCGGCAGCAGGAGGTCGAGCAGTCGCTCCTCGGCGAGCTGCTCGGCCCTTTCCTGGACGCGCGCCGTCATCTCCGCCTTCACCATGTTCACCGACAGCTCGGTCAGGTCTCGAATCATCGACTCGACGTCGCGACCGACGTAGCCCACCTCGGTGTACTTGGAGGCTTCGACTTTCAGGAACGGAGCTTGCGCCAGCTTCGCCAGTCGGCGGGCCACTTCGGTTTTCCCGACGCCGGTGGGGCCGATCATAATGATGTTCTTCGGTGCGACCTCGTCGCGGAGCTCGGACGGGACGTTCTGCCGCCGCCAGCGGTTGCGGAGCGCGATGGCCACGGCGCGCTTGGCCCTCTCCTGGCCGACGATGTAGAGGTCCAGCTCGGCGACGATCTGCGCGGGCGTGAGGGTCAGTCCGTCCATAGTAACGAGTGCCTCGAGGCCGGCTTGACCCGAGGGTGGTCTGCCTCAGGCACGGCGTGGCTCCGTTTCACAGGACTTCCACAGTGATGTGGTCGTTGGTGTAGACGCAGATGGACGCCGCAACCCGCATCGCCTCGGTTGCGATGGCCTTGGCGTCCAGGTCGGAATGCGCGACCAGCGCCCTCGCGGCGGCCAGCGCGTACGAGCCGCCCGAGCCGATGCCGATCAGGCCGTCGTCCGGCTCGATGACGTCGCCCGTCCCGGAGATGATGAACGAGTGCTCCGGATCGGCCACGGCCAGGAGCGCCTCGAGTCGTCGCAGCACGCGGTCGGTGCGCCAGTCCTTGGCGAGCTCGACCGCAGCGCGCGACAGGTTCCCACGGTGCTCCTCCAGCTTCGCCTCGAAGCGGGCGAAGAGGGTGAACGCGTCCGCGGCTGTTCCGGCGAACCCCGCCACCACACGGTCCTGGTAGAGCTTCCGCACCTTCCGGGCGCCGGCCTTGACGATGGTCGGGCCGATGGAGACCTGACCGTCTCCGGCGACTGCCACCTGGCTACGGTGACGGACCGCGATGACCGTCGTCGAGTGAATGGATTGTCGTCGCGGCGGCTGTGAGATCGGCTTCACCCGACGTGGCCTGATAGCTGTCGCGGGGTCCGCGAGGCCGTTGTCACCGAGGGTGGCCTGACGCCGGAGCGGCGTGGCTTCGCACGCCCGTTCTTCCCGTAGAGCTCATTTTTCCCGGGCGCGGGGGTGGGCGGAGTCGTAGGCGCGCATGAGCTGGTCGGCGCTCACGTGCGTGTAGCGTTGCGTCGTCGACAACCGACTGTGGCCGAGGAGCTCCTGGATCATCCGGAGATCGGCACCCGCATCCAGCAGATGGGTCGCGAACGTGTGGCGGAGCGTGTGCGGGCTCACCCGCCGCGTGATCCCGCAAGCCGCTGCGCTCCGGCGCACGATCGAGTGAATCGAGCGGACCGTGAGCCGTCCGCCGCGCCGGTTGGCGAAGAGCGGCCCGCGGATAGCGCCACGGCGCGCCAGGTGGGCGTCGAGCGCGCCCGCCGCCCGGCTCCCGTAGGGGACGATCCGTTCCTTTCCCCCCTTGCCGAGAACCCGCACCGTCCGCTCGGAGCAGTCGAGGTCGTTGAGGTCGAGGCCGGCCAGCTCCGAGACGCGGAGGCCGGTGGCGTAAAGGAGCTCCAGCACCGCGCTGTCGCGCGCGCGCGAGGGCTGGCCGGGTGGCGTCGCGTCCATAAGGACCATCGCCTCGTCGATCGGCAGGAAGGAGACGAGCTTCCTCGGCAGTCGCGGGCCCCGAACCTCGCGCGCGACGTTCCGCTCGAGAACGCCACGCCGCACCAGGAACCGGAACCAGCTCCGAAGGGCCGCGAGCTTGCGCGCGATCGTCACCGCGTCGAGCCCCCGGCCGTGCAGGTGCGCGAGGTAGGCGCGCACGGCGCGCGCGTCGACGCCGCGCAGCCACTCCCCGGCATCGCCGCGACCGGCGTGCTGCGCGAACTCGAGGAGATCGCTCCGGTAGCTTCGCAGCGTGTGCGGTGACGCGGCCCGTTCCGAGGAGAGGTGGCGGAGAAACGCAGCCAGCGGATCCTTCATGTCACCGGGAGTTCGACCTCCCGTTCGAAGTCGCACCCGGCGCGGGCGCAGCTGCGGACGACACGGTTCTTCAGGGCGCGCTCGGTGACGAACGGAGTCCCGCACTTCGGACACGGCTCAGGCACGGGTCGCCGCCAGACCACGAACTTGCAGTTCGGATACGCCGAGCAACCGAAAAAGGTGCGCCCGCGGCGTGAGCGACGCTCCACGAGCTGGCCCGCGCAGCCCGGCTCGGGACACGCGATGCCGAGGGTCACCGGCTTCGTCGTCTTGCACTCCGGGTAGCCGGAGCAGGCGATGAACTTGCCAAAGCGTCCGTGCTTGATCACCATGGGCCGGGCGCACGCGGGGCAGTTCTCGTTGGCCGGCTCGTCCTCGGCGCGGCCCGTCCCGTCGAGGTTGCGGGTGTATCGGCAGTCGGGGTACGCGGAGCACGCCAGGAACTTCCCGAAGCGGCCGCGCTTGTCCAGGAGCTCGCTGCCGCACTCGGGGCACAGCTCGCCGGTGGGCTCGCCCACCTTCTCGCTCCGCATCTCGCGCTTGGCGCGCGCGAGGGCGCGCTTGAAGGGCTCGTAGAACTCCTTCACCGTGTCGACCCACTTGCGCTCGCCCTCCTCGATCTTGTCGAGGTTGTCTTCCATCTGGGCGGTGAACTCGACGTTCATGATGTCCTGGAAGTACGGGATGAGCTTGTCGGTGACCGCCATGCCCAGCTCGGTCGGCGACAGCGTACGCCGCTCGCGATGCACGTAGCCCCGATCGTTGATGATCGTGCCCAGGATCGACGCGTACGTCGATGGTCGCCCGATCCCGAGCTCCTCGAGCGCCTTGATCAGCGAGGCCTCCGTGAAGCGCGGAGGCGGCTGGGTGAAGTGTTGTTTCGGGTCGAGGGCGAGCAGCGTCAGCACTTCGCCTTCCTCCAGCGGGGGCATCGCGCCCTCCGGGTCCGGCTCGGGCTGGACGTCGTCCTCCTCGCGACTTTCCTCGTAGACGGCGGTGAAGCCCTTGAACCTGAGCGTTGCGCCCTGGGCCCGGAAGAGGCACCGGCCGGCCTCGATGTCGGCGCTCACGGTGTCGTAGACCGCTGGCATCATCTGGCTCGCCAGGAACCGTTCCCACACGAGCCGGTAAAGGGCCTGCTGGTCCTTGGTGAGGAAACGCGCCACGCTTCTTGGCTCGTTGCGCAGCTCGGAAGGGCGGATCGCCTCGTGCGCCTCCTGGGCGCTCCCCCGCGAGCGATATGTCGGCGGCGCTTCGGGCACGTACTCCATGCCGATGCGCGCGATGACCCAGCCGCGGGCCGCGGCCTGCGCCTCGCGCGCCACCCGGACCGAGTCGGTCCGCATGTAGGTAATGAGGCCCTCCGCGCCTTCCGACCCCAGATCGATCCCCTCGTAGAGCTGCTGCGCGATCGTCATCGTCTTGCGCGCCGTGAAGCCGAGCTTCTTGCCCGCTTCCTGCTGCAGCGTGGACGTGATGAACGGGGGCGCGGGGTTCCGGCGGCGCTCGCCCCGGGTGACGGACTTGACGACGAAGGGCGCGCCGTCGAGCGACGCCATGAGCGCGCGCGTCGTCTCCTCGTTGGCGAGCGACGCCTTCTCGCCTTCGATCTCCTTCAGCGTCGCCACGAACTCCGGCGGCCGCGCGGCGTTGAGTCTCGCGTGGAGCGACCAGTACTCGACGGGGACGAACGCCTGGACCTCGCGCTCCCGGTCGACGATCAGCCGCACGGCCACCGACTGCACGCGGCCGGCCGAGAGGCCGCGCTGGACCTTCTCCCAGAGCAGAGGCGAGAGGCTGTAGCCGACGAGGCGGTCGAGCACGCGCCGCGCCTGCTGGGCGTCCACCTTCTTCAGATCGATCTTTCCGGGGTTGTTGAATGCCGCCTTGACGGCGCGCTCGGTGATCTCGTTGAAGGTGATCCGGAACACGTTCTTCTTGGCGACGTCGAGCTCTTCGGCGAGGTGCCAGCCGATCGCCTCGCCTTCGCGATCGGGGTCGGTGGCGATGTAGAGGATGTCGACCTTCTCGGCGGCCTTCTTCAGCTCGTCGAGGACCTTCTTCTTCGTGGGCGACACGACGTACTTCGGCTTGAAGTTCTTCTTCGGGTCGACGCCGAGTTGCGACTTCGGCAGATCGCGCACGTGGCCCATGGAGGCTTTGACGATGTACGTCGAGTTCAGATACTTCTGGATCGTCTTCACCTTCGTGGGCGACTCCACAACCACCAGCGCCCGCTTCGCCACCTACGCTCTCCTCGTGCGCGTCTCGAGCGAGACCCACCGCTGTCCCGCAAGCTGCCGGGCCCAGCCGCCCAGCTCGAGGGTCACGAGCAACGCCGCGGCCCGCGCGGGATCGAGTCCCGCGCGCGCGATGAGCTGCTCGATGTGCTGCGGCTCGTCTGGAGCCAGCAACCTGAACATTCGGCCCTCGTCACTCCCGTTCTCGAGTTGTCGCTGCTCGCCCGTCGGCGCCAACGGCCCGCGCACGGCACGGCGCCACGGTTCTGGCAATTCTGACACGATGTCCTGCCAGCATGTAACGAGTTTAGCACCGTCCTGGATGAGGCGATGTGCGCCGGCGCTCGTCGGCGACGTGATTCGGCCAGGAACGGCGAAGACTTCGCGGCCGAGATCGCCGGCGAATCCGGCGGTGATCAAGGCGCCGCTCCGGTCGGCGGCCTCGACGACGACGACGCCGAGCGCCAGGCCCGCCAGCGTGCGGTTCCGCATGGGGAAGTGGCCGGGCAGTGCCGGCATCCCCGACGCGAACTGCGACACGAGCGCGCCCTGGGCCTCGATCGCCCGCGCGAGCGCCCGGTTCTCCAGCGGATAGACGACGTCGAGACCGCATCCGAGCACCGCCAGCGTGCGCCCGCCCGCGGCCAGCGCGCCGCGGTGCGCCGCGGTATCGATGCCCCGCGCGAGGCCACTCACGATCGTCACACCGCGCGCGGCCAGATCGGACGCGAGCCGCTCCGCGACCGCGAGGCCGTAGGGCGTGGGACGGCGCGAGCCCACGATCGCGACCGCGAGCGCGTCGTCGTTGCTGAGCGCTCCGCGCGCGAAGAGCGCCGGCGGCGCGGGAATCGCGCCCAGCAGCACGGGATAGCGAGGGTCTCCGGGCCGAAGCTCAATCATCGGTGTCGCGGTCCGCGGGCTTTCAGTATAACGGAGGGGCGTGGCCGACCAAAGAGTCCGAACGGATACGGCGCCGGGACGCTACCGGTGAACAGCGGCCTGCGTCTTGAGGAGTGACTGAGCCATCGTCGCCGCCTCGGATCTCGGGTACTCGCGGATAACTCGCTGCCACGCCTGCTGGGCGCGGGTCACGTCGCGCAGGCGCACGTGACAGAGGCCGATCTTGACAAGCGCATCGGGCGCCTTGCCCGGGCCGTACTCGGACACCTTTTCGAACTCGACCAGCGCCTGGCGGTAGTCGCGCTGCGCCCAGTACGCCTCGCCGATCCAGTATTGGGCGTTTCCCGCCAGCGCATGCCTCGGGTACTTCGCGATGAAGTCGATGAAGTCCAGCACGGCCTGTCCGTGCTCGCGAGACCGGAACGTGGCCAGCGCCGCGGTGTACTCCTGGTCAGGATTGTCGGTGCGCGGCGTGGGCGGCACGAGCGGGGCTGGCGCGGCGGGGACGCGCGGCCGCTCGGCCGGAGCCGCTGGCGGCGGCGCCATCGGCGCCGCCGCCGGTGCGGCGGGCCTCGCCGTGAGGGCTTCGACGCGCGCGCGGGTCTCACCCAGCGCCGTGTCGGCAGCGTCGGTGCGTTTCGTGAGCCGCGTGATCTCGTCGGAAAGGCCCCTCATGCTCGATTGAGTCTCGCTCGTGCGCGCGTCGAGCGCTTGGATCTGTGGAGCGACACGGGCCAGATCGCGGGCGGAAACCTCTTGGACGATACGCATCTCGGCCAGCTCCGCGCGAAGCCGGCCGACCTCGGCCTCGAGCTGGGCCACCGCGCGCCGACTTGCGCAACCGCTAGCGAGGATCGCCACCGCCGCGAGCGCGCAGAGGGCACGGCTCATCCGCGTCGCACCGTAGCACGCGGCTGAAAACGGTGTCAACAGCTCAGCGCGATCTCGGCTCGAGCGAACGCAGGACGATGACGTCGACCGCCTGACCGCCGGCGATCGTGGTGTCGGGCGCGACGACGGCAAGCCCGTCAGCGAGCACCATCGAGCGGAGGATCGCCGAGCCCTGGTCACCGGTGAGGCGCGCGCCGTAGCCGTTCGCGTCGGGCGTCAGGGTGACCCGCAGATAGCCGCGCCGTGACCCTGGGTTCTCGATCGTCTCGAGCGCACGCACCCGGAGCCGTGGGCGATCGACCGCCTGGGCCCCCGCCATCTTGCGCAGCGCCGGGCGCACGAACAGCTCGAAGGTCACCATCGCCGAGACCGGATTGCCGGGCAGGCCGAACACCGGGCGTCCGGCGCGCGTGCCGAACGTGATGGGCTTGCCCGGTCGCATCGACACCTTCCAGAGGTGGAGCGCGGCCCCGCACCGGTCGAGTGCGTCGCGTACGAGGTCGAGCTCGCCCACCGACACCCCCGCCGACGTCACGAGGACATCGGCCGCCGTCAGGCCCCAGTGGAGCCGTTCCGTGATCGCCTCGAGCTGGTCGGGGACGACGCCGAGATTGACGGGCTCGGCCCCCGCTTCGATCACCTGCGCCATCAGCGAATAGGTGTTCGTATTGGGGATCTGCCCCGGGCCCGGCTCGGTCCCGAGGTCCGCGAGCTCGTTGCCGGTCGAGAGGATCGCGACCCGTGGGCGGCGAAAGACGCGCACCTGCGAGTACCCGAGCGTCGCCAGCAGTCCCACTTCCGCGGCGCCGATACTGCCGCCCGGCTGGACGACGACGTCGCCGGCGCGGACGTCCTCGCCAGCCGGTCGGACGAAGGCGCCAGGCGGTACGCGTCCGGTGATCGTGACCCGCTCGTCGTTGGCCGCGACATCCTCCTGAGGCACCACGGCATCGGCGCCCTCGGGCAGGGGCGCGCCGGTGAAAATTCGCATCGCCTCACCCGCGTGCAGCGGGCGGGACGGAAGCGTCCCGGCGATGATCTTGCCGACGACGGCGAGCTCGACGGGTACCCGTCCCGTGTCCCCGGCGCGGACGGCATAGCCATCCATCGAAGAATTCGGCCAGGGCGGGATCACGGCTCGCGAGACGATGGGCTCTGCCAGCACGCGGCCGAGCGCGGCCAGCACGTCGACCCGCTCGACGGAGAGCGGCTCGACGCGCAAAAGAATCTGTTCGAGCGCTTCTTCGACGGTCAGCACATCGTTACTCTACTACACGCCGCCGCGGTCGGCAGGGGGCGGGGACGGGTGCGCCCCCCGCGACCACGCTAGCCGATATCGCGCGAGGGTGAGTTGGGTGGTCTCCGGTTCAGGCAACCCTGACTACACGGGTCGCGGGGGGCACACCCGTCCCCGCCCCCTGCCGACCGCGGCGATGTTGCTAGCGGGTCCCGCAGAGCACGTCCCGCCTGCGCGCGGTCGTCCAGTGCGTGGGAGCTAGTGGCCGGTGTGCGGGAGATTCAGGACGGGCTTGAAGCGGCTGAAGAACCAGCGTCGGCTCAACACGAACAGCGCGAGGAACCCGGCGGTGATCGCGAGGTCGCGCAGCCCGAACGGCAGCCGGGCCGTGGCCGAGACCGACGGAAACACGACGAACACCCGCTCGAGGAAGATCGCAACAAGCCCGAAGATCGCGACCACGAAGAGCGGGGCGTGTCGCTGGGGCGGCCGGCCCGTGAGCCGTTTGACGAGGTATGCGAACGGGATCAGCCAGCCGACGATCAGCACGACCCAGGCGAGCGTCAGCCACGGCTGGACGAACAACCGCTGGACGAAGAACCGCGTCTCGACCGGTACGTTGCCGTACCAGATCACGAGGTACTGCGAGAAGAAGAAGTACATCCACATGATCGACATGGCGAATTGCAGCTTGGCCACATCCTGCACCGCGGCCGGCGGGATCGAGGCCCGCCCGCGCGCGTTGGCCCGGATGGTGAGGATCGACAAGAGGCAGAACGCCGTGTAGAGCGTGCTGACGGCGAAGTAGCCGCCGAAGAGTCCGCTGTACCACCTCGGGTCGAGCGACATCACGAGGTCGAACCCCCAGAGCGACACCGTCACGAGCCACAGCATGAGAAGGATGACGGCGATGCGGTTTCGTCGGACGCGCTCGCGCCCGTCGTCCGGGGGTATCGCATCGCGGAGCAGCGACCGTACGAAGGCGAAACAAACGGCGAACAGCACCGCGGCGAACACGTAAGTGCGGAGCCAGAAAAACGGCACGTTGAGCCACCCGGCCTTGGCCGGGATCGGCGTCGTCACCCACGGATAGAGGACGGTCTGGCCCGTGTAGAGGACGAGGAGCAGCACGAACGACGTAGGCAGAAACCCGGCGGTCGTCAGCGCGATCCGGCGCACGCTCGGCGACCAGCGGGCTTCCGTGATCTGCATCATGCCCGCGATCGCCGGCCCGGTCACCGCGAGACCCGACCAGAACACCAGGTTGACGAGGTAGACGGACCAGACCTGGGGCGCGTCCGCGGAGTTGGCTCCGACGAGGAAGACGACCGCGCCGAGCACCGCCACGAGACTCCAGAGCACGGTCATTTCTGTGCGACGGACCGCAGGAAGTTCACGATGTGCCACGCCTCCTGCGACGAGAGCGCCTCGCCGTACGCGGGCATGACGGCGCCCCCGACGACGATGTAGCTGTGCCAGTATCCGTCCGTCCGCTGCTTCTGGAGCTCGGCGTTGGTCAGGTCGGGCGTCGGGATGAACTTCGTGGCAACGAGGCCCGTGGTACCGCCCTTGGCCTCTGGCCCGTGGCACGGCACGCAGAACGTCACGTACCGCTCGCGGCCGATCGCGATGGACGCGTCCGTCACCTTGACCGGATTCGGCCGCTTGGTCGCGACGTCACGCTGGTCCTTCGGCACGATCAACTCACCGCCGCGGGGAACGACACCGGGCGGCATCGGAAACACCCGCTCTCCGGGCACGATCCTGGCGGTCTGCGTCATGTCGTCGTTCCAGCGCACGACGATCGCCGCGCCCCACGCCCCGGCGGCCGCCCCGACCACCAGGAGCATCAGGATGAAGACGTACTTCATTGGAGCGGGGGCCTCGAGGCGGGCTTTGGCCGAGGGTGGCCTGAGAAAGAAGCGAGTGGCTCCCAGGAGAAAGAAGCGTGTGGCTCCGACACGCCCGTTCTCATCGGATGCGTTCCGTCATCGGGATTTCACTTCCTCAGCGCCAGCGACTCGCAGGAGCTCGTGCACGGAGCCGGCCCGCTCCGGGGCGCAGTGGACCGCCACCCCGAAGCGGTCGTTGGTGAATCGGGGATCGAACGTCGGACTCTGCTTGAAGCGCGGCAGCCGCCCCAGCACGGTCAGGCCGATAACCGTCGCGAGCCCGCCGAAGAGGACCATCAGTTCGAACGCGATGATGAAGAACGGCGGCAAGGACGAGCCGATGATGCCGCCAGGCACGAGCTGCATGAACTTGCCGCCGGTCACCTGCCCCCACACGAGCGAGCTCCAGATCGTCAGCAGGAAGGCCGAGGCGATCCCGCTGAGCCCGCCGATCAGCGTGAACAGGCGGACCCGGCTCACCGGCCGGTCGCGCTCGAGCACCTCCTCGATCTCGTGCACCGGCAGCGGCGTGTAGACCGTGAGGTCGTGGTAGCCGCGAGCGCGCAGCTCCTCGAGCGCCCGCACCGTCGTGTCCACATGGGCGAAGACGCCGAGGATCGCCTCAGTGGCCATGGGCCCTGTCCCGAACGGGCGGTGGGATCGTCTCTTTGACCTCGACGATCGAGAGCGATGGCATCAGCTTGATGAAGCCCAGGAACAGGAGGAAGAAGAAGGAGAAGCTCCCGATGACGATCATCGTGTCGGTCGGGCTCGGATAGTAGATGCCCCACGTGTACGGGTAGAAGTCGTGTCCGAGCGACGGGACGATGATGTTGAACCGCTCGAACCACATTCCGATCAGCACGAGGATGGAGACGATGTACAGGACCACCGGGCTCGTGCGGGCCCGCCGCCAGAAGAGCACCAGCGGCGCGACACAGTTGCAGAAGTACATGGTCCAGAGCGCCCACGCGTACGTCGCGGTCACCTTCCAGAAGAGTGAGGCCTTCTCGATGTGCTCGCCGCTGTAGAGCGAGGTGAAGATCTCGCAGAGGTAGAAGTAGGTCAGCACGAGGCCCGTGACGAGGATCAGCTTTCCCATCGCATCCAAGTGTTTGTCCTGGATGTAGGCGTGGAGGTTGAAGAAGTGACGCATCGGCAGGGCCAGCACGAGCACCATCGCGAAGCCGGAGAAGATCGCCCCGTCGACGAAGAATGGGGCGAAGAGCGTGGAATGCCAGCCGGGAACCAGCGCCATCGCGAAATCCCACGAGACGACGCTGTGCACCGAAAGCACCAGCGGCGTCGCCAGCGACGCGAGCAAGCCGTACGCGCGCCGATAGTGGCGCCACTGTGTGTCGGCGCCCTCCCACCCGAGCGCGAGCATTGCGTAGATGCGGCGGCGCCAGCCGCTGGAGGCGTCGCGCAGGGCGGCGATGTCGGGGACGAGCCCCACGATGAAGAAGACGGTGCTGATCGACAGGTACGTCGAGATTGCGAACACGTCCCAGACGAGCGGCGACCGAAAATTCGGCCACAGGTAGCGCTGGTTCGGGTACGGCAGGAGGAAGTACGCGAACCACATGCGCCCGGCGTGGATCAGCGGGAACAAGCCCGCCGTCATGACCGCGAAGATCGTCATGGCCTCGGCCGCGCGGTAGATCGACGTGCGCCAGCGGGCGCGGAAGAGATAGAGAATCGCCGAGATCAGGGTGCCGGCGTGGCCGATACCGATCCAGAACACGAAGGTCGTGATGTACATCGCCCACATCTGGGGCACGCGCTTGCCGGCCATGCCCATCCCCCACCAGACCTGGCCGGCCCAC
>WNFU01004052.1_pt1 | contig 24342 bp, 25 predicted proteins | sample 5400121 | NCBI WGS metagenome assembly WNFU01 (sample SAMN13153360, study PRJNA577476) | soil metagenome | isolation source: 100 cm soil or saprolite under grassland replicate 1 | place: USA:California | collected 2016-06-15
GATGCCTTGACCCGCGTGAAGTAGTCGGCGCGCTTCTCCAGATGGTGATAGGCGTTGCAGAGGAAGATGAGGTCCACGCTGTTGCGTGGGAGGAGGGGGTCGTTCTCTTTCGCCACGACGAACTTCGCGTTGTACGGCGTGTGGAGGTGCTCGATCATCTCTTCGTTGTACTTCAGCATGCCCGGCTCGATGTCCACCGCATAGACCATCCCTTTGTCCTGCACGGCCCAGACGAACTTCCGCGTGAAGTAGCCGGACCCGGCGCCGATGTCGGCGATCGTCATATAGTCGGTGATATTGAGCGCCTTGGTGACCTCGTCGGGCTTCTGCTCCTTGTCCCGCTCCGGCCGCTCGAGGATCTCGATGTATTCTTTGAGGTCGGCAGGGCCGCGGTGCTGCTCCTTGTGCTGCGCCCAGGCGGGGAAGACGACCAGGAGGGCGAGCAATAAGAAGATCGTAGGGGAGGGCTTTACGCCCTCCCGCTTCGAACGGGCGGGGATCAACCCCGCCCTACATCAATAATATCTGCCATGATTCCTCTTAATGCCAGTCGTCATTAGGGTCCCTCGGGACACTGGTGGCGAACATGATGGCCAGCGCCGGCTTGTCGGTCTTGTTCGCGGCGGCATGGTAGGTTTCGGTCGGAACTAGGAGCATCTTGTTGCCGGGCCGGAGGACAACGATCTCGCGCTTGTGAGTGCGGACATCTTCGAGCGTCAGCTCGAGTTCGCCTTCACGCATCCAGACCGCGACCTGGTGCACCTTGTGGTAGTGCATGCCGGCTGTCGCGCCGGGTTGGATCTGGTTTGAATAGACGTGGGTGATGGGCGCGCCGAGCGCCGCTTCGATCGCCTTCAGGTCAAAGACCTCCTGCCGCCGACCAGGCTTCTTGGGGTCCACGTCAATCTTGTATTCCAGCCAGCGCGCCACGCTCATGTCAGGGTTTCTCCGTCGTGAAGGCTTTCCGGCTGTCTCCTAGCACGCCGGAGAGGAGCGAGGTCAGCTCCAACGGGAGCACGAACTTGGTTGCCGGGCTGTTGCCGAGCGTCTTGAGCGCGTCCAGGTATTGCAAGCTCATGGTCTTCGCATCCACGCCTTTGGCCACCTCGAAGATTTTGGACAGTGCCAGGGAGAAGCCCTCTGCTCTGAGAATCGCGGCCTGCCGCTCGCCTTCCGCGTTCAGGATGCGGGCCTGGCGATCACCCTCCGCTTTCAGGATGGCCGCCTGCTTCTCGCCGTCGGCGACCGTAATGGCTGCGGCCTTGGTCCCTTCCGCTTCCGTGACCGTCGCCCGGCGGCTCCGTTCGGCCGACATCTGGCGGCCCATCGCGTCCAAGATGTCCTTGGGCGGTGTGATCTCGCGGATCTCCACGGTGGTGATCTTCACGCCCCAGCGCGTCGTCACCTGATCCATCTTGGTTTGGAGGACGTGGTTGATCTCCTCCCGTTTCGCCAGCACATCATCCAACGCGATGTCCCCGACGACCGCGCGGAGGGTGGTGACCGCGATGCCTTCTGCCGCGGCGTCGAAATCCTGAACCTGGACGAAACTGGCGATCGGGTCCACGACCTTCGAATAGATCAGAAAGTCCACGGAGATGGACGCGTTGTCCTTCGTGATGCAGGTCTGGTGAGGGATCTCGGTGTACTTCTCCCGGAGGTCCACGCGCATGGCCTTGTCGACGAGCGGGATCAAAATCACAATGCCGGGCCCTTTCGGTCGTTCAAGCACCTTGCCCAACCGGAGGACCACGAGCCGTTGGTATTCGGGAACGACCTTGAGGGTCATGAAGACCAGAATGACTACGATAACAGCCGCGATCATGAATCCCGTTGGCATAGGCATGGGCGCCTCCTTATTTGATCTTCGAGCCCGGCGGGACGTCGTCCATTGTCGTGAGCAGAGCCGTCACCTCGTCCTCGCCGGCGGCCAGGACCATCCCCTGCGACTCGACGCCCATGAGCTTGGCCGGCTTCATGTTCGCCACGATCACGACGCGCTTGCCCACCAGGTCTTCCGGCACGTACTTCGTGCCGATGCCGGCCACGACCTGGCGCCGCTCGGTACCGATATCGACTTGTAGCTTGAGAAGCTTGGTTGACTTGGGCACCCGCTCAGCGGCGATGACAAGGCCGACGCGCAACGAAACTTTCCTGAACTCGTCGATCGTGATCTGATCAGTCGGTGAAGGAGCCGGCTGCTGGTCTTGCGTCACGCGGGCATCTCCTTGTGTCTTGGTCGTCTCGATTCTCGGAAACAGCGGGCTTCCTTTGGCGATCTCCGTGCCGGGGAGCACGCCGCCCCAGGTAATCTCAGCGGACAGCAACGGTTTCGAAAAGTTCAACACCAGCCCGAGCTGCCGCTTCATCTCCTCGGCTGCCTGCGGCATGAAGGGATAGAGGGCGAGACAGAGGAATCGCAACGTCTCGGCCGCGTTGTAGAGCACGGTATTGAGCCGCGGCTTGTCTTCAGGCTTCTTGGCTAGGGTCCAGGGCGCACTCTTGTCGATGTATTGATTGCCAAGCTGGACCAGGCTCCAGATGGCTTCCAGCGCCCTGTTGAGCTCCAGGTTTCCGAGATGAATATCGACTGTCCACAGCATTTGCGGAGCAGTGTGTTGTAGCAGGTTATCTAGTTCGGTATCTGTTGTGGCCAAAGGTTCAGGCACGACGCCCTTGGCGAACCGCTCGATCATGGTCAGGCTGCGGTTCAGGAGGTTGCCCAAATCGTTCGCCAGATCCGTGTTGATCCGGCCGATCAAGGCCTCTCGGGAAAAGTCGCCGTCTTGCCCGAAGGGAACCTCGCGCAGGAGGAAGTAGCGGAACGCATCCGCGCCGAATTCATCCACGACGGCGTGGGGGTCCACCACGTTCCCCCGGCTCTTGGACATCTTCTCGCCGCTCACCGTCCACCAGCCGTGGGCGAAGATGGTCTTTGGCAGCGGAATCTTCAGGGCCATCAGGATCGTGGACCAGTACACGGCGTGCGTGGTCAGGATGTCCTTGCCGACGAGGTGGATGGTAGCCGGCCAATACCGGTCGAACGACGGCGAAGGGCGCAGGTACTCCAGCGCCGAGACGTAGTTCACCAGCGCGTCGAACCACACGTAGGTGACGTAGTTGGAATCAAACGGGAGATCGATCCCCCAGGAAAGGCGTGATTTGGGACGGGAGATGGAGAGGTCCCCCAGAGGCTTCTGGAGAAACCCGAGCACCTCGTTGCTGCGCGACCGTGGGCGGATGTAGTCGGGGTTGGTCTCGATGTATTTGACCAGCCGGTCCTGGTACTGGCCCATCTTGAAGAAGTAGTTGCTCTCGCTGAGCTGCTCGACCGGTCGCTTGCAGTCCGGACACAGGCCATTCACGACATCCTTCTCCGTCCAGAAACGCTCGTCGAAGGTGCAGTACCAGCCGGTGTAGTCGGCACGGTAGATCAACTCCTTGTCGTAGAGGGCCTTGAGCGTCTTCTGGACGTAAGCCTTGTGCTTGAGGTCGGTCGTGCGGATGAAGGCGTCGTTGGAGATGTTCAGCCGCTTCCAGAGGGTCTGGAACTGCGGCGCCAGGCGATCGCAGTAGGCCTTGGGGTCCATCGCCGCCTTCTGCGCGGCCTGCTGGACCTTTTGTCCGTGCTCGTCGAGACCCGTCAGGAAGAAGACGTCGTAGCCCTTTAATCTGTGGTAGCGCGCCAGCACGTCGGCAGCAATGGTCGTGTAGGCATGCCCGATGTGCGGCACGTCGTTGACATAGTAGATGGGGGTCGTGATGTAGAACGTCTTGGACATTCGAATCGGGGTCAGGCGGCTTTGGGCTGAAGCGCTGCCTGGAGTCGCAAAAGCAGGCCCTCCAGCAGCAGTTGCTTGTTGAGGTTACGGTCCAAGCCTCGCGTCATGGACTCCACATAGGCAGCGAGGTCCACCATCGTTGCAACCGGCAGGCGAGAAGCCAGTGCCTCCAACTCTGCCTGGCAATCGGCGTTCACCAGACGAGCACGGTCGCCGCTGACCTTCACAAGAACCAGGTCGCGGAACCAGGTGGCCAGCCATCTGAACGCCGCCTCCGCCTGGTCGGATTTCGCGACCGCCTCGCACGCTGCCAGGAGCGCGCCGACGCTCTCCACCGATTCAGGGCTCACGAGCCGGAGGAACTCGGCCCGTTCGGCGCGGAGGGCTTCCGGATCGGCCTCCAGGGCCAGCCCGAGCCGGCCTCCCGATATGACGGCGAGGAAGTGGGTGTCCTGCTCCGACAGCCTCCGTTGTCGCCGCACCGCAGCCTCCACCTGGTCCTGGCCCAGCGGCGCGAACCGGATCTCCTGGCAGCGCGACCGGATCGTCGGCAGCAGGGCCTCAGGCCGGGAGGAGACGAGGATGATCAGGCTGTCGGGTGGCGGCTCCTCGATCGTCTTGAGCAGGGCGTTTGCTGCTTCCCGCCGCAGCAAGTCGGCGTTGTCCAGGATCACGATCTTGCGCTGCCCGACCAGGGGCCGGTAGATGAAGCGCGACTCGATCTCACGCGTTTGATCGGTTTCGCCCTTGCCGCTGGTTGCCGTCAGCATTGTCACGTCGGGGTGCGCGCCGGTCTCGATCTGATGGCAGGACCGGCACACGCCACAGGCGTCCGGTGGATCCGGCGTCGGGATAGCCTCGCAGTTCACAGCCTGCGCCAGCACGCGGGCCGTCAGCCGCTTGCCGATCTGCTCCTCGCCGTGGAACAGCAGCGCATGGGCCAGTCGCTGGCTCCGCAATGCGGCTTGGAGGAACCGCTTCGGCCGCTCGTGGCCGATGATCGTGTCAAACGGCATGGGGTTCGACCCGGGTCAAGCCGGACCGCCGCGCCCGCAGCCGGGGCTGCACGATCTGGTCGATCGCGCGCGCCACGACGTCTTCGGAGGCGGTGCCGTCTACCACGCGTACGCGGCGCGGGTTCTGTCTGGCGATGCGGAGATAGCCCCGGCGCACGGCTTCGTGGAACGAGGCCTGTTCCCGGTCGAGGCGGTCAAGGCCGCCGACCCGGCGCTTGCGAGCCAGGCCGACCGCCACCGGGACGTCCAGAAGGATGGCGAGGTCCGGTGAAAGACCGGCGGTAGCGAAACGGTTCAAGCGGGCGACGACGGCGGGGCCAAGCCCGCGCCCGTAGCCTTGATAGGCCGTGGTCGCGTCGGCAAAGCGGTCGCAGAGCACCACGGCGCCCTTCTCCAGCGCCGGGCGGATGGTCTCGGCCACGTGCTGGGCGCGGCTGGCCAGGTAGAGCAAGAGCTCGCAGCGGGCCTCCATGCCGCGGTTCTTGAGGTCCAAAAGGATAGTCCGGATCTGCTCGCTGATGGGCGCGCCGCCGGGCTCGCGCGTCTCGACGACCTGGTAGCCGAGTGCCCGGAGGCGCCGGGCGAGTCTGTGGAGCTGAGAGGTCTTGCCGCAGCCTTCGATCCCTTCGAAGCTCAGGAAAAACCCTCGATTGAGACCACCACGCGGCACCGTTGATTCCCCTTCGCTCCGAGCGCGCCGGACGACGCGATGAATCATAGTCCAACTTGTTGAGAAATAGCAATCTATCGCTTGCACGTCCGAGTAAAACTCTGTATCATGGCAAGATTGTATAATCCTGCACGAATGCCATGCTGAAAGTCTCGCTGAAACGCTACTTTATCACCGGTCTCCTGGTCATCGTGCCGATCTGGGGGACGGTGCTGGTCCTCAAGACCCTGTTCATTACTCTCGACGGCCTTCTAGGTGATTTCCTTGAGAAGTATTTCCCGCAGCGCTACATTCCGGGTCAAGGCATCCTGTTACTGGTCGCCGTGATCTTATTCGGGGGGCTGCTGGCCACGAACTTCATTGGCCGGCGGATCGTGGCCTTCTGGGAGGGCATCTTGCAGCGGGTGCCGCTGGTCCGCGGGATCTACACCACCATCAAGTCGATGATGGATGTCCTGTCCTTCCAGGACCAGAACAAGGGCGCCGCCAAATACAGCCGGGTCGTGATGATCGAGTTCCCGCGCAAGGGCCAGTACGCGCTGGCCCTGGTGACCGGGATCACGCCGGGAGAGGTGCAGGATATCAGCACGGACCGGGTGGTCAACGTGTACGTGCCGACCTCGCCGAATCCGACCTCCGGCTACTTGCTCTTTGTCCCGGAGAGCGAGTTGATTCCCGTGAACATGAGCGTGGATGAGGCGATGAAGATGATGTTTTCCGGCGGGATGTACACCCCCCGCGTGCCGGTGGCGGTCGGGGCGGGCACTGGCAGGAAAAGATGAGCCGGCTCGCCGCCATCATCCTCGCTGCGGGTCAAGGCATCCGCATGCGGTCCAAGCTGGCCAAGGTGCTCCATCCGGCGTGCGGGCGGCCGATGGTGCTCTACGCAGTGGACCTGGCGGAGACGCTCGCCAAGGGCCATGTCGCGGTCGTCGTTGGATATCAGGCCGAGCGCGTGAAGGACCTCTTGACAGACCGCAAGGTGACGCTCGTGGAGCAGGCGCGCCGGCTCGGGACCGGCCATGCCGTTGTGCAGGCCCAGGCGGCGTTTCAGGGCCGCGGCGGGAACGAGTGGAGCGGCCGGCGGTTCGTGATCCTGAGCGGGGACACCCCGCTGTTGACGGAGGCGACGGTCCGGGCGCTATTGGCGACGCACGAGCGTGAGCGCGCGACGGTGACCCTCTTGACGGCGCACCTAGACCAGCCCACCGGCTACGGGCGGATCGTGCGGGGGCGTGACGGAACGGTCTGGCGGATCATTGAAGACAAGGACGCCACGCCGGCCGAGCGGCGGTTGACCGAAGTCAATGCGGGCACCTACGTGGTCGAAGGCGAGTTCCTGTTCCCGGCGCTGGCTGGGCTCAAATCCTCCAACGCGCAGAAGGAATACTACCTTACGGACATCGTCGAGGCGGCGATCCGGCAGGGGAGAAAAGTGGCGGCGTACATCGCCCGGGATTCGATCGAGGCGCTCGGGGTCAACACGCGGGCCGAACTGTCCGCGGCCGAGCGGATCCTGCGCGACCGCGTGCGGGGGAAATTGATGGAGGCCGGCGCGACGTTCCTGGAGCCGGAGACGTGCTTCGTCGACCCTGAGGTCCGGATCGGTCGCGACACCGTCATTCACCCGCACACCACGCTGGAGGGCCGGACGGTCATCGGCGAAGACTGCGTGATCCGCTCGCACAGCCGGCTCGTCGAGAGCGTGCTCGGCGACGGCGTCACGGTGTTGGACAGCTGCGTGATCGAAGGGAGCCGGCTGGAGGCGGAGTGCACGGTCGGCCCGTTCGCGCACTTGCGGCCGGGGACGGTCATCAAGCGCGGGGCCAAGGTGGGGAATTTCGTGGAGCTGAAGAAGACGGAGCTGGGCCCGGGCGCCAAGGCCAACCACCTCAGCTACCTCGGAGACACGCAGATCGGCAGCCGCGTCAACGTCGGGGCGGGCACCATCACGTGCAACTATGACGGGCACAACAAGCACCGGACGGTGATCGGCGACGACGTCTTCGTCGGCAGCGACGTGTCCCTGGTGGCGCCGGTCACGGTCGGGCGCGGGGCCGTGATCGGGGCGGGCTCGGTCGTGACGGAGGACGTGCCGGCGGACGCGCTGGCGCTCGGGCGGGCCCGACAGGTGGTCAAGCCGGGGTGGGCCAAGGGCATGCGGGAGAAGATGCGAAAGGACAAGCGCTGAGGACACGGTCATGTGCGGCATCATCGGGTACATCGGGAGCCGGGAAGCCGTGCCGCTACTGCTCGACGGGCTGAAGCGCCTCGAATACCGAGGCTACGATTCGGCCGGCCTGGCCGTGCTCCGTGACGCGAAGATCGACCTCCGCCGCAGTGTGGGCAAACTGACCAACCTTGAGAAGGCCGTGAACGGCGCGGGACTGCATGGGACCGTCGGGATCGGCCATACCCGCTGGGCGACGCACGGCAAGCCGTCGGAGCAGAATGCCCATCCGCACCGGTCGGGCTCGCTGGTGCTGGTCCACAATGGCATCATCGAGAACTACGCGGCGTTGAAGGCGCGCCTGCATCAGGAAGGCTACCGGTTCGAGTCCGAGACCGACACCGAAGTGATGGCCCACTTGGTTGCGCGTAATCTGAAAGACGGCCGCGGCCTGGAGGGGGCGGTGCGCGCCGCGATCAAGGAGGTCCGCGGCAGCTATGCGATCGCCGTCCTGTGCGAAGGGGAGCCGCAGACCATCATCGCCGCGCGCTCGGGCTGCCCGCTCGTGGTGGGCATGAGCGAGCACGGGGCGTTCGCGGCGTCGGACGTGACCGCGATCCTCGCCCACACGCGCGACGTGGTCTTCCTGGAGGACGACGAACTGGCGGTGCTCTCGACAAACGCCCTGGTCGTCAAGGACGCGAAGGGCAAGCCGGTGACGCGCGCGGCGACCCAGATCGCGTGGGACGCAGCCGCGGCGGAAAAAGGCGGCTACCCGCACTTCATGCTGAAGGAGATCCACGAACAGCCGCAGGCGATCCTGGACACGATGCGAGGCCGCTACACCTTCGAACGCGGGGAGGCGGACCTGCCCGACATCGGATTGACGCCGGCCCAGTTCGCCGATGTGCAACGCATCTGGATCGTCGCCTGCGGGACCTCCTGGCATGCCGCGCTGGTGGGGAAGTACCTGATCGAGGAAATGGTGCGGGCGCCGGTCCAGGTGGACATCGGCTCGGAGTTCCGCTACCGCAACCCGTTGATCGGGCCTAGCGATCTGCTGATCGCGATCTCCCAGTCAGGGGAGACCGCCGACACCCTGGCGGCCGCCCGCGAGGCCAAGCGGCAGGGCGCCCGCATGGTGTCCATCTGCAACGTGGTGGGCAGCACCCTCGCCCGCGAGTCGGACGGCGTGCTGTACACGCACGCAGGCCCCGAAATCGGGGTGGCCTCGACGAAGGCCTTCACGGCCCAGCTCACGGCGCTCTATCTGCTGGCTCTGCATCTGGGGCGGGTGCGTGGCACCGTGTCGGTGGAAGAGGGACGTGCCTGGCTGGACCGGTTCGTCATGCTGCCGACACACGTCCAGCATCTCCTGGGCCGCGAGGCGGAACTGATCGCGATCGCCAAGCGCTACCACACGAAACGCAATTTCCTGTACCTGGGCCGAGGCATCAACTACCCCATCGCGCTGGAAGGCGCGCTGAAGCTCAAGGAGATCTCCTACATCCACGCCGAGGGGTACGCGGCGGGAGAGATGAAGCACGGGCCCATCGCGCTGATTGACAAAGACATGCCGGTCGTGGTGCTGGCGCCGCGCGATCGCCTGTACGAGAAGACAGTGAGCAACCTGATGGAAGTGAAGGCCCGCGGGGCGCCGGTCATCGCCTTTGTCACGGCGGGCGAGCGTGAGCTCGGCAGGGCGGCCGACGCGGTGTTCACCGTGCCGGACGTGCACCCGCTGCTCTCGCCGATTCTCTTCGCGGTGCCGTTGCAACTGCTGGCGTACCACATTGCGGTGCTGCGGGGAACCGACGTGGATCAGCCGCGGAATCTCGCCAAAAGTGTTACGGTAGAGTAACAGGATGCAGGGTGTCATTGCGAGGAGCGCAGCGACGAAGCAATCTCTGAACCGAGTGGGAGGGGGTAAACCCCTCCCCTACGTAGGGGCGGGGTTCATCCCCGCCCGATGTGTTGACAGGGGCCGAGATTGCTTCGCTTCGCTCGCAATGACAGGAGTTGATTAGGGGCTGAGACTTATGGAGATCAGGAAGGAACAGGTCGAGCACGTGGCCAAGCTGGCGCGGCTGGAAGTCAGCGAGGACGAGAAGGCGATGTTCGCCCGCCAGCTCAGTGCGATCCTGACGTACATGGATCAGCTCAAGGAAGTGGACACAGAGGAAGTGGACACAGAGGGAGTGGAGCCAACCGCGACCGTTCTGCCGACCGAGAACGTGTTTCGCGAGGACGCAGTGAAGCCTTCGCTCACACAGGAGAGGGCATTGGCCAACGCGCCGGACCAGGCTGACGGCTTCTTCCGCGTGCCGAAAATACTGGAAGATCGTTAAACGATGTTCAGACAGATGCTGCGATCGAAGATCCACCGGGCGACGGTCACCGACGCCTGTCTGGAGTACGAGGGCAGCCTGACCGTCGACGAAGCGCTGCTGGAAGCGGCCGGCATCCTCCCCTACGAGGCCGTCGTAATCTCCAATCTCAACAACGGGGAGCGGGTCACGACCTACGTGATCCCCGGCGAGCGGGGGAGCGGCACGATCTCGCTGAACGGCCCGACGGCCCGCAAGGGCGCGGTGGGCGACAAGATTATCATCTTCTGCTACGAGTTCTATAACGAGGATGAGATCAAGCGGCACGAGCCCCGCATCATCAAGGTGGACGAGAAGAACCGGATGGTGTCTTAGATGAACTTACGCAGGCTGACGCTCTTCGAGCTCAAGGACAAATTCCTGAAGGGCGAAGTCTCGGCCGTCGAGATCGTGAAGGCCTATTTCCAGCGTCTCATGCTGGCCGAGTCCAAGGTCAAGGCGTACATTACGACGGCGAAGAAGGACGCGTTGGTGAAGGAAGCTAACGAGCTGGACTACAGTCTCAGCAAGTGGCGGAAGACTATGCCGCTCATGGCCATGCCGATCGCGGTCAAGGACAACATCTGCACCGAAGGTGTCAAGACTACCTGCGGCTCGCGCATGCTGGAGAATTTCGTGCCGCCGTACGATGCCACGGTGGTGGCCCGCATGAGAGAGCACGGATACTACCTGATCGGCAAGACTAACATGGACGAGTTCGCGATGGGCTCTTCGACGGAGAACTCAGCCTTCGGGCCGACGCGGAACCCCTGGAACCTGGCCTATATCCCCGGCGGGTCCAGCGGGGGCTCGGCCGCGGCCGTGGCCGCCGAGCTGTGCGTGGCGGCGCTGGGATCGGATACGGGCGGCTCGATCCGGCAGCCCGCCGCCTGCTGCGGCGTGGTGGGCCTCAAACCCACCTACGGCCGGGTGTCGCGCTACGGCTTGGTGGCCTTCGCCTCGTCGCTCGATCAGATCGGGCCGATCACGAAGGACGTGCGGGACGCGGCCGTGATGATGCAGATGATCGCCGGCCATGATCCGCTGGATTCCACGTCGGCCGACGTGCCGGTGCCCGACTACACGAAGGCGCTGAAGGAGAACCTGCGCGGGATGAAGGTCGGCGTGCCGCTGGAGTTCTTTGCCGAAGGCCTCGACCCGGAGGTAGAGCTCGCGGTGCGGACGGCGATCATCCAGATGCAGGCGCTCAAAGCCGAGATCAAGGAGATCTCGCTCCCGATGACGAAGTACGCCATCGCGACATACTACCTGATCGCCACGGCGGAGGCATCCTCGAACCTCGCCCGGTACGATGGCGTCAAGTATGGGTACCGCGCGCCGAAGGAGAAGGGCCTGCTGGAGATGTACATGAAGACCCGGCAGGAGGGCTTCGGGGCGGAGGTGAAGCGGCGCATCATGCTGGGGACCTACGCGCTGTCGGCTGGCTACTACGACGCGTACTACGGGAAGGCGCAGGCCGTGCGGACACTGATCAAGCGGGACTTCGACGAGGCCTTCAAGGAGGTGGACGTGATCGTCACGCCCACGATGCCGACGCCGGCCTTCAAGCTTGGCGAGAAGATACAGGACCCCTTGCAGATGTACTTGTCGGACATCTACACGATTTCGGTGAACCTGGCGGGGGTGCCGGCCATCTCGCTTCCGTGCGGCCTGAGCAGCGGGAAGCTGCCTATCGGCCTGCAGATCATCGGCCGGCCGTTCGAGGAGGAGAAGGTGCTCCGCGCCGCGTATGCCTTCGAGCAGGCGACGGAGTGGCATTTGAAGCGGCCTGGGCTATAAGAGGTTAATCGTTAAACGGTGTCACCCCCACCCATCCCTCCCCCCTCGAGGGGGAGGGTCAGGGTGGGGGGCGAATAACGATTAACGTATAACGAATAACGAGGCGACTGGAGGGAGCATGATCATTGAGATCGCGTTGGGGATTGTAGCGGTGGCGGCGGTCGTGCTGGTGGCGTTTCTTGTGCCGGTGCTGATCCGGCTCCGCAAGACGGCCGAGGAGTCGGAGCGCATGCTTCGGCGGATGAACGAGGACCTGCCGGTCCTGTTGAAGGAGGCGACGCAGGCGGCCAACAACTTGAATCAGATTGTGACCGAGGTGCGGGTAGGCGCGTCCTGCGCGCGCGTGCTCGGCGAGGCGATGGGCGAGATCGGGGAGACGATCAACCACGTTCATGGAGCCGTTCGGGGAGGCGCCGGTAGCTTGCTGACAAACCTCAGCAGTCTGCTGGCCGGCTTTCGGGCAGCTTATGGAGTATTCAAGCAGCAATCATCATCATCTCATCATCAAGGAGGTTCGTCCAATGGCGACTGAAGACAATGGCTTTTCCGCAGGTGCAGTAGCATTCGCTTTCTTAGCCGGGGCTATTATCGGTACTGGCGCAGCCTTGCTGTTAGCGCCTCAGACTGGAGCAGAGACGCGGAGGCTGCTCAAAGACTATGCAGAGAAAGCCGAAGGAGAGATCCGCGAAAGAGTACCGGAAGCCAAGGCTATGCTGGACTCGGCCATCGCGAAGGGCAAAGAGTTTGCCGGCGAGAAGAAAGCCGTGCTTTCGGCGGCGATTGAAGCCGGCCGCGAGGCTATGAGGAAGCAGCGGGCTTCTTAACCATTGATGGCCTACGAAGTCGTCATCGGGCTGGAGGCGCACGCGCAGCTGCTGACTGCGTCCAAGATGTTCTGCGGCTGCAGCACGGCGTTCGGCGCGACGCCGAACACTCAGACGTGCCCGGTGTGCCTGGGGATGCCGGGGGTCCTGCCGGTCATCAACCGGAAGGCGGTCGAGTTCGCCATCCGGACGGGGCTGGCGCTGAATTGCACGATCGCGCCGATGAACCGGTTCGCCCGCAAGAACTACTTCTACCCGGACCTGCCGAAGGGCTACCAGATCTCCCAGTACGAGCTGCCGATCTGCCAGGACGGCTGGGTGGAGATCGGGGAGAACGGGACTGCCAAGCGCATCCGCATCCGGCGGGCTCACCTGGAGGAGGACGCGGGCAAGAACCTGCACACCGGCATTGCGGGCGCGTCCCACGTGGACCTGAACCGGGCCGGGACCCCGCTGCTGGAGATTGTGACCGAGCCGGACATGCGGTCGCCGGACGAGGCCGTCGCATATCTGAAGACGCTGCGCGACATCCTGGTATACCTGGGGGTCTGCGACGGCAACATGGAGGAGGGGAGTCTCCGGTGCGAGCCGAACCTCTCGCTCCGGCCGGTCGGCTCGAAGGAACTTGGGACCAAAGTCGAGCTGAAGAACATCAATTCCTTCAAGTTCGCGAAGGCCGCGATGGAGTACGAGATCAAGCGGCAGACGAAGGTTCTGGACGAGGGCGGCAAGGTCGTGCAGGAGACGCGCCTCTGGGACCCGGAGAAGGGCGAGACTGCAGTGATGCGGAGCAAGGAAGAAGCGCATGACTACCGCTACTTCCCGGACCCGGACCTCCTGCCGCTGCGAATTCTGGGAGGGGACGAGGGCACTTGGCCGCCGAGCGGGACATTTCCCCAACAACAACAACGACAACCGATTCAACCGATCATCGGTGACGATGGGTACTTCATGGTCGAGGAGATCCGGAAGACGCTGCCGGAGCTGCCGGCCGCCAAGCACAAGCGGTTCATGGAGGAGTATGGGCTCTCAGATTATTCAGCGGGCGTCTTAGTTTCCGACAAGAAGTTTCTTGAATACTTCGAAAGGTGTGCTGCCGAGGCTGAGAAATTGGGGTTATCGAAGATGGAAGTGGGGAAGGAGCTTGCCAACTGTATTACGATAGATTTTCGAGGGCTCGCCCGGAAGATGAACTGGCGCCCTGGTATGGAGCAGTCTAGGACACCGCTTCCTTTAAGACATCCGGATTATTCAGAATACGGGGAAGTTTGGCAGGGGATGTTGATTCCTGAGAAGAATCTTGCGGAACTAGTAGCTAAGAAAGTGAAGGGCGAAATCAGCGGGCCTATTTACAAGACAGTGTTAGAGGAGATGTTTGAAACTCGCAGGACTGCCGATGAAATTATTGAAGCGAAAGGGTTGAAGCAGGTTAGTGATGGAGGAACCATCGAGAAGATTATTGACGAGGTGATGGCCAGGAACCAACAGCAAGTATCACAGTACCGGAGCGGCAAGGAGCAGGTGTTCGGGTTCTTTGTGGGGCAGGTGATGAAGGCGTCGGGCGGCAAGGCGAATCCGGCCAAGGTGAACGAGTTGCTCAAGAGGAAACTGGCGGGATGAGTGGGATTAAGGAGATTAGGGCGCGGGAGATCCTGGACTCGCGGGGGAACCCGACGGTCGAGGCGGACGTGGTGCTGGAGTCCGGCGCGCGGGGGCGCGCGGCGGTGCCCTCGGGCGCGTCCACTGGTACGCGCGAGGCCCTCGAGCTCCGTGACGGGGACAAGCGGCGCTATCTCGGCAAGGGTGTCCGCAAGGCTGTCGCCAACGTCCAGCAGGTCCTGGCCCCCAAGCTCCACGGCATGGATGCGACGAACCAGGCCGCCATCGACCGCGCGATGATCGCCCTTGACGGTACGCCAAACAAGCGTAAACTGGGCGCGAATGCGATCCTGGGCGTGTCGCTGGCCGTGGCGAAGGCCGCGGCCGAGGAAGCGGGGCTGCCCTTGTATCGCTCCCTGGGCGGGCCGCGCGCCTGCGACCTGCCGGTCCCGTTGATGAACGTGATCAACGGCGGCGCGCACGCGGACAACAACCTGGACCTCCAGGAGTTCATGATCGTGCCGGTGGGCGCCTCGACATTCGCAGATGCGGTGCGGATGGCCGCCGAAGTCTTCCACACCTTGAAAGGCCTGCTGAAGAAAAAGGGCCTCAGCACCGCTGTGGGAGATGAAGGGGGCTTTGCCCCCGACCTGGGCTCGAATGAGGAGGCCCTGGCGCTCATCGTGCAGGCCATCGAGACGGCGGGGTACACGTCTGGCAAGGATCTGGCGCTGGCGCTGGATCCCGCGGCCAGCGAGTTCTACGAGGACGGCCGGTACGTGATGAAGGGCGAGACGCAGGCCCGGCGGTCCAGCGAGGATATGATCCGGTATTACGAGGGCCTCGTCCGGCGCTATCCGATCGTCTCGATCGAGGACGGACTGAGCGAGAAGGACTGGAAAGGCTGGAAGATGCTCACCGAGCGGCTGGGGCATCGGGTGCAACTCGTTGGCGACGACATCTTCGTGACCAACCCGGAGATCTTCGCGAAGGGGATTGCGGAGGGCATTGGGAACTCGATCCTCATCAAGTTGAACCAGATCGGCACGCTGACGGAAACCCTGGAGACGATCGAGATGGCGAAGCGGGCGGGCTACACGGCCGTCGTGTCCCACCGGTCCGGAGAGACCGAGGACGTCACGATCGCGGACCTGGCCGTGGGCCTGAACACCGGCCAGATCAAGACGGGCTCGCTGTCCCGGACCGACCGCACGGCCAAGTACAACCGGTTGCTCCGAATCGAAGAGGAACTGGGGGGGGCCGCGCGGTATCGAGGCGGCGCGGTCTTTGAGAGAAAGGCGGGGGCGTGAAGGCCAGGCCCAACCAGCGACAGGAGGCCCTCCAGGCCAGGCGGAAGCGCCGCTGGACATTCTACGTCATCAGCGGCGCGCTGTTGATGGGCTATTTCACCTATTCGTTCTTCTTCGACACGATGGGCTTCATGAACTACCTCAACATGAAGCGGACCCAGAGCCGGATCGCCGACGAGATGAAGACGATCGAGGAAGAGAACGCCCGCCTGCGAGAGGACATCGACGCGGTCAGGCACGATCGGGCCACGATGGAAGGCCTGGCCCGCGACCGGTTGGGCATGGTGCGGGAAGGCGAGACGGTCTTCCTGTTCGTACCCAGCACCAATCAGAACGGGTACCCGAAGGAGCGCCCGTGAGCTCGGCCGTGTCCTACCACTCCGGCTTCGTCGCGCTGGTAGGCCGGCCGAATGTGGGGAAGTCGACGCTCCTGAACCGCATCCTCGGAGGCAAGATCGCCATCATCTCGGACAAGCCGCAGACGACCCGGACGAGGATTCTCGGCGTCAAGCACCTCCACGGCGCCCAGTTGGTGTTCGTGGACACGCCCGGCATCCACAAGCCCAAGTTCCGGCTCAATCAGCGGATGGTCGAGACCGCGCTCCACGCCCTCGCGGAGGTGGACCTGGCTTTCTTCCTGGTCGAGGCGACGGAAGCGCCGGGTCCCGGAGACCGGTTCGTGCTCGACCGGCTCAAGGAAGGTCGCGCGCCGGCGTTCCTCGTCATCAACAAGGTGGACCTGGTGCGCAAGTCGCGCCTGTTGCCGCTGATTGATGCCTATCGGCAGATGCACGAGTTTGCCGAGATCATGCCCATTTCGGCGAAGAGCGGCGACGGCGTGGACCGGCTGGTGGACCTGGCCCGTGCCCGCATGCCGGAGGGGCCCGTCCATTTCCCGGAGGACGTCATGACGGATCAGCCGATGCGGGTCCTAGCGGCGGAGCTCATCCGAGAGAAGATCCTACAGAAGACGCGCGATGAGCTGCCATTTGCAGTGGCGGTCGGGATCGATTCTTTCAAAGAGGAAGGCAAGCTCACCAGAATCAGCGCGACCGTGTATGTTGAGAAGGAGTCCCAGAAGGCCATCGTGATCGGCAAGCACGGAGAGCTGCTGAAGGCGGTCGGCACGTACGCCCGCATTGACATGGAGCACCTCTTCGGGATGAAGGTCTTCCTGCAGCTCTGGGTGAAGGTAAAAGAGGCGTGGCGCCAGGACGAGCGGATGCTCGTCGAATTAGGATACTGAGGGTATGGACCGGATCGAGAGCAAAGCAGAGCGGCCGGACAAGCCGGTCGGGAGTGGGCGGACGGCGAGCCGGTTTGACCTGGTTCTGGACACGGTCGGCCGCCTCCTGCGCCGCGGCGCCATCGGCAACCTGGAGCGCATGATTTCCAAGATGCATCCGGCCGACGTCGCCAAGATGCTGCACCACCTGAACACCGCGCAGGAGAAGCGGACGGTCTTCGAGCTGATCAAGCCGGACACCAGCAAGGCGACGGCGCTGAGCGAGATGGATGAAGGGGACATCGGGGACGTCTTGCAAGATATGCCCGCCGCCGACATCGCCATGCTGCTCAAGGACCTGCCCGACGACGACCAGGCGTACGTTCTCACCTGCCTGCCGGAAGAGCGGTCCCAGGAGGTCCTCAAGCTGATGAAGCCGGAGGACTCGGCGGAGGTCGAGGACCTCCTGCGATACGAGCCCAAGTCTGCCGGCGCGATGATGACGACGGAGTATTTTTCCTTGACCGAGGACACGACGGCGGAGGAGGCGATCCGCAAGCTTCAAGGGGCCAAGGACACCGGGAACGTGTTCTATGTCTATGTCACCGATAGTGGCGAGAAGCTTGTGGGCGTCCTCTCGCTGCGCCAACTGCTTCAAGTACCCCCGCACACCCGTCTCGGGACCATGATCAAGCGGGAGGTCATCAGCGTCGCCACCGACACCGATCAGGAGGAGGTCGCCAAGCTGGTGGCGCGCTACAACCTGCTGGCGATCCCGGTCGTGGACAAGGAGAACAGGCTGGTCGGGATCATCACCGTGGACGACGTGGTGGACATCATCCATGACGCGGCCACCGAGGACATGATGAAAATGTCCGGGACGCAGATCGAGGAGGAGGACGTTCTCATGCACTCCTCGGTGTTTCAGGCGGTCCGCCACCGGGTCCCCTGGCTCCTGACCAACCTCATCGGGAGCATCGTGTCGGGCTCGATTCTGTGGTTCTTCCGGTTCACGATCGAGGAAGTCGTGGCACTGGTGACGTTTATCCCGGTCATTGCGGCGATGGGGGGCAATGTCGGGTTGCAATCCTCGACGATGGTCATCCGCGGGCTGGCCACCGGCCGCATCGAGCTGTCTGATGTCAAGCGGGTGTTCGCGCGCGAGGTCCTGATCGGTTTCATCATCGGGCTGCTGTGCGGGGCCGTGACCCTGTCCGTGGCGGCCGTCATGCACATTAATCTGCATTTGGGGATGGTCGTGGGCATCGCCATGGTGTGCGCCCTGGTTATGTCCACGTCCATGGCCACGATCATGCCGGTCGTCCTGAAGCGTTACGGCGTGGACCCGGCCGTCGCCGCCGGCCCGTTCGTGACAACGGCCAACGACATTACGGGAATCACGATCTACCTCAGTCTTGCGACGACCTTCCTGTCCTACCTCAAGTAGGGAGCAGGTCCGATGCCCCTGCTCAAGACCCCGGCCATCGTGTTAAAGAGCCGCAAGTGGGGTGACGCCGACCGGATCGTCACCTTCTTCACGTTGAAGCACGGCAAGGTCCGCGGGGTTGCTCGGGGTGCGCGACGGATGAAAAGCCGCTTCGGGGGCACCCTGGAACCGTTCGTCTATTGCGACCTCGTGCTGTACGAAAAGCCGGGCGACAGCCTCTACCGCGTCTCCCAGACCGACGTCCGGGAGGCCTTCCATCCGCTCCGGAGCTCCCTCGAGACGATCGCCGGCGCGGCGCGGCTGGCCAACTTGGCGGGTGCGGTGACAGCCGACGGCGATGCGGTCCCGCGCGTATTCCACGCGCTGCTGGAAGGGTTCCGGGCAATCCAGGGCAGCGAGGACCCCGGCCTTACGGCGGCCCTCTACGAGCTGGAGGTCCTGCGTTTCGCCGGGTATCTGCCGCACCTGGACCGCTGCAACGTCTGCCAGGGAAGGGCTAGCGGCGGGGCCTGGTACTTCTCGCCCCGCGCGGGCGGCACGGTCTGCACGGCATGCGTCAAGCGGGAGCCGGCGCGCTGTCCTGCCGTGTCGCCGGCCTGCCTGGCCTTCTTCCGCCAGGTGCTCAGGATGGACCCGGCCCGATTGCCTCGGCTCAAGGCCGCCGCGTCCCTGCGCAACGAGTTGCACGAGGTCATCGAACTGTACGTGGACAACGTGGCGGGGTATTTATTGGCCCGGCCTTTGGCCGGGTTGCCCGTCCCTACGAAGGGAAAAAATGTCTGAACGCGTCGGATACGGCGGAGTGATTGCCCGATTTACCGGCAAGGCCTTTGTCGCGCTGGGATTTGTGCTGGGCATTTACGGGCTGACGGAAGGCCATGACGTGGTCATGCGGGCCGGGCTCGGGTTGCTCGCGGCTGGCGTGCTGGCGTCTGCGTACGGACTCTACCATTGGGTGACGAGAAGAGGCGTGACGACCGAGCAGGAGAGGCCGCGCAGGCCATGAGCGAGACCGTCCAGCCCAAGGACATGGACTGGATCGAGAACGGCGTGCTCGGCATCGAGTGGAGCGACGGTCACAAAGGCGTGTACCCGATCCGCTATCTCCGCCAGCATTGTCCCTGCGCGGCCTGTACGGACGAATGGTCGGGCGAGCTCCGGATCAAGCCAGACGCCATTCCGATGTTCATCGCGGTCAAGGACATCGAGCCAGTCGGTCGGTACGGGCTGCGCTTCCGGTGGAGCGACGGCCACGATACGGGCATCTACTCCTTTTCGATCCTGCGCAACAAGTTCTGCCGTTGCGCGGCCTGCAAAGCTGCTGAGAGTAAGTAATGCCGAGGCTGCTGGTCCTGCAACACATCGGCTGCGAACCCCTTGGATTGATCGAACCTGCGTTGAAGGAGCGCGGCATGGAGTACCGATACGTTCGTCCGTTTGCCGGCGAGCCGATCCCGAAGGACCTGTCCGGCTGGGACGGACTCATCGCCCTGGGCGGGTCGATGTCGGCGAACGACGGCGAACGCCTCGGCTTCATCGCCGACGAACTGCGGCTGCTCACGAAAGTGCTGGAGGCCGGCATGCCGGCCTTGGGTATCTGCCTCGGTGCGCAGCTGATCGCGAAAGCCGCAGGTGCCGAGGTCACCGCCGGCGAAGAGAAGGAAATCGGGTGGTATCCGCTGACGCTGACCGAGGAGGGGAAAAAAGACAGATTGCTGGACGGCCTTCCAGGCACATTTCCGGTCTTCCAGTGGCACGGCGAGACTTTCGACATCCCCCGCGGCGCGGTTTGCCTGGCCGGCTCGGAAAGGTATTCCAACCAGGCGTTCCGTCTGGGCGAGAAGGTGTACGGGTTGCAGTTCCACCTGGAAACCACGCAACCGATGATCACCGAGTGGCTCGATCTGTACCGGGACGAGCATGCGAAGTGCGGCGGGACGGTGCAAGGGCGGGCCGCGGTGATGGCGAAAACCGCCTTGCTCAAGTCGGCGGCTGAACAGCGCGCTCGCCAGGTGTTCGGGCGGTACTTTGCTTCGATCGGCTAACCGTGTAGGAGGCTGGCATTATGGCTGCACCAACCGCTCCATCCAGTCATATTCACCTCACCGAGACCCTCGTACGGCTTTACGTCTTTCTCTCGCAATCATTGGACCGTTGCCTGGACAAGTCCACGCGTGAATCCTTTCCTGAAAAAGAGCATCAGGCCTTCCTTGCCGATACGCGGGCCCGAGTCATGGAGGCGCTGGCCGTCAACCCCGTCGTCAAACGCAAAGTCGAGGAAGAGTGCAGTCGCATTCTGAGTCTCGCCGAATCCTACCTGAAGGCGAGAGCCAACAAGACCGCCCTACAGCGGCAACTCAAGGCCGAACGGGAGATGCTCAAGACGAAACTGGTCGCTCTCAGCGACCTGCTCGCCGTCTTCCGCGCCCAGTGAGCGCCTGCGCCGTTCCCGTGTCCGTTCCTCACGTTGCTTCCATTCCGCACGTCATCTAGAATGACCTCATGGCTGCTCCCGACCTGCGGTCGTTGATCCGAGCCGAGCTAGCAGGACACGCGTGGTGGGTCATCTACATCCGGTACGGCTGCGCCGCGGCCGTCATCCTCTGCACCATGATCGTGACCCAGGACATGGGCGCCAAGTTGGAGGCGACCCCGCTGTACGGGATCGCCGGAGCATTGGTCGCGGCAAATCTCTTGTACGGGATCCACCTCAGCAGCACGGCGCAGCGGCCGGGTGCGGTGTCGTCAGAGACGGCCGCCCGTTCCCTGGCCCTGCAAATCGGGGCGGACCTGTTTCTCCTGACCCTGCTCCTGCATTTCTCGGGCGGGGCGACGAATCCGCTCATGGCGTTGTACATCGGGCCGATCCTCCTGTCCGGGTTCCTGCTCTCCGTGCGGGCCACGTATGCGTTCGGCGCACTGGCGATGGTCCTGTATGCCGGCATGGCCGTGCTGGAGTACCGCCAGGTCATTCCCCACGTCCCTGTTCCAGGCCTCTTTCCCCCGACGGCCTATCGCAATGCGTCGTACCTGGTGGTAGCTGTGGTCGCGTTTCTGCTGGCGATCAGCCTGACGGCGATCCTCAGTCTTCTGGTCAGCGGCCGATTGCGCGAGTCCCCTCCATGATGGCGGCGGCTGTGTTGTGCGTTGCGGTGCTGGTTAGTCAACCGGAGCAGCCCCCCACCCTCACCCTCCCCCTCGAGGGGGGAGGGATGGGTGGGGGTGGCGCGCCGCTTGTCGAAGAACGGCGGGAGGCGGTCCGCAAGGCGCCGACCGACCCTCGCGCCCGGCTGCAACTTGGCGTGGCGTACGCGCAGGCCGAGGAGTATGACTTGGCCATGGCCGAATTGGTGGAGGCCATCAACCTCAATCCGGAGAACCGAGACAACCTGTCCGCCCGCGCGAACTATCACCTTGGCCTTGTCCTCCTTGCGATCGACCGTGCGGGTCTGGCGGTCAATGCCTTTCGCGAGGCGCTCCGGCTCGGCTGGACAGACGCCGCCGTGTACCTGGCGCTGGGGCAGGCGCTCACGGGCCAGGGGAAGTTCGAGGAGGCCGTCGCGCAGTATCACGAGGCGCTCCGCCTGGCGCCCGGCGCCATCGAGGCGCATGCGGGCCTTGGCCTCGCGCTCGAGGGGGCCGGCCGCGTGGACGACGCTATCGCCCAGTACGAACTGTATCTGCAGTCCGCGTCGGGAGCTGACCAGCACAGCGTCGGGGCGATTGCGCAACGCTTGGAGAAACTGAAAGAGCGGAGAAAAATGTAAGCGAGCGTGGTCATGCCGGACGATCAACTGCAGTCCCGCAAGCGCCACCGCGGCGTCATCGGCATCGAGAGCAAGGTGCCGATCCGAGACCGGTCGGTCTTGAGCCTCGTCTACACCCCTGGTGTGGCCGAGCCCTGTCTGGCCATCCACAAGGACCCGGTCACCTCGTTCGAATACACCTGCCGGGGCAACACCATTGCGGTCGTCACAGACGGCTCGAAGGTCCTCAGCCTGGGCAACCGCGGCCCGCTCGCCGCCTTGCCGATCATGGAAGGCAACGCCGTGCTCTTCAAGACCTTCGCGGGCGTGGACGCGTTCCCGATCTGCCTGGACACGCAGGACGCCGACGAGATCGTCCGGACCGTCTCGCTCTTGGCCCCGACCTTCGGCGCCATCTGTCTGGAGGACATCGCGGCGCCCCGCTGCTTCCCCGTCGAGGAGCGGCTTGAGCGCGCGACCGACATCCCCGTCCTGCATACCGATCAGCACGCGGCCGCCATCGAGGTGCTGGCCGCGCTCATGAACGCCGGTAAACTGGTGGGTAAGGCGCTCTCCACCATGCGTGTGGTGATCAACGGGGCCGGCGCGGCCGGCATCGCGACCGCACGGCTCCTGCTCAAGGTCGGCGTGAAGGATGTGGTCCTCTGCGACCGCGCCGGCGCGATCTACAAGTACCGGCCCACGCGGATGAACTGGGTGAAGGCCGAGATGGCCCTGTGCACCAACCGGGAAGGACGACAGGGCGCGCTCCCGACGGTGCTGGCCGGCGCCGATGTCTTCGTGGGGTTCTCCTCGGGCGGCGCGCTGAGCGGCGAGGCCATCGCCGGCATGGCGCGCGACGCCATCGTGCTGGCCCTGGCGCTGCCCGAGCCTGAGATCCGCCCGGAGCTGGCGAAACGGAACGGCGCGGCGATCGTGGCGACGGGCCGGGCCGACCTGCCGAATGGCGTGAACACGGCGATGGTTGTCCCGGGCGTGTTCCGAGGGCTCCTGGACGTGGCCGCCAGGGGCGTGAACGATGAAATGAAGATCGCGGCCGCCGAAGCGCTCGCCGGCTGCCTGCCCGAAAGCGAGTTGCGGCCCGACCGGATTCTGCCGAGCCTGATGGACTTCCGTGTGGCGCCGGCCATCGCGGCGGCGGTGGCAAAGGCCGCCATCAAGACCGGTCGGGCGAGGAAGCAGGTGGACCCCGAGCAGATCCGGGAACGGACGCTGCGGTACGTGTACGAAGGGCGGTTCCCGATCCCGCCCGATCGGAGCGGCCGCTCGGCGACGGTGGCGCAGCAATCCCTCGACCTGCACGCGCGCTACGGCGGGATCCTCGAGATCAAGCCCAAGATCCCGGTCAAGGACCTGACCGTCCTGAGCTCGTTCTACGTGTCGCCGGGTCCCGCGCAGCCGGCCGAAGAGATCTCCAAGGATCCGCTGAAAGTGTATGACTACACGGCCAAGGGCAACCTCGTTGCGGTCGTGACGGACGGGTCGGCGGTGCTGGGCCTGGGCGATCTGGGACCGCGCGCGGCCTTGCCGGTGATGGAAGGGAAGGCGGTGCTGTTCCATTTCTACGCGGGCATCGAGGCGTTTCCGATCTGCCTGGGGACGCAAGACCCTGATGAGATCATCACGGCGATCAAGCACTTGGCGCCGACGTTCGGGGGGATCAACCTCGAGGACATCGCGGCGCCGCGGTGCTTCGAGATCGAGCGGCGCCTGCGGGCCGTGCTGGACATCCCGGTCTTCCACGACGACCAGCACGGGACGGCGGTGGTGGTGCTGGCCGGGATCCTGAACGCCATGCGGCTGCTGCGGCGCCGGTTGGAAGACGCGAAGATCGTGATCTGCGGCGCGGGGGCGGCCGGGACGGCGATCGCCCGTCTTCTGCTGCGGCGTGGCGCGCGAGACATCATCCTGACCGACGTGCACGGCATTGTCTACGAGGGGCGGGAGGTGGGCATGAATCCGACACTGGCGGAGCTGGCCACCCAGACGAACCAGGGACGGCTCACGGGTCAGTTGGAAGATGCGTTGCCAGGTCGAAACGTGTTCATCGGGGTGTCTGCCGGGGGCGTGCTCAAACCGGAATTGCTGAAGAAGATGGCGCTGGAGCCGGTGATCTTCGCCCTGGCGAATCCGGTCCCGGAGATCATGCCGAAGGAGGCTCTGGCCGCCGGCGCGCGGATTGTGGCGACCGGCCGCTCCGACTTTCCCAATCAGATCAACAACAGCCTGGTCTTTCCGGGCCTGTTCCGCGGCGCCCTGGACGTGCGGGCCACCACGATCACGTTCGAGATGGAGCAGGCGGCGGCTCAGGCGCTGGCCGACGTGATTCCGGAGGGGGATCTGCGGTCCGACTACATCATTCCGGA
>WNFU01007211.1_pt1 | contig 24327 bp, 23 predicted proteins | sample 5400121 | NCBI WGS metagenome assembly WNFU01 (sample SAMN13153360, study PRJNA577476) | soil metagenome | isolation source: 100 cm soil or saprolite under grassland replicate 1 | place: USA:California | collected 2016-06-15
CCAGATGAAGAAGCTCTCCGAGGCCGAGCTGAAGCTGTTCCGGGACCGCCTGGAGCTGCCGGTCAAGGACGAGGACATCCACGAGGGCGTCGCGCCCTACTACCACCCGGGGAAGGGCTCCCGCGACATCCAGTACATGCTGGCCCGGCGGGACGCGCTGGGCGGGACGCTGCCGGCGCGGAAGGTCACGCACGTCGCGCTGGACCTGCCGCAGAAGGACCCGTACAAGGACCTCCTGGCCGGCTCGGAGCAGGCCGCGTCGACCACGATGGCGTTCGTCCGGCTGCTCCGGAACCTCATGCGCGACGGCGTCGTGGGCAAGCGGATCGTCCCGATCATCCCCGACGAGGCCCGCACGTTCGGCATGGAGTCGCTGTTCCCGCAGTTCAAGATCTACGCCGCGCACGGGCAGCTGTACGAGCCGGTCGACGCGGCGCACCTGCTGGCGTACGTCGAGGCCAAGGACGGCCAGATCCTGGAGGAGGGGATCACGGAGGCCGGCTCCATGGCGTCGCTGATCGCCGCGGGGACCTCGCACGTCACCCACGGCGAGCCCATGATCCCGTTCTTCTCGTTCTACTCGATGTTCGGGTTCCAGCGGATCGGCGACCTGATCTGGGCGGCGGCGGACCAGCGGGTTCGGGGGTTCCTGCTGGGAGCCACGCACGGGCGGACGACGCTGAACGGCGAGGGGTTGCAACACGAGGACGGCCACTCGCAGCTGATCGCCACGACGAACCCGGCGTGCCAGGCGTACGACCCCGCGTTCGCGTTCGAGGTAGCCACGATCGTGCGCGACGGGCTGCGGCGGATGTTCCAGGAGGACGAGGACGTCTTCTACTACCTCGCGCTGTACAACGAGAACTACCCGATGCCGGCGATGCCGGAGGGGATCGAGGAAGGCGTCCTGCGGGGGCTGTACCGTTTCAAGGAAGCCGCGGACGGGTCGGCCAACGGGAAGCGCGCCCAGATCCTGGGCTCGGGGCCGATGGTCGTGCAGGCCGTGCGGGCCCAGGAGCTGCTGGCCTCGGACTGGGGGGTCGCGGCGGACGTGTGGAGCGCGACGTCGTACCAGCAGCTTCGGGCCGACGCGCTTGCGGCCGAGCACCACAACCGCCTGCACCCCGGCGAGGCCAAGCGCACCCCGTACGTCACGCAGATCCTCGAACCGCACGGGGGGGCGGTCATCGCGGTGAGCGATTCCATGAAGGCGGTGCCCGACCAGGTCGCCCGGTGGGTGCCGCAGCCGTGGGTGTCGCTCGGCACCGACGGGTTCGGCCGCAGCGACACCCGCGAGGCGCTCCGGCGCTTCTTCGAGGTCGACGCCGAGCACATCACGGTGGCCGCGCTCCACGCGCTGGCCGAGATGGGCGAGGTCAAGCCCGAGACGGTGGCCGACGCCATCAAGAAGTACGCGCTCGACCCCGAAGGCATGCCCGACCCCACCCGCTAGGGAGGGCCCCGCCCAGCCACAACCCCGCGAAGTGCTACAGTTGTGTACATTATGGCGGCGAGGGACCGGGTGGGCGTGAGGGAGCTTCGACAGAACCTGTCCAGGTACCTGCGACGAGTGGCAGCGGGTGAGCAGCTGGAAGTGACCGAACGGGGCAAGCCGGTCGCCGTCCTTGCTCCGCTTCCCGACACATCCACGGCGATCGGGCGACTGGTCGCGGCTGGGCGGGCAACACCGCCCGCCGGCGAACTCCGCGATCTCCCACCGCCGGAGGGAGAGGTTTCGACCCGAGGCACCGACGCCCTCCAGGAACAGAGAGGCGAACGCCTCTAGGTGCCGGGGCCGATCCTGTATCTGGACTCGTCGGCCATCGTCAAGCTGGCCGTACCGGAGCAGGAGACGCGATCGCTCCAGCGCCTCCTGCGGTCATGGCCCGAGACGGCCAGCAGCGTGATCGCTCGGATCGAGGTGACCAGAGCGGCCAGGCGGGTGGGAGACGAGGCCGTCCGCAGAGCCGATGCCGCACTCGAGCGGATCGCGCTCGTGGAGCTCGACGGCGACGTTCTCGATCGCGGCGCGAGCCTGCCACCCGCCGGGCTGCGGACGCTCGACTCGATCCACCTGGCCACCGCGCTCTCGCTCGGCGACGAACTCGGGGCCCTGTGCGCCTACGACGCCCGACTTGCAGAGGCGGCCACCGCGGCCGGGATCGACGTGCTGGCCCCGGCGTGAAGCCCGCGCGCCGAACCTCCAGGGCTACGCGGGGACGCCCGCCTTCTCGAGTTCGGCGCCGACGCCCGGGCCGACGCCGCGGCCCTCGATGAAGAACGCGGCGATCACCGCGCCGGCCACGGCCAGCGCCGCCAGCGCCACGAACGCGATATGGAACCCGTTCACCGTCGCTTGCGGCGAGAACGGCGGGGTACCCGGGTGCTGCTCGATGAAACGGGTGGCGAAGGTGGTCGCCAGCGTGCTGGCCACGGCGAGCCCGATGGCTCCGCCGATCTGCGGGCTCGTGTTCAGCAGCCCGGAGGCGAGCCCCGCGTCCTGCGGCTTCACGCTGCTGAGGGCCGCGATGGACCCCGGCACGAACGACAGACCCAGCCCGGCCCCGCTGATCAGGAAGGGCAGCAGGAGGTTCCCGCTGTAGCTCCCATCGACCGGCAGCCGCGTGTAGAAGACCGCGATCACGACCGCCGCCATGGAGAGCCCGATGGTCAGGATGGGCTTCACGCCGAACTTCGTCACCAGGGCCTGCCCGATGCCTGCGAACACGATGCTGGTGACCGTGGTGGCGACGTAGGCCACGCCGGTCCGCAGCGCCGAGAACCCCAGGACGTTCTGCATGTACAGCGTCAGAAGGAAGAACTGCGAGAACAGGGAGGCGCCGAGGAGCAGGAAGATGATGTTGGCGGTCCGCAGGTTCCGGAGCCGGAAGATCCGAAACGGCATGATAGGAGCCCGGGACCGAAGCTCGATCACCACGAACGCGGCCAGCAGCACGACCGAGCCCACCAGGAGCCCGATGGTCCGGCCCGTGCCCCAACCCTTCGTCGCGGCCTCGGTCATCGCGTAGACCAGGAGCATCAGGCCCCCGGTCACGGTCGCCGCACCGGCGAAGTCGGAGCCCAGGTGGCCCTCCACCCGGCTCTCCCGCAGCAGCCACGGGCTGAGCAGGACCACCGTGATGCCCACCGGCACGTTCACGAAGAAGATCCACGACCAGCCCAGGCCACTCGTGAGCACGCCGCCCAGCAGCGTCCCGGCCGCGGCACCGCTGCCGGCGATGGCACCCCACACGCCCAGCGCCAGGTTGCGCTCACGTCCCTCATCGAAGGTCGTCGTGAGGATGGACAGGGCGGCCGGGGACAGCAGGGCGCCGCCCAGTCCCTGGAGGGTCCGGAACGCGATCAGTGAGCCCTCGGACCAGGACAGGCCGCACATGAGCGACGAGAACGTGAACAGGGCGATGCCGGCCATGAACACGCGGCGCCGTCCCCACAGATCGGCCAGGCGCCCACCCAGCAGGAGGAACCCCCCGAACACGATGGCGTAGGCGCTGATCACCCACTGGAGATTCGCCGGCGAGAACTTGAGCTCCTTGCCGATCGACGGCAGCGCGACGTTCACGATGGCGATGTCGAGCACCACCATGAACTGGGCGGCGCAGATGGCCGCGAGCGCGAACCACCGGCGGGGATCGGCCACGGCGCCGTCCGGCGACGGCGCTGTCCGTGCGATTTCCATACGCGTTTCCTCCCTGGTGCAGACGAACCGAGGACTGTTGTTGCCAACCGGCCGGGGCCCGGCATCATTCCCTCCGGCCGGACCCACGGCGAGGGGACCCGAAATTGTACGCGCCGAGCCAATGGTCGCGGCGTGTGGCCGGGGACAAGCCCCGGCCTACGGTTCTGGGTGGTTCTGGGCCGGCCGGGGGCGAGCCCCGGCCTACGGGACTGCGAGCCCCGGCCTACGGGACCGGGGGGATCAGTTCAGGGCGGGGTCGAAGGGCATCGTCGAGAGGAGCTGGTAGTCCTTGCCCTTGCGCCGCACCACGGTGCTCCACAGGCCCTCGGGGTCCGGGGTGAAGACGTCCTCGGGAAGGGCGGGCTCGACGATCCACGAGCCCTCCTCCATCTCGCTCTCCAGCTGTCCGGCGCCCCACCCGGCGTGGCCCGCGTACACGCGGGCCCGGCGGATCCCGCCCACGGCGTCGGGGTCCTCGTCCACCAGGAACCCGATCGAGCCGAACGCGATGACGTCCGCGTTCTCGGGGTGCTCGAACTCGGCCAGCACGACCGCTGCCTGCGGCTGCACCGGCCCTCCCAGGAACAGCGGCTCGTCCGGCCCGACGAGCGGGGTGAGCGGGGGGGCCGCCTCCTCGACCGTGGCCTCGGCGGTGCGGTTCAGCACCACGCCCACCACGCCGTCCTCGTCGTGCCGTGCGACGAGCACGACGGTGCGCCGGAAATTCGGGTCCCACAGGTCCGGCCCGGCGATCAGCAGCCGCCCGCTCAGGTTCTCCACACTCCCATCTTCTCCACTTCGCGGCCGTCCGCAACCTACGCCAGCCCTGTGTCCTACTGCCAAGGTTTGCGGTCGAGTCCCACCAGGTGGTGAAGTCTCGCCGTCATGGCGGCCGGGACGTTCAGGAACTGGAACGGCTCCGCCACGAGCACGCCGCGCGCCGTCGCGGCCCCGAGGGAGCCCGACGACCTGATCGGGGTGGTCAAGGACCGGGACGCCTATCCCTCCCCGATCAGGGCGGCGGGCAGCTTCCATTCCCTGAACGACTGCTTCGTCACCACCGGGACGCAGGTGCTGATGCGCGGCTTCGACGACATCCGCGTCGACCTGGACTCGAGCACGGTCACGGTGGGCGCCGGGGTCCCCATGGTCCGCATCCGGGACGCCCTCCGGCCGCACGGGATGCAGACCGAGGTGACGCCTGAGATCGGGAACGCGACCGCCGGCTCCGTGGCCTGCTGCGGGACGAAGGACGCGTCCATCGGCACCGGCCTGGCCCAGGTCAGCTCCTCCGTGATCGGCGTGAAGCTCGTCAACGCCGACGGGGAGATCGAGACGGTCACCGAGGAAACCGACCCCCAGCGGCTTCGCGTGATCCGGTCGAGCTACGGGCTGCTGGGCGTCGTGTTCGAGGTGACCTTCCCCATCCAGCCGGTCGTGACGCTGCGCTACGACTACGAGGTCTTCCCCCTGGACCCCCTGCCGTCGCAGGCGGAGCTGCTCGGGGGGGCCGACGGCATGCTCGGCGCGCTGCTTCCCTACGCCAGGCGGATCGCCGTCGAGCGCAGATACGTCGTCCGCGGTCGCCGCGGGCGCATCTCGCGCGCCTCGAACCTCAAGCGCCTGGCCCGGGACAAGCTGTGGGAGAGCGGCGTCAGCTTCTTCCCGACCCTGCTCCCCTACGACTGGTTCTACGCCGTGCTGGACCGGAGCGTCGTGGCCATCCTCCGGGGACTGAGCGGCCTCGGCGGGTTCACGGCGCGGCGCTACGACTCCACCATCGACTTCAAGTCCCGGCGCCGCCACTACTTCGATTTCACCTTCTGGGCCGTCCCGGTGAGCCGGTGGCCCCAGTTCATGCCCGCCTACCTGGCGTTCTGCGACGACTTCCGGCGGGAGACGGGGTTCCGGGCGTCCCTCCTGTCGGAGGTCTACCGGATGAACCGGGACGACCGTTCGCTGCTCTCCCCGACCGTCGCGGAGGACTCGTTCACCGTGGACGTGACCGACACCAGGGTGAGCGATCCCCGGTGGGCGGAGTTCAACCGGAGGTTCAACGACCTGGTGGCCGGGTTCGACGGCCGCCCGTTGCTGAACCAGACGAAGGAGCTCAGCGGGGAGATCGTGCACCGGACGCTGGGGGACGACTGGAAGCGGTTCCTGGAGATCCGCCAGGGGGAGGACCCGGACGGCCGCTTCCTCAACGAGTACTTCCGCGGCCTCATGGAGGAGCCGGCACCTATCTCGCCGTCCGCCGGGAGCTGAGCCGGGCCCGGAGCCGCGTCATCGCGTTGAAGGTGGCCAGGAGCGCCCGGTCCGTGCGGGATCCCGCCGTGGGGAGGAGTCCCACCTGGCGGGCCAGGGCCGCCCCGTCGTAGTAGATCGTGTTGTGCCGGATCAGCCCGTCCTCGATCTCCATGACGTCCACCCCCCGGATCTGGGCCGGCTTCCCCGTCGCCGCGATGCCCTGGAAGGGCCGCCCCGTGAACGTGCCGGTGGCGTGCCACTGGACGGTCGCGCAACTGTCGTCGGCCACCACGCGGTCGACGTGGATCTCGAAGTCGGGAAAGGCGGCGAAGATCTCCTCGAAGAACCCCCTGACCTGGTCGCGCCCCCGGAACTCCCCGACGGCGACGAAATCGTCGACGATGTCGGGATGGGCGAACTCGACCGTGCCCTTCGCGTCTCGCGCGGTGACCCGGGCGAAGACGCCCCGGGCCACCTCTTCGGGTGTGGCGGCACGCTCGGTGGGCCGGGCCCGCTTCGTCGCCGCCTTCGTTCTCGCGCCGGCCATCTGTGCCTCCCTGTCCCGGTTTCCGGGGACAGCCTAGCGCCCAGCGCCTCGCGCCGAGCCGAACCGCCCCGGCCTGAGGCGCCCGCGGACCCGGCGTTCGTGCCTCGCGATAGGGTGGGGTGGACACACCGGGGGGGGATTTCAAGGGGAGGCGGCCGCGATGGCGGAGTTCGACCACTACGAGCCCGGGCAGTTCTGCTGGGTGGAGCTCGTGTCGGGGAACGTCACGGCGGCGATGGACTTCTACACCGGCCTGTTCGGATGGGAGGCCGAGGAGGATCCCCTCCCCGGCGGGAACGTGTACGTGATGTTCCAGCTTCGGGGCCGCAACGTCCCCGCGGTGTACGGGCTGGGCGACGACGACCGGCCGGCGGGCGTCGAGCCCCACTGGGACTCGTACGTCAGCGTGGATGATGCGGACCGCGTGGCGAAGGCGGCGGAGGCGGCCGGCGGGACGATCTCGGCGCCGCCCGACGACGTGTTCGACCTCGGGCGGGCCGCGGCCATCGTCGATCCGACCGGCGCCGGCTTCCGGATCTGGCAGCCCGGCCGCAGCCACGGCGCCGGCCTCGCCGACGAGCCCGGCTCGTTCTGCTGGAACGAGCTCCTGACGAACGAGGTGGATCGGGCGATCGCGTTCTACGGCGAGGTGTTCGGGTGGACGGCCCACGCGGATGCGCTGCCGAACGGGCGGACGTACACGACCTTCCTGAACGAGGGGAAGCCGAATGCGGCCGTGACGACGCCGCCCGAAGTCGCGCCGGACCTCCCCCCGCAGTGGGGCGTCTACTTCAACGTGGAGGACGCGGCGGCGACGGCGGCGCGGGCCACGGAGCTGGGCGGGCACATCCACCTCCCGCCCACGCGCATCGAGGGGTGGGGAACGCTGGCGGCGATCGCCGACCCCGACGACCTGACGTTCGTCGCCTGGCAGCGGGAGCCGGACGCGGCGTGACCGTCCGGGCGGCCCTGCTCGCCGGGCTGGCGGCGTTCTTCCTGGCCGCCGTCGGACAGCCCGCGGGGGCCACGTCGGGCGACGGGGTGACCATCGCCGCGGTGGGCGACACCATGCTCGGCGACACCCCCGACCTCCCGCCGCACCCCGGGACCTACCTGGCCCTGATGAAGGACGCCCTTCGCGCCCCGATCACGTTCGGGAACCTGGAGGGGACGCTGACCACGGCGACGGGCTCGAAGTGCGGCCCGGGCTCCTCCCAGTGCTTCGCGTTCCGCGTCCCCCCGTCGTACGCGAAGTACCTGCGCCGCGACGGCTTCGACGTCCTGAACAGCGCCAACAACCACTCGCACGACTTCGGCGCGCAGGGCGTGCGGCAGACCAGCGCCGCGCTGAAGGCGCACGGCATCGCCCAGACCGGGCTCCCGGGGCAGATCGCCGTGGTGAAGGAGGGTTCGCTGAAGGTCGCGTTCATGGGCTTCGCGCCGTATCCCAACGTCTCGGACCTGCTCGATCTCCGGGCGGCCGCTGCGCTGATCCGGCGGGCCGACCGCCGCGCCGACCTGGTCGTCGTGTACATGCACGCCGGCGCGGAGGGGTCGAGCCAGACGCACGTCACCGGCCGTGAGGAGTACTTCCTGGGGGAGGACCGAGGTAATCCCGAGAGGTTCGCGCACCTGGCCGTGGAGGACGGCGCCGATCTCGTGCTGGCGAGCGGCCCGCACGTGCTCCGGGGCATGGAGCTCTACCGCCACCGCCTCGTGGCGTACTCGCTGGGCGACTTCGCGAGCTATCACAACTTCAACACGGACGGCGTGCTGGGGCTGTCGGCGGTGCTGCGCGTCACGATGGGTCCGAACGGGTGGTTCCGGTCTGGGAAGATCGTCTCGGTCCGGCTGAACGGCGACGGGAGGCCGGCGCACGACTTCTCCCGGGAGTCGGCACACCTGATCGCGAAGCTGTCGCGGCAGGACTTCGGGCGCCGGGCCGTGCGGGTCCTGGCGCACGGCGAGATCGTGAAACGAAACTGAGGCCCGCGGGGACCAAGCGCAGGAACGAAGGAGGAATCATGGAGAAGGCCACGTTCGCGGCGGGATGCTTCTGGCAGGTGGAGGCGGAGTTCCGGCAGGTGGCCGGCGTGACCCGCACCACCGCGGGCTACATCGGCGGCACGCTCGCCGACCCGACGTATCACGACGTCTGCACGGATCTCACCGGCCACGCCGAGGCGGTGGAGGTCGAGTTCGACCCCGCCGTCGTGTCCTACGACCAGCTGCTCGGCGTGTTCTGGTCGGTCCACGACCCCACGCAGCTGAACCGCCAGGGCCCGGACGTCGGGACGCAGTACCGCACGGCGATCTTCACGCACTCGCCGGAGCAGGAGCGGGCGGCGAAGGCATCGAAGGAACGCGCGCAGGCCAGGTTCAGCCGGCCGGTGGTCACCCAGATCGTGCCGGCGGGCGAGTTCTGGCCGGCGGAGGAGTACCACCAGCGGTACCTGGAGAAGCGGGGGCTGGCCAGTTGCACGCTCGCGCTCCAGGACACGGGGAACTGAGGGGGCGTCGTGGACGAGCGGACCAGGAAGGTCAGCGAGCTGCTGCACGAGGCCGGGGAGACCCACCACCGGGTGTTCCGGATCACCGACGGCGACGACCCCGACTGGGCCAGCTGGTACGCGGAGTGGCTCACCTCGCTGTCCGAGCTGCCCGAGCTGCTGGGGGCGAAGCCGGTCCGGAGCGAGCTCACGTACGCCCTGGTCAAGCTGGACAAGGAGTTCACGGGCGCGGGGTGGGAGGACCACTACGCGACCGAGCTGGTGCGCCACTTCGCGGGCTGACGGGAGCCTCGCGCACGGCGCCCAGCGGCGATCCGGCCCTCAGGTCACCCTGAAGCAGTCGATGCACGAGCTTCGCCCCGCGTCGGTGGCATTCACCACGCCGACGTTGCGGAACCCGAGCGCGGCGCTCGGTGCGATCGTCACGTTCGTCCGCAGGTCGGTCGAGCTCACGAACACCACGGAGTTGACGGTGACGCCGTCGCCGAAGGACACGTGCGCCCCGGGCTGGAAGTCCGTCCCCAGCACGTGGACGTCGAGCGTCGAGCCCGGCGGGGCCGAGCTGGGGGACGTGGAGGTCGGGTGGGGCGCCGGGTCGACGGTGAAGCAGCCCAGGCAGGTCCCCGACTCCCCGTCGAGGTTCGTCACCGTCACGTCGTGAGGCCCCGGAGCGGCCGCCGCCGACACGGCGACCTTGAGGGTCAGCTTCGTCGCGCTCTTGAAGGCCACCGACGACGTGGTGACCCCCGCCCCGGCGATCGAGACGGCGGCGCCGGCCGCGAACCCGGCCCCCAGGACGGTGACGGTCTTCGCCGGCGCCGCCTGGCCCAGGGCGGGAGCGGCCGACGCCGGTGCTGGCGGCTGGTGGCCGGTCGGCGCGAACGGACAGCTCCCGTCGGCCTTCGTCACCTCGATCACGCTCGACGACTGGGTGGCGTACAGGCACCCGTCGGGGCCCACCGCCACGATGTCGCCGCGGCTGCCGGCGGTGGCGATGGGGGCCTGGGCCAGGCTCGGCAGGTCGACCTGCGTGATCGAGCCGTCGGTGCCGTTGACGGCCAGGAACGGCGGGCTGGAGGGCTGGGCGCGGTTCGCGGCCACGGCCACCCCGACGGCGCCGGCGATGGGCCCGGTCAGCGGGTGGGCGGCGCCGGCCGTCGGCGAGGTGGTCCCGTCCACGGTGTCGATGGAGCCGGCGGTCTCCACGTAGAACGTGCCGTCCGGCGCGATCGCGAAGCCGTCCGGCTGCGTGAATGTGGCCGTGTAGGCGCTCGGCGACGGCGTGCCCTCGGGATCGGCGATCCGCGTGATGGGGCCGTCGTGGCCGCACGTGGGTCCGGTGAACAGGTCACCGCTCAGGGGGTCCGTGGCCAGCTGCGTGGGACAGTCCAGCCCGGTGGCCACCACGCGCAGGATCGCTCCGTTCGTGGAGCTGATCTCGACGACCTGCCCCAGGTCCCGCAGGGTCGCGTACAGGCGGCCGTCCGTCCCGAAGGTCAGCCCCGCCGGCGTGGTGAGCGCGGTGGTGTCGAGGCGGTGCTTCGCGTCGGCCACCCATCCGCCGGAAGGTGGGGTGGGCGCGAACCGGTAGACGTGTCCGTCGGCGGGGTCGGCGACGAAGACCTTCCCCGTCGCGGCGAAGGCGATGCCGATCGGGCCGCAACAGGCGGTCCCGGAGTCCACGGCGAAACTGGTGGCGAAGCTCTTCACGGTCCAGCCGGCCCCGGGGGTGATGGCCGGGGCGGCGACACCGAACAGCAGCGCCGGGACGGCGATCGCGGGGGCGAGCAACCGGGAGGAGCTCCAGATCCGTCGCATCGCCGCGCGACGATAGGCGGGGTGTCGTGAAGCCACAAGAGGCGCCGGCTCGGGGGGACTCAGCGCGGCGCCACCAGCAGGGACTGGTTCCCGCTGCCGATGCGCCCCCGCTCGTCCCACAGCACGCTCTGGGCCAGCCCCACGCCCGTGGACCCGATGCGCGTCACCGCGTCCAGGCACACCCACTCGCCCTCCGGCATGCGCGCGAGGTGCACGGTCAGCTCCGTGTTGACGAACAGGAACCGGTCGATGGGGAACTCCACGCTGATGCCGTTGCCGGAGTCGGCCGCCACCAGGACCCGCGACAGCGGCGAGGGCTCCTCGCCCTCGACGAGCGCGACCCCCATGCGCATCCAGGCCGCGCTCGGGCCGGGCTGGATGAACCCGCCGCGCGCGAACCTCCACTGCATGGCCTCGAAGTAGTTGGGGTTCCACCCCGGGTCCCACATCGGCGGCTCGGCGGAATCCGCGGGTCCCGGGAACGGAGGAGGGTCGAGGTTCCGCTCCGGGAGCGGTTCCGGGGACGGCCGGATGCGCCAGGCGGCGGCCCGGGCGACCTCGCCCTCGCCGTCGCCGGCCAGGAGGACGGCCTCCGCGAACTGCACCCGCCGGCCGGAGCGGACGGCCCGGGCCTCGACCCGCAACGGCGCCAGGGGGAGGGGACGGAGCACCTCGAGCGTGAACCTGGCCACCTGAAGCTGGCCCTCCGGGTCGAGGCGTTCGATGGCGCGGGCGACCAGCGCCGCGGCCGGGCCGGCGTGCTGCGCGTCGGCGCTCCAGGGGCCGCGGGTCCACCCGGTGGGGAGGAAGCGCTCGCCATCGGGAACGAAGAAGGCCTCGGACACGTTCGCAGAGGGTAGACGAACCGGCAGCCGCACCGATTCGCGGGATCGGCGTGACGGCGCTAGGTTCGAAGCGATTCGAACGCCGAGGAGGAGTCGTGGAAGACCAGGACGTTATCGACCGGATCAACCAGCTCGCCCACGAGGAGCACGAGCTGTTCGAACGGGAGGCGCGCGGGGAGGTCGACGCGGAGGACCGTGAGCGCATGAAGCGGCTCGAGGTGACCCTGGACCAGTGCTGGGACCTGCTGCACCAGCGACGGGCCCGGCGGGACGCGGGGCTCGACCCCCGCGACGCCTCGGTGCGCGACGAGCGGACGGTGGAGGGCTACCTGGGCTGAGCCGCTCGGGTGGCTCGGCTCAGCGCGAGAAGGGCAGCCGGAGCGCGCCGTCCAGGCGGATGACCTCGCCGTTCAGCGCGGCGTTCTCCACGACGTGCACGACCAGCGCGGCGTATTCCTCCGGGCGGCCCAGCCGCGACGGGTGAGGGATCTGCCTGGCGAGGGCCTGCTGCATCTCCTCGGACAGCGTCCCCATCATCGGCGTGTCGAACGTCCCCGGCGCGATGGTGACCACGCGGATCTGCCGGGCCGCCAGGTCCCGCGCGATCGGCAGGGTCATCCCCACCACCCCGCCCTTCGACGCCGAGTACGCGGCCTGGCCTATCTGGCCGTCGAACGCGGCGATGCTCGCCGTGCTCACGATGGCCCCCCGCTCCTCGCCGTCGGGTTCCTGGGAGCTCATCTGGGCGGCGGCGAGGCGGATGACGTTGAAGGTGCCGATCAGGTTGACCTCGACGACCTTTCGGAAGATCGCGTAGTCGTGGGGGCCGTCGCGCGTGACCGTCCGCTGCGCCCACGCGATCCCGGCGCAGTTCACGGCGACGTGGAGCCCCCCGAACCGCTCCACCGCCGTCGAGACCGCGGCGCGAACGTCCTCCTCGGAGGTGACATCGGTGGGCGCGAAGGCGGCGCGATCCCCCAGCTCCGTGGCGCACTCCTCGCCGGCCGACGTGGGGAGATCGCAGATCACCACGCTCGCGCCGGCGTCGTGGAGGGCCCGGGCGGTGGCCTTTCCCAGCCCCGACGCGCCGCCCGTGACGAGCGCGCCCTTCCCTTCGATCCGCATGGCGCGCGGGAGTATAGCCGTGCCTGCCCTCTCGGCCGTTGCGTGGCGTCTGCCCGCCCGCCACGATGCCCGGCATGCGGCGCGTCATCGTCGATTGCGATCCGGGGCACGACGACGCCGTGGCCATCCTGCTCGCGCTGGCCCGGCCGGAGTGGCGGGTGGAGGCCATCACCGTGGTGGCCGGCAACCAGACCCTCCCCAAGACCACGCGCAACGCGCTCACGGTGTTGACGGTCGCCGGGCGGACCGACGTCCCCGTGTATGCGGGGTGCGACCGTCCGATGGAGCGCGAGCTGCACCCCGCCGTCGACGTGCACGGCGAGTCGGGGCTGGAGGGGCCGGCGAACCTCCCGGACCCGGCCGTCACGGCGCGGCCGGAGCACGCCGTCGGCTTCCTCGGGGCGTACCTCGACGCGGCGACCGAGCGTGGGGACGTTGCTGGCCCGGCGGCCGGACCTCGCCGCGAAGCTCGACCGCATCGTGCTGATGGGCGGGGCCGTCGGGGAAGGGAACGTGACGCCGTCGGCCGAGTTCAACATCCACACGGACCCCGAGGCCGCCCGGATCGTGTTCGGGTGCGGCGTGCCGCTCACCATGATCGGGCTCGACGTCACGCACCGCGCGCTGGTGCCGGAGACCGAGTTCGACGTCATCCGGTCGCGGGGCGGGGCGGTCAGCGAGATGGTCGCGGACCTCCTCACGTACTTCGCGAAGTTCCACCGCCGCGTGTACGGGTTCGACGGCGTGCCGATCCACGACGCGTGCGCGGTGGCGGCGGCGCTCCGGCCCGAGCTCGTCCCAACGCGGCGCCTGCACGTCGACGTGGAGACGGGCGGGGAGCTCACCACGGGCCGGACGGTGGTGGACCTGTGGGGCGTGACGGGCCTGCCCCCGAACGCGGACGTGGGCACCGACATCGACCGCCAGGGCTTCTTCGACCTGCTGTACGAGAGCCTTCGCACGTACGCGCCGGGCGGCGCGAACGACCCCGCCCGGAGGGTCTGAGCGATGGGTCGGGTGGTCGTCGTGGGCTCCATCAACGTCGACCTCGTCGTCCACGTCGAGCGGCTGCCCCGGCCCGGGGAGACCGTGACGCGCGGCGTGTTCCGCAAGGCGTTCGGCGGGAAGGGGGCGAACCAGGCGGCCGGCGCCGCGCGGCTGGGCGCCCAGACGGCCATCGTGGGGATGGTCGGCGACGACGACTTCGGCACGGAGGCGCTCGACGACCTCCGTTCCTTCGGCGTGGACCTGTCCCACGTCGGGGTGGCCGGCGGCCCCACCGGCGTCGCCGCGGTGCTGGTGGACCGTCAGGCCGAGAACCTCATCGCCGTGGCGTCGGGCGCGAACGCCGAGCTGGCCGGGGAACGCGTGGAGCGCGCGCTGGGCGAGCTGGCTCCCCGCGGGACCGTGATCCTGGCCGGCCTGGAGGTGCCCGACGAGGCCGTGCGGGCCGCGGCCGTCCACGCCAGCGAGTTCGGGTGCACCTTCGTGCTGAACCCCGCGCCGGCGCGGCAGGTCCCGCCGGACGTCGTCGCGCAGGCCGACGTCCTGACACCGAACCAGATCGAGGCGGTGGCCCTGGGGAGCGCCGACCAGCTGCTCCAGCAGGGGGCCCGGGCGGTCGTGGTGAGCCGCGGCGCGCTGGGGGCAGACCTGTACCGCCTGGGGAAGCCCTCGGTGACCCAGCCGGCGTTTCGGGTCGACGCCGTGGACACCACCGGGGCGGGCGACGCGCTGAACGCCGGGCTGGCGTGGGCGCTGTCCGATCGCAGGCCGCTGGAGGAGGCGCTTCGCCTGGCGTCCGCGGCCGGCGCGCTGGCCACCCGCGCCGTCGGAGCCCGAGCCAGCCTGGCCACCCGCGACGAGGTCGAGCGCCTCGTCTCCGGCTGACCGGCGCGGCTTCTCTAGCGCGCCTCGTCTAGCGAGCGAACCAGGTCTTCCATCTCGGGGGAGGGCCGGCCGCCCAGCTCCTCGTGAAGGATCCGGCGGTACCACCGGTACTGCCGGACCACCTCCGCGCGATTTCCCTCCGCCGCGTACGCCCGCATCAGGGCCCGGTGGGCGCTCTCGCGAAGCGGCTCCGCCTGCACGGCCGCGAGGCCCGCCGCCACGGCCCGGCCGAACCGCCCGGCGCGCGCGAACACGAGACACAGCGCCTCCAGGGCATGCAATCGAAGCTGCCGGAAGTACTCCCGTTCCGCCGTGACCCAGTCCTCGTACCAGTCGGGCAGGAGGTCCTCGGTCAGGAGATGGAACGGGAACCGGTCGAGCTCGGCCCCGGGCGTGTCCAGCCGGCCCTCGACCACGCGGTGGGCCGCGTCGAGGGCGTCCCGGTAGTCAACCTGGACGCCGTCGCCCAACGAGACCTCCACGGTGGACGCGTCGACCAGCGGGACCCCCGGGCGGCGCAGGCGCCACAGGGCAGACCGCAGGCTCGCGGTGGCCCGCTTCTCCTCGGCCTCGGCCCACAGGACCCCGGCCACGTAGCTTCGCCGGAGCGGCCGGGCCCGGATCGCCAGGAGCGCCACGAGGCGCTGCGTGCCGGCAGAGAGGGCGACGGGACCGTCGGGGTGGGCGAGCCTGAACCCGCCCAGGACGTGCAGCTCCACGGTGAGGCCACGATCGCCGCCGAGCCGCCGGGACCCGGCGGGACGCGACCGCATGCGCCGGGAAGGTCGAAGCCTTCCCGTCGGCGGGCCCGACTCTTGGGGAAGCGACCCCATGCCAACCCCCGGCAGGGCCATCAGGGGGGGTAGCGACGGCCTGTCCCGCCTCCGATCGCGAGCCTACCCCGGACCCCGCCGTCTTGTCACCCGAGGTACGGGGGCGACGACGAACAGGTGCACGCGTCCGGGCGCGGGCGGCTTCGAGACGCGGCGGTGACGCTGTCGTGATGGGGGGGTGACAGCTCCGCCATAGGTTGCCGCCGCGAGCTGGTGCGGACGTCACGCCGCGTCCCACTTCGCGATCGGCCCGGATTCGCTCGGACAGGGAGTTGAAAGGAGGGAAGATGGCTCGCGATCTCCTGCGAGTGGCGCTGAACCTCGATCACATCCACTGCTATGACGAGGGCGACGGCTGGGGGGACGCGGAACCGTACCTCTGGACGGTGTTCTTCAAGATCGACGGGGACACCGCTTCACTGACCGAGAGCCTGACGCTGTCGGGGACAGCGACGGTCGTGGGGACGCCCGGCAGCCATGGCAACCTCGGCACCTCCGACGTCGACGCCGGCGACAACGTTTCCATCCCGGCGGCCATCGGCCAATGGGACACGCTGCTCAAGCCGATCCCGGTCCCGGCATCGCTGAAGCCGCTCGTCGACGACGTGGCCGGTGTCGTGGGTGTCGTCTGCATCCTGATGGAAGAGGACAACGTCAGCGACGCCGGTGCGAACGCGGGGCATGCCGCTCTCAACGGCGCCGTGCAGAGCGCGCTCGACGACGTCGTCGCCACCACGAGCTTCTCCCACCAGCAGCCGACCGACGAGGAGATGGCGGCGTACAAGGCCGCCATCATGCAGGCGGTCAAGGACGCGATCCAGAACGAGCAGAACTTCTTCGAGAACGTCTGGAGCTGGCTGAACGCGGACGACCAGATCGGTTCGGAGTTCTTCCAGTGGGGCCACGACGACCTCGCCGGAGGAGTCAGCATCAACTTCTCCAAGCGGTGGCCGAACGAAGGCGACTGGGAGCTCTTCGGCAACATCACCTCGAGCGTGGCGTGCACCGCCGAGGCCCTTGCCGCGGCGGCGGGGATCTTCGGGGCCATCTTCGGCAGGTCGGCCTCGGAGATGCGCTCGTTCCGCGACTCCCGGTTCGGGCCGGACAACTACCTCCAGCGGTGGTGGGACGTGGCGGAACGCAACACGCCCCACCTCATGTACGCGCTGGAGCGGGATCCGGAACTGAAGAAGTCGGGAGCCGCACTGTTGCAGGGCGTCGGCGACCTCCTCGGTAACCCTCGCGCCCCGCTGGACATGGAGCAGCTGGGGCACATGGAGCGGCTTCTCCGAGCCCTGCACGCGAGCGGCAGCCGGCGGGCGAGAATCGATGCCAGCAGGGCCCTCGACGTCCTTCCGCACCTCGCGGGCAGGACGGTCGAGGAGAGCATCCACCTGCTCGGCGCCGTCAATCCGGCACGCAACCCGCGGCCCCTGCGGGACGTGTCCCCTCTGATCGATCCGAAGCTTCCTCACCCCAGCTCCCTGTCCAAGCCGGTCGAGCGCGGGCGGTTCCGCCCGCCGATCAAGGTGGGAGGTGCGATGGAACGCGAACAGTACGGCCCGCCGATCAAGGTGGGAGGCGGCATGGAGCCCGGCAAGGGGCCCACGGATGCCGCGGGCATCCTTCGCCGTGGACGGGACTACCTGGCGAAAGGCGACGTCGAGGGCCTGAAGGATCTCGTCAGCCCCGACTTCGTGAACCACGGCAGCACGCGCGGCGACCTCCGCGGCCACGGTTCGTTCGAGCGCCTGGTCGAGATGCTCCGCGCGGGCTTCTCCGACGTCGAGGGTCAGCTGCTGGAGGTCGTCCAGCAGGGCGACCTCGCCGCCTTTCGCTATCACTGGTCGGGCACCCACACCGGAGAGTTCTTCGGTCTCCAGCCCACCGGACAGCGAGTGGACACCGACGGACTGGACATGATCCGGGTCCGCGACGGCAAGGTCGTCGAGTACTGGCCCGGCGGCATTCAGATGCTCAACCTCATGCGGCAACTCGGGAAGGTCACGAGCCAGTCGTAAGAACGAGCAGTGGGCTGGATGGGCACGGGCGATCGAGACCCGCCGGTGGCGCGCGAACGGCCTCCGTTCCATCCGACCTCCTGAAACTCGCGCGAGTCGGAGCTCGCCCCTCCGGGGGCCGCATGGAAGGGAGGAATCCTGGCCGTTCTGCTTCTGTCCGGAGAGGGACCGGGCTTCCTGTATTGGAGCGATCTCCAGCAGTCGCTGTTCGATCCCGCACGGGACGTCGCCGCCCCCGTGCCCGGCGTGGAGCTCGACCGGCTCAGATACGTCGACGACCGCGATCGCCTGCGGCCACTGCTCCGCGCGAAGCCAACCCCGAACACCTACCTGGTGACCTATGTCCTGGAGTCGATCCTGCGGAGCAACGGCATCGACTTCGAGTCCTTCCCCCTGGCGAAGGTGTGGACCGAGGACGGCGAGCCACGCCTCGGGGTGCCGACCGTCGTGCTGCTCTCGACCACGTTCATCTGCAACTTCCCGACCCTCCGGTGGGCACTGGGCTGGGTCGAGCGACGGTTTCCGGGGGTTCCGATCGTGCTGGGCGGGCAGTTCAGCAACCTGAAGTACGGAACGATCCTTCGCGATCACCGATCCGTCTCCTGCGTGGTCCGCGGCGACGGGGAGGAGGCGATCCCCCTGCTGCTCGAGGCCATCGGGGGCGAGCGCGACCTCTCGGCAGTGCCGAACCTCGTCTACCGCCGGGCTCGGGGACTGGAGATGACGCCGCTGTCGTACATCGACATCGACGCGTACCCGGCGCCCGACGTCCCCGGGCCCCGGGCGGTCATTCCATACGAGTCCATGCGGGGGTGCCCATTCAGCTGTCGTTTCTGCTCCTACCCCGCGGCGTCACCGACTTGGCGCTACAAGTCCCCCCGGAAGATCCGAGGGGACTGGTTCGGCTATGCCGAGCGCAACCGGGTGGAGCACATCCAGGCCCTGGACTCGACGTTCACGGTTCCGAAGCCACGCCTCCGCGAGCTGTTGCCCACGCTCGTGGGGGCGCCGTTCACCTGGGAGGCGTACTCGCGCGCCAGCGCACTGTGCGACCGGTCCGTGGTGGAGGCCCTCGAGGCGGCCCGGTGCACCAAGCTCTCGATCGGATTCGAGTCCATGAGCCCGAACTCGCTCCGGTACATGCACAAGCAGGTGCGGGCGGAACAGAACCGTCGTGCGCACGAGCTGCTCCGCCAGAGCGCCATCCGGTACCGCATCTCCTACATGGTGGGGTACCCGGGCGAGACGCCGCAGGACTACGCGTTGACCCACGCGTTCCTGTGCGACGAGTTCGAAGGCCACTTCATGCTGAGCGTCTTCTCCTTCACCGACGAGACGATGCCGGTGTGGGAAGACGCGGAACGCTTCTCGCTCGTGATCGAGGACCCCGACGATCGCGACAGCCGATGGGAGCACTCCGGGATGGACATCGAGACGGCGCGCGAACTTCGTGCCGCGACCGTGCGCTCCGTCCGGTGGCGGAGCGAGACGGCGGTGTGGCTGCTGTGGCAGGCGCGCTACCAGATCCCGCTCGTCCCCGGCAGTGGCCGGCGGGAGGCACTCCGCCAGGAGAAGCTCGTCGAGCGGTTGGCCATGTTGCCGGTGGACGTTCGGGGGGCCGAGGCACAGCGCGCGGCAGCCGTGGGCATCCTCGACGAGCTCGGCGAGCACGGCGTCGTGCTCACCGACGACCAGGAGCGTCCCGTCCGCCCGGATCAGCTCATCGGGGCACGGGCATGATCGAGGACCTCAAGCACCTCGGCCACCTCAGCAGCAGGTGGGGCATCAACGAGGAGGACCTCCTGTTCATCGCGCTGAACCACTCCGGCGTGCGGTCCCGGTTCGACAAGTCGAGGATGCGGTTCCGGCTCCGTCTGCGCTCAAGGCCGGAGGAGGAGTTCCACTTCATCCTGTCGCTGGGGCGGTCGCGCTCGCCGTTCGAGCTGAACGGCGACGGCATCACGTTCCGGGGGCAACGCATCGCGGACGTGACGGCGCTCGAGGACGACGACGCCGTCCTCGGATACTTCCGCAACGGTCGAAAGGCCCTGACGCTCAACTCCAACGCCCGGAGCCTGTGCACCGGCTGCGTCTTCTGCCCGAACACCCTCGAATCCGCGTCGGACCCGCGGCTCGCGGCCCTGGATGACCTCGAGACCTACTTCGCCGCGATCGTGAGCGACTTCGACCTCGGTGGCGACATGGCCGGGGTCGAGAAGGTCACGGTCTGCACCGGCTGCTTCCACCGCGAGCACCTCGCACTCCGCCACCTGCGGGAGGTTCGCACGGCCATGGCGAGGTATGGCTGCGATGGCTCCATCCACTTCCTCAGCAGCGTGGTGCGCAGCGAAGACGGGCTGGACGCCCTCGCCGCCGTGGGGCCGTTCCACCTGACCATCACCGCTGAATGCTTCACCCGCCGCCCCGTGCTGCTCAAGGAGTCGAAGGCCGGGCTGACGCCGGAGTCCATGGCGGAGATCCTCCGGGGGAGCCAGCGCCGGGGCATCGTGGGCGACTTCACCTACATCGTCGGCCTCGACCCCGCCGAAGAGGCCCTCGCCCAGCTCGCCCGCTTCGTGCCGGTGACGACCACGTTTCCGCGGTTCCAGGTATTCCAGCCGCACAACGACTTCATGGACGTGTTCGTGGCGGACGGCGCGCAGGACATCGAGTTCTACCTGCACATGCGCCGCGGCATCGAGCGCCTGTTCCTCGACAGCGGCCTCCGCCCGAAGTCGTGGGAGAACTATCGGCCCCTCTGGTACTTCACGTTCGCCGATGAAGAGCTCAGCGGACCTCGGATCTGAGCGGCGGATCGACGCCGGCGCGCGCGTCGAGGCCGTCCGGGCCCGGCGACTGGGGCGCGGCTCGGGCTCGCCGGCCATCCCGGCGTGGGCGCGCTGCGCGCTCCGCCCCCCCACCCGCTCGTGGCCCGAGCACGCCGACGAGTACCTGGTCGAGGTGGTGTGTGCCGACGGGGCGATCGGGCGATACGGCCCGTGCTCGGCGACGACCGTGCGGGTGATCGCCGACCAGCTCGCTCCCCTCGTGCTCGGCATGGACGTGTCCGCGTTCCGGCTGCTGCGCGGCGCGATGGTGGGTCGGCACCGGAGCGGCGCCCACGTGCGCGTGGCCGTCTCCGCCGTCGAGCTGGCGGTCCTCGACGCCGCTGCCCGCCGGTGCGGCGTCTCGGTCGCCCGGCTCTTGGGCGGCCCGACCCGTGAACGGGTGCCGGGATACGCGAGCGCGCTCGGGCTGGACGTGGACCATCCCATCGCGGCCGACGTCGCCGCGTGGCTCGCCGAGCAGGGCTACTGGGGCCAGAAGTGGTTCCTGCCCGGGTTCATCCGGGGGGAGGAGCCACGACGCGACGCGGCGCGCCTGGAGGGCCTCCGGGCCGCTGCCGGAGCCGACGCGCGGGTCATGGTGGACGCGGGGGGGACCTGGAGCGATGACTACGCCCTGCGGATGATTCCGGCTCTCCACGCGACGCAGGTGGCCTGGCTCGAGGAGCCGTTCGACCACAGGGTCGCAGCGGACTGGGCCCGGCTGCGCTCCTCCTCCCCGGTGCCGCTCGCTGCCGGGGAGCACGCGTACGACCGTACGGCGCAGCTCTACCTGCTGATCGACCGGGTCGTCGACGTCTGGCAGCCCGATGTCGGCTGGGCCGGCGGGATCGAGGAGGCACTGTGGAGTGTGGAGCTCGCGGCAACCCTCGGCCTCCGGACGTTCCCCCATGGCGGCTCCCTGGCCGGCGCCCTCGCGCTTGCCGGGCTCACCGCTCCCGCCGACGTCCCGGCCGTCGAGTACCACCTCACGCAGGCGCCGCGACGGGAATCGGTGATGGCACAGCCGATGGAGCCACGGGGCGGCTGGCTCCCCGTTCCCCAGCGCCCGGGCCTCGCCGAGGGGTACCTCCTGCCGGACGGGGCCCCGGCCACACTGCTCGCCGGGAGGACCGATGCCGTGGGATGAGGTGACGGCGGTGTGCCTGGACCTCGGCGGCACGGTCATCCGCGAAGGCCGTCGGTCGGCGACGCGGGAGCTTGCGGAGCTCCTCGGCGTGCCGTTCGTGGAGATGCGCGACTACCTCGCCCGCGGGGCCAAGCGCCGGCGCATGGCGCCGCACGAGCTCGCCGCCAGGGTCGCGGCCGACCACGGACGACCGCAGCGGGCGGCGGCCGTCGAGCGGCTGTTGCGGAGGCGGCTCGCGGCCGCGCGGCACCCCGTCCCCTACGCCGACGCGCCGCCGGCGCTCGCCGCCCTGCGTCGGCGCGGCTATCGCCTCGCGTTCCTCAGCGACGTGCTGGGCCCGATCACGCCACGCCGCCACAGCGACGTGCTGCTTCGGCTGGCGGACACGGTGGCGCTGAGCTGCGACACCGGATGGGTGAAGCCGGAGCGGCAGGCGTTCGCGGCGGTGGAACGGGCGATGTCGGTGCCCGTGGAACGGTTGGTGCACGTGGGCGACTCGTGGGACGTCGACGTCGTGGGCGCGCTGGCCGCGGGATGGCGGGCCGTGTACGTACGCCGGGACACGGCGACCGGACCGCCCATCGACGCCGAGGTGGACGAGGACCGGTGGCGCGAGGTCCGTCACCTCGGCGAGCTGCTCGACCTGTTGCCGTCGGTGCCCGGCAACGGCGTGCGAGCGGAGAGCGAGCGCGTGTCGTGACCCCGACATCCGAGCCGACGGTTTCCGCCGTGCCCACTCGACTCGCTGTCCCGGCCGTGGGGTGGTGCGAGGACGGACGGGCCGACCCCATCACGGGGCTGCTCGCGTTCCCCGATTTCCACCTGGTGTTCCCGCTCGAGATGGCAGCGGCCCTGCGAGCCGGAGCACTCGTCGGAGTCGCCATCGGCGACGTCGACAATCTCAAGGACTACGTCGAGAACAGCAATGTGGCCGACACCGAGCTGTTCGGCCACCTCGCCGGCAATGCGGTCATGACCAGGCTCGGCGATGTCGCTCGGGCATGGTTCTGGGAGCAGGAGATCGTGCGGGGATGCGTCTCCACGTTCGGGGGCGACGAGATCATCGTCGCGCTCCACGCCCAGAGCCGCGGCGCCTTCGTCGCCGCCGTCGCCGAGCTGCGGGCCCGCCTCAACGTCGAGCTCCCCAGGACGGTGTCCTTCGCGCTCACCACGCTCTCGATGGACGAGCCACCGTTCCTCCCGGGCGACGACGGACGTGGCGGCGGGTACGACGCCGTGTACCTCCGTACCATGAGGACGCTCGACTGCCACCTGTTCGAGCGCAAGGCTGCCCATCGGCGCAATGGACGTCTGATCGACAGCTTCCTGGCCGTCGTCGACGTGTCGGCCCGCCCAGGGAACGGAGCGCGCCGGTGAGCGGGACGCGCGTTCCGCTGCCGTCGCTGTCCTCCGATCCGGACAGCTGGTCGGCAACACGCGGCGTCGTGGTCGAGATCGCCGACCACCGCATCCTCCTTCTGCCGTTCGCCGCGCCGACCGGGCCCTCCCGAGGCCGGCGCTACGAGCTGCTGTGGGGTGACGGGCGCCGCACGCACGCGGTCGTGCTGAGCCTCGACGGACGGGCTGCGGTGGCGCCGCCGGCTGGCCTCGCCTGCGGCTCGGGCGACGGGGTGGAGGTGCGGCTGCGCCCCCTCCGAGAGCGACGCGCGCATCTGGAGCCGGCCGATGTGCGCGACCGGCTCGCCGCCGACGGGCTGTCGCCGGCCGCGGTCCCGACCGGGGAGTGGGCGCACATGCTGGCGATGGTGCGCGAGTCGTCCACGCCGGCGGTACGAGCGGCGCGGATCGATGCCGCCGTCTCCGTGGTCCGGGCCTGGAACGAGCGCGCCCGCGGCGCGCGGACGCCGTGACCGCGCAGGCCCCCCCACTCGCCTGGGCCGAGGTGGCCGGGCATGCCGAGTCCATCGTCGCCACGCGTTCGGTCGAGGCCCTGTGGCGCGGCTTGAACTTCCTGTCCGCGGCCCAGCTGTACCTGGCGGACGACGTCCTCCTCCAGCGGCCGCTCCGTCCGTCGGACGTCAAGGCGACGCCGTCGGGGCACTGGGGGGTCTGCCCGTCCACCAACCTCGTGCTGGCCGTCCTGGCGCCGGTTCTGCGGGCCCTCCCCGGCCAGGCGGGGCAGCTCGAGGTGCTCGTCACCCACGGCGCCGGGCACGCCGGACCGTCGGCGCTGGCGTACGCCTACCTGACCGGAGACCTGGGCCGGCGATGGCCCGCGTTCCGTCAGTCGACCGAGGGCCTGACCCGTCTTATCGCGGGATTCCCGCACCCGGACACGCTGGGCAGCGAGATCAGCCCGATGCTCCCCGGGCACCGGTACATGGGCGGCCAGCTCGGACCGGCCCTGGCCTTTGCGACCGGAACGGTCCTCGACAGCCCGGGCCGGCTCTCCGTCGTGCTGATCGGCGACGGCGAGTGCGAGACCGGCTCCACGGCGGCGGCATGGTTGGCCAGGCGAGCCCTGGACGGGACCGGATCGCACGGCTGTGTGCTGCCCGTGGTCCTGCTCAACGGCCTGCGGATGGGCGGCCTCTCCCTGCTGTCGCGGCTGTCCCACGACGAGCAGGCCCGGTACTTCACGGGGCTGGGGTGGCAGCCCGTCGTGCCGGACGACGACGGCGTCGCCGCCTTTCGAACCGCCCTGGGGCGGGCCCTGCGCCGGCTCGTCCCGGTGGGGGCGCCGGGGCGGCCGCCGGTCCTGCTGCTGCGGCTCCCCAAGGGCGCGACCGGACCGGCCTTCGTGGGCAGCCGCATCATCGGGATGGTGGCCACGCACAAGACGCCGCTGCGGAACC
>WNFU01002839.1_pt1 | contig 24320 bp, 21 predicted proteins | sample 5400121 | NCBI WGS metagenome assembly WNFU01 (sample SAMN13153360, study PRJNA577476) | soil metagenome | isolation source: 100 cm soil or saprolite under grassland replicate 1 | place: USA:California | collected 2016-06-15
ACCAGCTTGTGGATGCTTCTATGTCAGTCAAGCCCCCAAAACGGAGGCCTCGAGAAGCTTGAACAGCCTCCGGGACAGATGCCGCTTCAGACAGCGCTTGATCTCTCGTGGACTCCGCCCCTCCGCCGTTCGTCTCGCCGCGTAGGCCTTCGTCTCCTCATGGTGAGAGAGCCGCGAAAGCACGATCGTGTGCAGCGCCCTATTCAGCTGACGGTCGCCACCTCGGTTCAGCCGGTAGCGAACCGTCCGGCCGGAGGATGCCGGGATGGGAGCGGCTCCCGCCAGGGCAGCAAAGGCTGCTTCCGAACGGATCCGCCCGGGGTGAGACCAGCTGCAGAGGATCTGACCAGCGCTGATTGGGCCGATGCCTGGCTCAGCGAGGAGACGCGGCGCGAGCTGCATGACCAACCGCTCGATCTCGCTCTCGAGATCATTGGCTTCGGCTTCCAGAAGGAGAGCCCGACGGGCTGTCGAGCGCAGGGCCACGATCGTGAAGCGTTGCTCGGCCGTCTGCGAGACAGAGGTCCTTAGCCTCGCACATCTCATGAGCTGCTCTTCAGTGCCCATATGGCGGAAATGGCTTCGCAGTTTGTCGGGGGCGCTGACGAGAAGAGCCTTCAGGTGGCCGATCGTCCTCGTGCGCGCCGCGACGGCACTTTGCCGCGTCGCCAACAGGACCCGGAGCGCCTCCCGATCACCACGCCGGCGAGGTTGGGCGAGGTGCTCTCGAGAAAGCGCCTCCATGGCAGCACGCCTGGCGTCGAGCTCGTCCGACTTCGCTCCGTTACGCCTCGCGGCTCTGACGGGTCGATCGACCTCGAGGACCCATTCGCCCTGTTCGAGCAAGGAGCTACAGAGCCCGGCCCCGAAACTGCCCGTTCCCTCGATCGCCCACGCTCGCCGGTGCGGCGCATGCTCCCGAGCGAAGGCAAGCATGCTCCGGTAGCCGAATGCGTCAGCCGGCAACGTCCGTGCCGCCAAGGTCGAGCCCGTGGTGTCAACCACCGCCGCAGTGAGGGAGTCGCGGTGCGTGTCGACCCCGATGACGTGGTCGACCTGTTCTGCCAGCATGCCCATGGCACGCTCCTTCCTGGGGCGAGCCCCCGTCGGTGACCGGCCTGGGACGAGGACACCGCGTGGCAGGACTGTGATGAGTCACGCCCTCGGGCGGACAGGCTTCTGATCAGGCCAACACTGCGATGGACCCGGGCCGGCGCCGGCGGAGCGAAAAGGAGCACACCAGGATCAGGTTGTCCAGATCGGTCCGGCCTCCCCGCTCCCACCACACGATGTGATGGGCCTGGGTGAACCGGCGAGCCCCGCACCCGGGGAAGGTGCACTCGGCGTCGCGGTACCGGAGCTGGCGGAGCATGGCTGCCGAGGAATCCCTGGACGTCCGGCCCAGGCCCACCGGCTGGCCGGTAGAGTCCTCGATCACCATCTGCACCCGCCCGTGGCACAGCAGGCGCCGGGCGGTCTCGGGGTGGATGGCCGGGCCTCCCTCGAATGGCACACCCACCCTCCCCTGAGGCGAGCCCGTCCAGCTGGGCGTGGATGACCACCGTGGCCCGGTCGGGGTCGGTGTCCTGGGCCATCCGGGCCGAGCACAGGGCCACCAGGGCGTCGGCCCGCCTGGCCTGGACGTAATAAGAGTCCTCCTCCTCCCCCCGGCATCACCGGGAGGGTCTCGGCCAGGCGCTCCAGGGCCCGGGCCACCACCGCCCCCCTGGGGCCGCGGGGAGCTCCGCGGACAGCCCGAACCGGGAGTTCTCCTCGAAGTACCACCAGGACAGGGTCCGGGCGTGCTCTGCCTCTCCGGCCTCCTCCAGGGACCGATCGGCCAGGTCGCCCTTCCGCCGGATGCACCCCCAGGACACCCCCCCGGGCCAAGGGGATCAGCCTGGCCTCGGTCTTTGGGGTGGCGAACCGGGTGAGCTCGACCACCTTGTCGATGCCCAGCTCCCCCGAGGAGAACGCCTCGGACAGCAGGGGGAGGTCCTCCAGGGCGTGGGCCGCGGCGATCCACCGGTGGGCCTTCCAGTCGGAGATCCCGTAGCGCATCCCCAGCCAGTGGGCCATGTCCCGGGCCCCGTCATCCCGCCAGGCCGGTCACTGTGTGCGATGAGCGAGAACAGCTCTCGTTGGGCCAGGCAGATACGGCGGTTCGCCGCATCGATGCCCTCGATCAGTCCTGAGTTATCGGGCTCGTCTTGCGTATGCACCCGGACCTCGACTGGTCACGGGGGGAGATGAAAGCCAGCATACCGAACGCACGTTCGACCGTCAACCAGTTGACGACAATCGGAGACCCGGACATACCGCTTGGACTTGCGCCTCCCCACGCATTCATGGATCGCAGGGGGCGGCGTAAGACCCTGGCTTACTCTTTTAGGCGGCCTTCTTCGTCTCCCAGAAAATCTTGTCGATCTCGCCGATGAGGTCGAGCAACTTCTGGCCCTGGCCTGGGTCCTGCGACTTCTTCGCTATTCCAGCTTCCTTGGTTGCGTTCCAGAAGAGGTCGTGGAGCTGCGGGTACTTCTGGGTGTGCTCGGGCTTGAAGTAGTCCGTCCACAGGACCCACAGGTGGTGCTTCACCAGGTCGGCCCGCTCCTCCTTGATGATGAGGCACCGGGACTTGTAGTCCTCTGTGGTCTCGTTGGCCGACTTCTTCCCGTCGGCGTCCTGATAGCGCTCCTGGATGCCCTTGACGGATTCGGCCTCGATGCGCGCCTGTGCCGGGTCGTAGACGCCGCAAGGCAGGTCGCAGTGGGCATGGACGATGCGTGCGGGGCGAAGCAGACCAGCGATGAGCTCGGCTAGCATCGTGCCTCCTTTCGACGGATTGATTGGATGCGAGACCAACGCTATCACGGTCATCTGAAACGGTTATTCCCGTTCGCAGCGGTAGCCATGCTCGTTTGGTGGCGATGGCGACCGTTCCGCGTCGAAGTGGAAGGGGAGAGCATGGCGCCGACACTGAAGCCCGGCGACTACATGCTAGCCGTGCGCTCCCGAAGTATTCGTCGGGGCGCGCTCGTCGTCGTCGAGCACCCTCAGCGCCCAGGCTACGAGATGATCAAGCGAGTGGCGGCGATTCCGGGCGAGAGAGTCGAGGATCGAACGCTAGGGCCCGACGAATACTGGGTCACGGGAGACAACGAAGAAGGCAGCACGGACAGCCGAACCTTCGGCCCGGTTCCTGCTGATGCCATCCGCCGGCGCATCCTCTTCCTTTACTGGCCACCCGATCGCTGGGAACGATTCCGAAGGTTCGTCTACTTGGGGCCGAGACAAGAGGAGTGAGCGGAATCCCAAGAAAGGCCTACTGAAGGTCATCACGACCTTGTGCGTGGGGGGGAGGCGCGCTGGCCAGTACCACGTATCTATGGCCACTTCGTCTGCTGGCCGACGGGATATTGATGCTTTCGATTGTGTTGGTGTTGGCGGGTCCGAGGCAAACTCGGGTTAGGGAAGAGCTCGCCGCTAGCTTGGTGCTTCGGGCGGCAGGATGGCGGTGAGTAGCCAGCGGTCGTCGTCGTCGCTGGTGATCTCCATACGGGTGCCGTCGGACGTGCGGAGTCGGAAACGCCTCCGCCTGACCACAACGCCTCGCCGGTCGACCTCCTCGTTCCACGACCGCAGCACCTCCACGGGTTCCTCCTCGCCCGCGATGACGACCGATCTCGGTACCTCGTCGGCCTTGCCGCCCGCGTAGAATCGGACCTCCACCCAGCGCCATCGCTCGATCCACCGCACCGGGACGGGGGTCCACAACAGATAGACGAGGGCGCACCCGGCCAGGATCCACCCCGGCGACAGGTTGGGGATGAGAACGATGGCAAGCGCGGCGGCGGCCACACGAGGAAGCGAGAACGCCAAGTCGTAGAGGGCGAACACGCGGCCGCGGAACCGGTCGGGGATGGAGTCCTGGACGATCGTGTCCGCGGGGACCTTTCGCCACGGGTATGACAGGCCCAGGGTGAACGACATCAAGAAGACGGTCGGGCCGATGATCCTCGGCGCGACCGCGAGCCCGACGATCCCGGCCACGGCGAACGCCACCGCCATGATCCGCGGCTTCTCCAGTCGTTGCTCGAACAGACCGACTGTGGCCGTGCCGACGATCACCCCGACTCCGCCCGCACCCACGATGCGCCCGTAGGACGCCACCCCCTGGTTGAACTCCTCCTTGAACACGACCACCGACAGCACCGTGACCACCCCGATCAGGAACTGGTCCAGGCCGATAGACGTGATCGATCCCAGGGCGGCGGGGGTGGAGACGAGCCTGCGAGCTCCCCGGGCCAGGTCTGCGCTCACGCGACGCAACTCGGTGTGAAGGGGCCGAAACGAACCGGCCGGTCGAAGCACCTTTCCGATCCATGAGGCGATGATGGCCGAGATCGGCCACAGGACCAGTGGCGCGACCAGTAGCCCCCTGTCGCCGACCTGGTCCGCGACCTGGGTCCCCACGACGAGCCCGGCGAACGTGAGCACCGTCCCCGTCGCCTGGGTCACGGAATTGGCCATCAGGAGGTCCTCGTCGGGGACGAGCGCCGGCAGGACCGCCCCCGTCGTGGAGATGTAGAAGCGGTTCAGCGACACGACCACCAGGCTGAGGGCGTACAAGAGGAGGCTGGCCTGGCCGCTGGTCAGGACCAGGATCCCCAGTGTGGCGGCCGCCCGGATCAACGGGGTGAACACGAGGATCCGGCGTCTGGACCACCTGTCGATGATCACTCCGGTGAACGGCCCCAGCAGCGAGAAGGGGATGACCAGGACCGCGTACGCCTTGGCGACCCCAATGGCCGTGCCCTTCTCGGGGGAGAGGAACACCAAGCGGTCGATCAGGAAGGCTTGGAAGATCCCATCCGAGACCGCGCTGGCAATGCGGGCCGAGGTGAGCAGGCGGAAGTCGCGTGAAGCGAGAGCCTCCTTGGCCCTGGCCAGACTGCCCCGATGGGCCGACGCCCGGTGTCTCCTCGGCATGGCGAGGTCAGCTATACCCCATGGGGGACCCCGACCGGTTGGTTGAGAGGGGTTGGCCTCTAGTTCGCGGTCTGGGCGTCGAAGAAGGCCGACCAGTCGTGCTGCTTCGAGGCGCCGTTGCCCAGGATGAACTCCTCGACCATCTCCCGGGCGGCGTCATCGGAGAACTGTACGGGCGGCGACTTCATGAAGTAGGCACTCGGCCCGATCAGCGGCCCGGCCACCCCGCGGTCCATGGCCAGGCGAGCGCAGCGAACCGCGTCGATGACGATGCCGGCGGAGTTCGGCGAGTCCCACACCTCGAGCTTCAGCTCTATCGACATTGGCACGTTGCCGAACTCGCTGCCCTCCAAGCGGATGTGGGCCCACTTGCGGTCCTCCAGCCACGGAACGTAATCCGAAGGTCCGATGTGGATGCTGCCCTGGTCCAGCCCTGCCCGAAGCTGGCTCTGAACGGACTGCGTCTTCGAGATCTTCTTCGAGGTGAGCCGCTCTCGCTCCAGCATATTCATGAAGTCCATGTTGCCGCCGAAGTTGAGCTGGCTGGTCCGCTCCAGCTTGACGCCGCGGTCTTCGAACAACTTGGCCAGGATGCGGTGAACAATCGTCGCGCCGACCTGGCTCTTGATGTCGTCGCCGACGATCGGGATGCCCGCTTCGTGGAATCGCCGGGCCCACTCGCGGTCGGAAGCGATGAACACCGGCATGCAGTTCACGAACGCCGCGCCTGCGTCCAGGGCCGCTTGGGCGTAATGCTTGGCGGCGATCTCGCTCCCCACCGGGAGGTAATTCACGACCACGTGAACGCCTGCCTCGCGCAAGGACGCGGTCACGTCCACGGGCTCCTCGTTCGACTCGGTGACCATCTCGCGGTAGTACTGGCCCAGCCCATCCAGGGTCGGCCCCCGGAGCACGTCGACGCCGAGTGGCGGGACGTCGGCGAACCGGATGGTGTTGTTCGGCTCGCTGAAGATGGCCCCCGACACGTCTCTTCCCACCTTCTTGCCGTCCACGTCGAAGGCCGCGACGACCTCGACGTCCGAGACGTGGTACGGGCCGAGGTTGACGTGCATCAGGCCTGGAACCGGTTCGCCTGCGGGAGCGTTCCTGTAGAACTCCAGCCCCTGAACCAGGGCCGAGGCGCAGTTTCCCACGCCGACGATGGCGACGCGGATCTTGTCGTTTGACATCTATGCACGCTCCCTCTGGGCTAGGCGGGCGGCCCGGCGCGGCCGGGGCCTAACCGGCTCGACCTGTCGCTGTTCAGCTTGGATCAGCTCGTCGAGCCAGCGGATGTCGGTTTCTGTCGTGGAGAGCTCGTGGTTCATCAACGACAGCGTGTAGCTGTCGATTCCCTCCTTGAGCCTCTGGACCGACTCCTTCAACGTGGTCCAGCGACTCTCCAGGAACGCGCGACGGCGCTCCAGGAGGCGGATGCGGGTCTCCGGCTTCAGGTACTGGAAGAAGGCGAAGCGGACAGAAAAACCGCTGTCCTCGCTGGCGTCCTGTCCGGCGCGCTCGAGCAACTCGGCAAACAGGACCTCGCCAGCTTCGGTGATGCGGTAGACGTTCTTGCGCCGTCCCACCTGCTCCCGGGGGAAGATCATCTCGACCGCTCCCTCTCGCTGGAGCCGCTTCAGCGCCGGGTACAGGGATCCATACGAAACCTGCCAGAAGCCACCCAGCGTGTCCGCCAAGCGCTTCTTGAGCTGATAGCCGTGCATGGCCCGCTCCTTCAGGAGCCCCAGGATGGCCAGCTCGAGCATCCTCACGTCCTTCCTCGTGCCTTCGTATCGGTTCGATATATCAGTCGAATATATCGAGCGAATATATCGAAACGATATATGGGCCGAAGACAGGTCGTCAAGTCGAGGGGATGCTCCTTCGATCGGGCTCAGAGCTGGACCGAGGAGTCCCGAGGGATCGGGCCCACGATGGTGGGTTCGATGGCCGGTACCAGCAGCCGCTCTCGCGGTGCCTGGGCAGGGCGGCCGCCCAGGACCAGGAGGGCGGCTGCCAGACCCAGCACCCCGCACAGGAACCAGAAGCCGGTGACGCTCTGGGCGAGCAGCCACGTCCCGATGGCCGGCCCGGTGACCGACCCCGTTCCCCAGAACACCCCGTATAGGCCCTGATAGCGGCCTCGGAGGTGATCCGGGGCGATGTCCGCCACGTAGGCGTAACCGACGGGGGCAGCGATCATCTCGCCCAGTGTCCACATGGCGACAGTGAAGAGGAGCGCGGGCAGAGTATGGGCGGTCGCGGTGAGGCCGAACCCCAGCCCGACCAACAGGAAGCCCAGGGCGATCACCGGCTTGGGAGGCCTGTGCATGGTGATCGACGAGATGGGCAATTCGAGCAACACGACGAGCACACCGTTCAGCGCGAGGAGAAGCCCGAAGTCCGACGGCTGTAGGTGGCTGATGCGCACGACGTGCAGCGGGAGGCTCGCACTCTGCCCCTGGAAATAGACGAACGAGATGACCAACGAGCCGAGCAGGAACATCAAGAAGGCTCGGTCGGCGAGGATGACGCGGTAGCCGCCCCGCTCTCGCTCCTCGGTGCGGCGAGTGACCCGGCCGTGCGGAAGCGCGACCAGGACGAGCAGCCCGAAGGCGGCCGACGTTGCCGCGTCGGTGAGGAAGACCCACAGGAAGGACCGGTCGGCGAGGAATCCCGCAACGACGCTGCCGCCGGCGATGCCCAGGTTGCCCGCCAGACGAACCAGGGCAAACGCGGTCACCCGCCGCCCCTCCGGGACAACGTCGGCCATGAGGGCACGGCTCGCTGGGCGCCACCCCTCGGTCGCCACGCCGGCCAGGAAGGCAACCAGCAGGATCGCCGCATACCTGTGGACGAAGTAGAGGGCGAGCGTCGTGGCGGCGCTGGACAACATCGACAGCGCCATGGTGTTGCGCCGGCCGATCCTGTCGGCCAGGTGACCGGCCAGGCCACCCGTGATCATCTCTCCGACCCCGTAGGCGGCCACGGCGGTTCCGGCTGCGGCGAAGCTGTAGCCGCGCTTGGTCAAGTAGAGGACGAGGAAGACGATGGCAAACGACGCGAACCAGTTGACGAAGTAGCCCGCCACGAGAAACCAGGCGGGGCGCGGGAGGTCTCTGATGTTCCGGCGCAAGGTCCGCTCACCTGCGGTGCTCACGATCGCGCCCCCGATTCTCGTTCGCCGGGCAACGGGTACGAACGCTCCAGGGCAGGGTAACTCCGCGGTCAAGGCGCGAAAAGGCGTGTTCGGGGCAGGCCCACGTACCCGGACAGGGGGATCGATCCTGCCCCCCGCCCGGGGCCCGGCACGTACACTGTCGGCGACCTCACCGGATCTTCAAGGCGAGACATGCCACGAGTCCTCGTAATCGGTTGGGACGGCGCCGACTGGCGCATCCTCGACCCCATGCTTCAGTCGGGGGCGCTGCCCAGTCTCGCTGCTCTGCTCGAGCGGGGCGGCCGTGCCGTGTTGAAGTCGACAGTGCCCACGCACTCCTGGTCGGCGTGGCCGTCGTTCCTCACCGGAGTGGATCCGGACGACCACGGCGTCTACGACATCCTGGAGACCAGGGGGGAGTCCCGTCGCCAGTACCCAGTCTCCTTCCATTCGATCCGGGAACGGACTTTCTTGGCGGACCTCACCCGAGCAGGCGTCGAGACCATCATGGTGAACGTGCCCCTGACCTTCCCCCCGCCGGAGATCAAGGGGAAACTGATCGCCGGGGGGGTTCTTCCCAAGCGCCGAGCGTTCACCTATCCCGAGTCGCTCGAGGGCGAGCTGGAGGCAGCCGGGTCACCGTGGCCCATCAATGGCACCTCGTGGGTGACATTCCGTAACCGGCCCGAGCCTCTCCTGGAAGAAGCCTACTGGTTCATCCGGGCCAGGCAGAAGGCCTGCGAACATCTCCTGGGTGCCACCGACTGGCATGTGGCATGTGTGGTGTTCGTGGAAACCGACCGCGTCCAGCACTGCCTCGCCAAATACGTCTCGCCGGATCATCCCGAATACGCGGAGCTCTCCAGGACGGCCCTGGCGGAGAAGGTTCGTGACATGTACCGGCTGCTGGACGACTGCATGGGAGGCCTCGTCGCAGGGACCCGGCCCGAGGACCTGATCCTCTTCATGAGCGATCACGGGATGCAGTCGTGCACCGGTGCCGTGAACATGGACCGGTTGCTGGAGCGCCTGGGGTTCCTCGAGTTCTCGGCGTCCAACGCGGTGCTGGGCCCCATGCAGTGGGGTCCCATCCGGACAATCGCGCGGAGGGTGTACGACCTCCTTGGGGTGCACGGGAGGGTGGCCCTGCCGCAGTCGGTGAACTGGTCGAAGACCAAGGCGTATACCAGCGTCCGGTCGACGGGGGAGGGGATCTCGGTGAACCTCGCCGGACGAGAGCCCGGCGGAATCGTGGAGGCTGCGGATTTGGAGCGGGTTCGAGATGAGGTGGCCGAGGCCGTGTCGTCGTTCGTCGACCCCCGCACCGGCCGGAGTCCTGTGGGGAGAGTGTGGCGGCGCGAAGAGGTGTTCAAGGGCAAGCACGCCGCTGAGGCACCCGACCTGCTCCTCGAACCCGCGCCGCTGTACAGCCTGACCCACGCCCGCGCCGCTGTGGAGGCGGCCAACTGGCTCTCCGGCGATCACCGAGTGGACGGTGTGCTTGCCGCCGCGGGGGCGCAAGCCGATGCTTCCAGCTTCCCCGAGACTGCGAGGCTCGTGGACCTGGCGCCGACGATCCTGGCGGCCGCGGGCGCTCCGGCCTCGGTCCGGCATTCAGGCTCCGTCCTGCCGGCCATCGTGGGCGGAGAGCTGGCCCTGGCCGCGAACCACGAAGGGCGAGGGGATTCGCTCCAGGCCAGATCCGACCTGGACGACGCCGAGGCGGAGGAAGTCGAGGAGCACCTCCGTGGGCTCGGGTACCTCGAGTAGTCCACCCGGCTCCGGGCGTGACCGGGCACCCCTCCGTGGCTTGCGGGCAGCCATCCAGGCCGCGCTCCCCAGGGAGAGGTTCGGGGATCACCTGGCCATCCTGTCGGGCACCGGGCAGAACGTCGCGGGTCTGGCGATCTTCGTCGTGGCGACGTTCGCCACGAACATCCTGATCTCTCGCGTCCTCGGCGCCTCCGCGCTGGGGACGATCACCCTGGCCACCCAGCTCGCCTTCGTGGGTGGGGCGGCCACCCGGTTCGGCATGGACATGGCCGCGGTCCGGCGGGTGGCCGTTGACGTCGGCAAAGGGGAGCCGGGCCGAGCCCGCTCGGTGATGGCCCGGGCGGTGTCCATCGCCGCAGCCGCCAGCGCAGTAGTCGCGCTGTTGATCTTCCTGGGGGCCGGCCGGCTGGCTTCGTCACTTTCAGGGACGCCGGCTGCCTTCCGGGCGGCTGCGCTGGCCCTCCCGTTCGTCGCGCTGTGCCAGGTTTACCTGGGCGGAACTCGGGGGCTGAAGATCATGCGACACACGCTCTCCATCTACTGGGCGGGGCAGCCTCTGGTGTGGATCGCGGCGATGACGCTCGGGTGGGTCGTTCGGCAGTCGATCGGGGTCAGCGTCCTGGCCTACGCCCTGTCGTGGTTCTTGGCGACGCTGGCGGCGTGGTTCGTCTGGGAGCGGGAGACCTCGGCGTTCCCGTCCCTCCGCGCGGAGCCGGACGAGGTCCGGGAGCTGGTGAGGTACGGGGCGCCTCGAGCCCCAGCCGCTCTCCTGGCCCAGCTCCTGTTCTGGACCGACTATTTCGTGTTCAGCCACTATGCGCGCGGAGCGGAGCTCGGCGTGTACGCAGCCGCCGTTCGGGTGGCCCAAGCTCTGGTGCTCTTCCTGATCGCGGTCAACTACATGTTCAGCCCGTTCGTGGCGGACCTTCACGCCAGGGGAGAACGAGATCGCCTGGACGGCCTGTTCAAGACCCTGACCCGATGGGTCGTGGCCGGCACGTTGCCCATCCTGATCCTGCTGGTGATCGAGCCAGGGCCGGTCCTTCGTCTGTTCGGCGGTGAGTTCGAGTCCGGGACCACCGCCCTTCGGATCCTCCTGATCGGCCAGGCGGTGAACGTGGCGACGGGCAGCGTCGGATTCATCCTCGTCATGGTTGGGCGCACCGGTTGGGATCTGGCCGTATACGCATCCTCGTTCGTCCTGGACCTGGTGATCGCGTTCGTTCTGGTGCCGCACCTGGGCGCGAAGGGAGCGGCGGTGGCCCAGGCCGTGACCCTCGTGGTCTCCAACGCGGCCCGGCTGTACCTGGTGTGGCGATTCCTGCGGATCCAACCCTTCAACCGCCACTATGCGAGGCTGGCTGCCCCGGCAGCCCTCGGAGGGTTGGCGATGTGGGCGACGCATGTTCTCCTCCGCCATGCGGCCTGGCCAGTGGACCTGACACTGAGCGCGGCTCTGGGGACCGTCGTCTACGCCGGCGCTCTGTTTGGCTTCGGCCTGGCCCCCGCCGAGAAACGAGCGCTCAAGCGCGTGATGGGACGAGCGGAGTAGCGATCATCCAGTGTGGGGTGATCACGACGCCCCGGGACGGCGGATTAGCCCGACCAGCTCCATGTGCGAGTTCGGGGCTCTAGCGGAAGCCCGGGACGGGTAGCATTCGCGCATGAAAGACGACGATCGTGCGCATGCTGACCGCCGGCTCAAGGGGGACCTCATCATCTGGCTGTCCACGGTCAATGCCCAGGGCCAGCCGCAGACCTCGCCGGTGTGGTTCTGGTGGGATGGCGAGGCCGTGGTGTTGTTCAGCATGCCACGCTCGGCGAAAGTCGCGAACATCCGCCAGAACCCGAAGGTCTCGTTGAATCTGGACGGAAACGGTCAGGGGGGAGACATCGTGTCGATCGAAGGCACGGCGGAGCTATTCGATGACAAGCCCCTCACGGAGTTCCCGGAGTACCTCGAGCGGTACAGGGAAAAGCTCGAGGCCATGGGATACGAGCCCGAGCCCTTCGCCCACGCCTTCTCCGCCGGGATCAGGGTCACCCCGACTCGATTCCGCGTGTACATCTAGCCGATCCGGGCCAGGCGAAGGGCGTGTTTCACAGCTTCTGTCGGCGTGGACGCGCGGACGATCGGGTCGGCGACCAGGCGTCCGGGCTTCGCCAGCTCCCATGTCCCCAGGCCGACTACGGGCACTCCGGTCTTCAGGGCCAGCGCGATCTCGGATAGGGTTCCGAACTCTCCGGCGATGGCGATGACGACGTCGGCGGACCGAACGATGAGGGCGTTGCGCATTTCGCCCATGCCGGTGACGATCGATACGCCGAGATGAGCGTTGGCGGCCGAACGACCCGAGCCGGGGAGGATTCCGACGCTGGTCCCGCCCTCCTCTTGGACACCCCGGGCCGCGGCCTCCATCACGCCTCCCAGGCCCCCGCAGACCAGGATCGCCCCTGCCCTGGCCAACAACCTTCCGATCTCTTCGGCCTGGGCGGCGACGTAGGGGGGAGCGGGGTCGGGTCCGCACACCGCCACGTAGACCTGGCTCATCCCCTCCTCACCCCCACGTCTTCCCGAGCATCGCCGCAAGGAGCGCCACGGCGCCCTGCTTGTCGAGGGGCTCGTTGCCGTTGCCGCACTTGGGCGACTGGACGCAGGACGGGCATCCCCTGGCGCAGGGACACTGCCGCACGGCCTCGAACGTCGCCTCCAATAGCCGCCCGCCCGACTCGTAGCCGCGTTCGGCGATCCCGGCCCCACCTGGATACCCGTCGTAGATGAAGATCGTGGCTCCGGCGGTGTCCGGATGAAACGGCGTCGACAGGCCACCCACGTCCCACCGGTCGCACGTGGCCACAAGGGGAAGGAGGCCGATGGCGGCATGCTCGGCGGCGTGGGCGGTGCCCGGGAGGTCCGCGGCGGTGATCCGGGCCCGCAGCAACAGGCGCTTGGGAAGGATCCACCACAGGGCCTTCGTGGTGAGGGTCTGGGGCGGGAGGTCCAGGGCGACCTCGTCGAGCACTTCCTGGGTCGACGGGAGCTTGCGCTGGAACCCGATGACCTGCCGGGTCACCCTCACCTCCCCGTACAGCGCGGGTACCTCGTTAACTGCCCCCTGGTCGAGGATTCGGAGGACCTCGACGTCGGTGATGTCGCGGGTCTGCGTGTAGTAGTCGGCCGAGCTCCTCGTCACCAGGGCCACCTTGCGTTCGAGGTCCAGCGCCTCGACCTCGTATTGTTCGCCCTGGTGGAGGTAGACCGCCCCGGGATGGACGTGCCAGAAGGCCCGGGCCTCGTCCACCGTCCCGAGTAGCGCACCCGTCTCCTGGTCCACGATGGCGAAAAGCGACCCGGAGGCCGACCGGATGTCAACCCGGCCATGAGGTGACTCCCGGCCTCGCTGGTACAAGAGGCCTCGCCGCCAGAACAGCTCGTCGGAGGCGACCATCCGTTCGACCGCTTCCGAGGCTCCCTCGCTGAACCCGTCGACCTCTTCTGCCGTCATGGGCTGCTCGCGGGCCGCGCAGGCGATGTGGGGTTCCAGGACATAGGGGTTGGTGGGGTCGACCACCACCGCCTCCGGTGGCTTCTGGAACAGGTCGGCCGGATGCTGCACCAGGTACTGATCCAGGGGATCGTCTTGGGCGATAAGCATGGCCAGGGACGAACCCGATCGCCGCCCAGCCCGACCGGCCTGTTGCCACATGGAGGCCCGAGTTCCCGGATACCCGGCCAGCAGCGCGGCATCCAGCGATCCCACGTCGATGCCCAGCTCCAGGGCGGAAGTGGCTGCGACGCCCAAGAGCTCGCCGGATGCAAGCGCCCGCTCGAGCTGCCGGCGTTCCTCAGCCAGATACCCGGCGCGATACGTCTTCACCCGGCGCTTCAGTCCGCCTGGCAGCTCGCGCCGGGCGAACTCCGCCACCAACTCGGCGGCCCGGCGTGACCGGCAGAAGGCGATCGTGCGAACCTCCTCTTCCACCAGGTCCCGGAGCATCCACGACGCTTCCGTGATCGCGCTGCGGCGCAGGCCCAGCTCCTCGTCGACGAGGGGTGGGTTCCACAGGACGAATTGCTTCTCCCCGCGTGGCGAGGCGTCCCGATCGATGTGGTCGAACGGAAGCCCGACCAATCGCTCGGCCAGGTCGGCGGGGTTACCGATGGTGGCTGAGCACAGGACGAACTGCGGCTGCCCTCCGTAGTGCGCCACCAGCCGGCGAAGGCGCCTGAGGATCATGCCAACGTGGGAGCCGAACACGCCTCGGGCCACGTGGGCCTCGTCCACGACCACCAACGACAGGCGAAGGAAGAAGTCGGCCCACCTCGGGTGCCCGGGCAGGATCGAGATGTGGAGCATGTCGGGATTCGTCATCACCAGGTTGGCGTTGCGCCGGATCAGGGGCCGCTCGGCCTTCGGCGTGTCGCCGTCGTACACGGCCGCCCGGACCTGGGGGAGCTTCAGATCCCGGACCTGCCTCAGCTGGTCCCTGGCCAGAGCCTTGGTAGGGAACAGGTAGAGGGCGGTTCTCTTCTCGTCGGCGATGGCGGTCCTGGCGAAAGCGAGGTTGTACACGAGCGTCTTCCCGGAGGCCGTACCGGTGGCGATGATGACGTTTCTCCCACCGTCCAGGACGCTGAGGGCCTCGCGCTGGTGCGGGTATAGACCGTCGATGCCGAGCAGGGCGAGCCGCCGGCGGAGGACCTCTGGCACGTCGGGGAACGGTTCCAGGACGGGATCCCGGGCCTGCAGGATCTCCACGTGCGCCAGGGAGGCTTCGCTCCCGTCGAGCCTGGCGAGACGATCGACGAACCCCCTGGCGTCCACTGCCCGATCGTAGACGGGTTCCCTCGAGATTGAACCCGCGAACTCCTTGGCGGGCCAGCCGGATGGGACAATGGCCTCCCCCGTCCTGCCCGTTCTGGTGAGAGGGGATCGCGCGTTGGAATGGTTCGAGCTCGGGGTGGCGCTGGTCGTGATCCTGTTCTCCGCCGAGCTGTTCACCAACGGGGTGGAATGGATCGGCGAGAACCTCGGGCTCTCGGAGGGGGCCGTCGGGAGCGTGCTGGCCGCGGTGGGGACGGCCCTTCCGGAGACACTCCTGCCACTGGTGGCCATCCTGGTCGGTCGCGAGGCAGGCAAGGAGATCGGCATCGGGGCGATCCTCGGCGCCCCGTTCATGCTCTCCACGCTGGCGATGTTCGTGGTCGGGACCGCCGTCTTGATCCTGGCGCGGGGACAACGTCGCTCCACCGATCTGATGGGCGACCGACGGGTCCTGCTTCAGGATCTCGGCTACTTCCTGGTGATGTACGCGCTGGCCCTGGTAGCCGGGCTCTTCCATCCGAAATGGTTCAAGTGGCTCCTCGCTGCCGCCCTCATTGTCGGGTATGCCTTCTATGTGAAGCGCCACTTCGCCTCCCCCGCGAAGACCGTGGGGGAGGCCGAGGCGACGGGAGAAGTAAAGCCGCTTTACCTTCGGCGGTGGATCCGGAGCCTGCGGGGAAGGGCGGTGGAGAACCCGACGCCCCCGCCGACGTGGGCGAGCATCGCGCAGACGCTCGTTTCCCTCGTCGGCATCATCGGAGGGGCTCGTGTGTTCGTGCTGGGGATCGACCGGATCGCCAAGACCTTCGCGATCCCTCCGCTGGCACTGGCCCTGCTCATCGCGCCGATCGCCACCGAGCTACCCGAGAAGTTCAACAGTGTGATCTGGGTGCGGCGGCGCAAGGACACACTGGCCCTGGGCAACCTCACCGGCGCCATGGTGTTTCAGTCGTCGTTTCCGGTGACCATCGGCCTGCTGCTCACCCCGTGGCGGTTCAGCGGTGCCGAGAACGTGGATTCGTTGGTGGCCGCCGTCGTGGCCCTCGCCGCGGGCGCCGTCTTGTGGCTGACGCTGAAGGTGCGGGGGAACCTCGGCGCGAGGTTGTTGCTGGCGCAGGGAGCGTTCTTCGCGGGTTACGTCGTGTTCGTGCTGCTCAGGCTGTAGCTCAGTTTCGTTTCCTCCCTATCCGACGACGCCGTCCTTGCGCATGTCGGTGTAGATCCGGCGTGCCGAGCTCGTGATGAACACCACGCTGGCCGATCCGACGTTGCCAACCCTCGCCGGCACCACAAGGTTCTTCACCTTGCTGGCGGGAATGGAACTGGCGGTGAGGGCGAGGTCCAGCAGCGTGCTCACGCCGAGGTCGGTCCGAATGTTCCGCCAGCCCGCGGCGATCCAGGTGAAGACCTTGCCGGGGTCCTTGTCGAAGACCTTGTGGAGCTGGGACAGGGCGGCGAGTAGCAGCCTCCCCTGATTGCGAGAACGGCCGAGGTCACCTCCGGGCACGTCGTGCCGATCGCGGGCAAAGGCCAGAGCCTTCCGGCCGGTGAAGTGGTGCGTCCCTTTGCTGAAGTTGGCTCCCGAGAACCGATCGTGCATCGAGCGTGGCACGTAGACCTTGAGGCCGCCGATCGCATTGACCATGCGGACCAGGCCCTTGAACGACGTGAGCATCCAGAAGTCGATGCGGATGCCCGTGATGCTCTCGATGGTCCTCACCACGAGGGTCGGCCCGCCAAGCGTCATCGCGGTATTGATCTTGGTGGTCCCGTGGCCGGGAATGTGCACCCAGGAGTCGCGAGGGAACCCCAGGATGGTGGCACGGTGACGCTTGAGGTCGACGCCGATGATGTGGATCGAGTCCGAGCGCTGCCCGGTGATGCTCTGGCCCGGCCGGGCGTCGCTGCCCAGCGCCAAGATGAACAGCGGGCGCTTCCCCTGGAGGGCCGGAACATACGAGGCGCCGTGAGCCGAATGGATCTCCACGATGTCCGCCGCTCGGGCCCGGCCGGACCGGCCGGTCGTTCCCAGGCCCTCGGCCGTTACCGTCGCCACCGCAGCCACCGCGACGACGACCCCCACGCCTCGTAGGAACAGCCTGGGCCTTCTCACTCTGTGCCGGCGGGGAGGCCGGGCGCAGAGGGGTTCGCGAGAGTGCCTCATGGGCTCGCTCCGGAGGAGGGCGACGCGCTCGACGTGGGGGTGGCGGACCCGCTCGCGCCCGGGGACGGTGAAGGGGAGGGCGCTTGCACTTCGGTCTTCGCCCTCGGGTAGCCGACCACGAGCCATCTCCCCCCCGGGGCCGGTCGCACGAGGAAGCTGGCTCGGTTCGACACCAGCACGGCCTCCCCGCCCGAGAGTGTCCCCGACGCGTCGAAAGCCACGACCGCGATGGCGGCCTGCGGTCGGCCACTTGGGTCGAGGAGCACCCGCAGGGAGAGCGAAGCGTTCGTGACCGACAATTGGTCGATGGTCGTCCCGGCCTCCCCGAGGGTCAGCGACTCGGCATCCGACTTCGCCTGCTCCCGGACCGCCGGGGCGAATGCGTTCCACGCGCCTGCCGGCAGACCCTGTTGCCGAGCCTTCGGGTCGGTGAAGGCAGTGTCGTAGAAAGCAGAGAGAGTCTTTTGGATCTCGGTGGCGGCTCTCCGCGTCGAGGCGGCGTTTCTCTTCCCCGTGGGGACCGCGTTGGTCTTGGAGATGGTAAACACGAACGCCTCTCGCGGCGGGGGAGGCGGAGGGGGAGGCTGGCTCGGGCCCGGAGACGGGCCGCCCCCTCGGCCGATGAAGAGGATCGCGCCGGCCGCGATCAGCCCGAGCGCCACAATGGCGGCGCCGACGCGTGCAGCCCACCACGATCCGGACCGGGACTGTCCCCCATTGTCGCTGGGGCCAGCCAAGACGGCGGAGCGGTCGTTCTGAGGCAACGACTCGCTCTGCGAGGGCGGTTCACCTGGTGGGGCGGGGCGCATCGGGCAGGGAGGTTAGCGTCCGGCGCGCCGAATTACAACGACGGCTCTCGTCGAGGGAAGGCGAGCGACCCCTGGTGTAAACTGGCCGCTCCATGGACCTCGAAGTCGAGACGCAGACGCGGGGCGACGCAAGCGTGCTCGTCCTGCGCGGGGAGATCGACGTGTACACCGCACCGCGGCTGCGCCAGACGATCGTCGACCTCGTGGACGGAGGCGCGACGCGCATGGTGGTGGACATGGAGAAGGTGGACTTCCTCGACTCCACGGGGCTCGGTGTCCTGGTCGAGGGCCTCAAGCGGATCAAGAGTCGCCAGGGGAGCCTGGCCATCGTGGCCACGCAGGACAAGATCTTGAAGATCTTCGACATCACCGGCCTGAACAAGGCCTTCCCCATCCACGGCTCGGTCGACGATGCGTTGAAGGAGCCGGTCTCCGGGGCATGATGCCGGGCGGAGATGGCGCCCAGGATGTCCCCGAGCTCGAGCTGGAGTTCCCGCCCAAGCCCGAGTTCGTCGGCACGGCCCGACACGCCGTGTCTGCGTTGATCCGCCTCCGCGATCTCCCCGATGACCTGGTCCAGGACGTGAAGCTGGCCGTGTCCGAGGCGTGCACCACGGCCATCGCCGACGGCCCGGGCGAAGGCCCGCCCATCCGGGTTTTCGCTTCCGCAGACATGGACCGGGTCGTGCTCGAGGTGATCGATCCGGGGACGGGCGTGGAGCGCGCGGTAGAGGGACGCCCCACCGAGATCGACACGGACGAGCTGCCGTTCGACAGGGTGCTCTCGCTTCCCATCATCCGGGGGCTTGTCGATGAGGTTGCCATCACCCCTCTCGAGGAACAGGGGATGAGCCTACGGATGGTGCTCTCGGTGAGGCCGGAGGGGGACGGAAGGGCCGACGGCTAGCTCTGATCCACTGCGGTCCGGCCTCGTCCGGGCGGGCCTGGTGGCGTGGTCGGCCATCGGGATCCTGATCCTCGGCTACCTGGCGTATCGGTTCGTCCTCGTCCCGGTGCGCATCGCGTTCGGCCCGCTCCTGCTTGCTCTGGTCATCGTCTATCTGCTGAATCCGATCGTGTCGCGCCTCGAGTCTCGTGGGCTGCCCCGAGTGTGGGGGACGCTCCTCACCTACATGGCGTTCCTCGCCGTCGTTGGGGTGGCCTTGCGTTTTCTCATCCCCATCGTGGCCGACCAGGTATCGAGCTTCGTTTCCACCGTCCCCGGACTTCTGGACCGGGCACAGAAGTCACTGGTGGACGCGGCCCGGCGCCTGGGGATCGAGGTGAGGTCCACCGACATCCTGGCCGGCCTCAGCCCTCAGGGGGAGGCCGGCAGCTTCATCACGCGGATCTTCAGCTTCACTGCCGGGTTCGTGCACGCGCTCGTCGTGTTCGTGTTGGGGGCCGTCCTCGGCTTCTACCTATTGGTCGATCTCCCGAAGGTGCAGCGGGCAGCGATGGCCCTGATACCTCTGAGGCGCCGGGGAGAGGTCCGCGCGGTCCTGGAGAAGATGGGACGAGCGCTCGGCGGGTATTTTCGTGGCCAGCTGCTGGTGGCTGCCTTCGTCGGTGTGGCTTCCATGCTCGGCCTGTACATCGTGGGCCTGCCGTACTGGGCCCTGGTGGGAGCGGTGGCTGGGCTGTTCAATCTCATCCCGCTGATCGGACCGTTCATTGGCGCGGTGCCGGCCCTGTTCATCGCCTTCACCACCAGCGAGAGCGGCGGCCTGCTCCACCTCCGCCCTGGGTTGCCGATGGCCGTCGGTGCAGCCCTGGCGCTCCTGGCGGTCCAGCAGATCGACAACCACATCATCAGCCCCAACGTGATGGCCCGGACGGTCAAGCTACATCCAGTAACGGTGATGCTCGGCCTGCTGATCGGAGGAACGCTCGCCGGGCTGGTCGGGATGCTCATCACCGTGCCGGTGATCGCCTCGGCGAAGATCGTTCTGCTTCACCTTTGGGACAGCAGGGTCCAGTGGCCCCCGGGCGGATCCGTCGGCGAGCCGCCCGGTCCTGAACCGGAGCCGCGGGATCGAGCTCTGGCCGGGAGCATCGAGCGAGGGGGCGGGCAGTCGACCAGGTAAGCTGAACGTGCTCGAAGGGGAGTAGTCCACCTCGGGTTCACCGTCAGCACGGCCGGCGAGTGTCCGGCCCGGTGACTCGGCCGCACCGTCTTCCGGAGCCGCGGCCGGACGAGACCTTCGGCCTGATGCGGGCTGGAGGTACGTCGGATGGTGGACTGGTACATCTGGGTTGGCTTCATCGGGTTCATCGCGCTCGTTCTCCTGCTCGATCTCGGAATCTTCCATCGCCAAGCCCATCGGGTCCTGTTCAAGGAAGCCCTCGGCTGGACCGCCGTCTGGGTGACCCTGGCGATGGTCTTCGTCTTGGTGATGTGGGTCTGGCAAGGGGGGCAGGTGGCCGGCGAGTTCCTGGCCGGCTATCTGATCGAGTGGAGCCTCTCCCTGGACAACGTCTTCGTATGGATCCTGATCTTCACGCATTTCTCCGTCCCGGCCCGATATCAGCATCGCGTGCTCTTCTGGGGCATCGTCGGGGCTGTCGCCCTCCGGCTGGGATTCATCCTGGGCGGAACGGCTCTGATCCACCGGTTCGATTGGATCACGTACGTCTTCGGCGTCCTGTTGCTGGTTACTGCCATCCGCTTCCTCACCAGGAGGGAGCAGGAGAGGTCGATCGGGGAAACGGCGATCCTTCGCCTGGTCCGTCGGTTCATCCCAGTGACGGACAGCTACGAGGGACAGAACCTCACGGTGAGGCGGGGAGGGAAGCTGCTGGCGACGCCGCTCCTGGCGGTCCTGATCGTGGTCGAGCTGACGGACGTGGTCTTCGCCGTCGACTCGATCCCGGCGATCTTCGCCGTGACCCAGGACGCCTTCGTCGTGTTCGCGTCGAACGCGCTGGCGGTTCTGGGACTTCGATCGCTCTACTTCGTGCTGGCAGGAGCGGTGAGTCGCTTCCATTACCTCCGGCCCGCACTTGCGGCCCTGCTGGGCTTCGTCGCGGTGAAGATGCTGATCGCGGAATGGATCCACATCCCCATCGGGATCTCGCTGGCCTCGATCGTGGCGATCCTCGCCGTGGGTGCCTTCGCCTCGCTGATCCACCTCCGACGCCACCCCGAGGACAGAATGGGAGTCAGGACGTCGGCTTCTCCCGATACGCGATGACGTGCAACTTCTCCACCGTGAGCGGATCACGGTGGCCCCGGCGAGGCCCTCGCTCCGCACGAGCTCGACGATGGCCTCATAGAGCGGTTTGCCATGCCATGGAGAACGTCGTGTATGCACCCAAGAACCCGATCAACAGGGCCGAGCGCAACCACAGGGCGATGGTCAACCGCTCTGTGAGAAGGGTGAACAGGAATCCGAGCACGAGGGCGCCACTGATGTTGACGACGAAGGTCCCCCAGGGAAATGCGCCTCCACGGCGGCTGCCAGGTCGCTTCGGGTAGACTCCACCCGAGCTCTGGAGCGCCGGGAAGCCTGGTCGGCATGTCGTTCGCGGCATGGGATCAGGTTTCCCGGCGCTCTTTCTCGTTGCGGGACGGTGGCGATGGAAACCCGAGTCGACGTCATCCTCCAGGTGTTCGTCATCTTCGTCGCGGCGAAGGCCGCGGCGGAGGTGTTCGTCCGGCTCGACCTCCCGGCGATCGCCGGCGAGCTCCTGCTCGGAGTCCTCCTGGGGCCCCACGTGGCGGGACTGATCGAGGTCAACCAGACTACGGAAACGCTCGCCGAGTTAGGAATCGTGATCCTGCTGTTCACTGTGGGGCTGCAGACTCCAGTCTCCGGGTTGATCCGGGTGGGCCGGTCTTCGCTCATCACGAGCTTCGCCGGGATTGTGGCCGCGGGATCCACGGCGGTCCTGGTAATGGTCGCATTCGGGTTCTCACTGCACGAAGGTTTGCTCGTCGGGACGGCCCTGGCCGCGTCGAGCGTCGGGGTGGCAGCCCGAGTCTTCCAGGACCTCGGGCTGACGGGCTCGCGGCAAGCTCGGGTCGTCCTGGGAGCATCCATCGTGGACGACGTGGCGACCCTGGCCCTGTTCCCGTTCTTGTTCGGGCTGGGCGCACAGGGCAAGTCGACGGGCAGCGTCCTCACCGGGCTCGTCGGCATCGTGGTGTTTATCGGGCTCGTGATCGTTCCGGGCTCCAGGATCACCCGCCGGCATCCCACCATCCTGGAGCGTGCGAAGCTTCGCCGGGCACCGTTCGTTATGGCCTTGGCTCTGTGTCTTGGATTGGCTGCCCTCGCCGAGCAGGTCGGTCTGGCCGCCTTGGTCGGAGCCTTCCTCGCTGGGATGGTGCTCGCCGAGACTCGGGAGCGCTACGAGTTGGACCGCCGGATGCTCCCGCTCTTCGATTTCCTGGTGCCGTTCTTCTTCGTGGTCGCGGCGGCCAGGATGGATCCGAGGGCGGTCCTCTCCGGCCACCTGGGACTGACGGCGACCCTGGTGGCGGTGACGATCGTGGCGAAGCTCGCGGGATGCGGGGCCGGCGCCAGTGGGTTGAGTGCCCGGCGCCGCCTGCAGGTGGGCGCGGGAATGGTCCCGAGGAACGAGGTAGCTCTGGTGGTGGCCGCGGCCGGTCGAGCCGCCGGCGCCCTGTCCGCAGAGCTATTCTCGGTCGTCGTTGCCGCCGTCATCGTGTCCACGCTCGTCGCGCCGCCCCTCCTCCGTGTGCTAATACCTCCCGCGGAGCGCGGTCCGGAGCGGGCCCTCGAGGGGCCTCCGGAAGCACCGGGTGGAGAAGAAGGGCACAATGTTCCGTGAGCTATAATCCCCGGCCGACCTGGGCCTTTGGGGCCTCGACCGCGCGACCGACATACCGCACCAAGGAGGAACCGTGATGTCCTTACTCGCCCAGGAAGGAGGTCTCGGCCAACGTGTCCTCTTCCATCCCTTCGAGGACACCTCGCTCTGGGTGATCCTGGCCGTCTCCCTCCTCGCCCTCGGGGTCGCCTATGTCTTCAGTCGGGAGGTCCTGGCGGCTTCGGAAGGCACCGAGAAGATGAAGGAGATCGCCCGGGCCATCCAGGTGGGCAGCCGGGCCTACCTGAACCGGCAGTTCCGCACCCTGGGCGTGTTCATGGGCATCCTGTTCGTCGCTCTGTTCTTCGTCCTGCCCGTGCCGAAGGACGCCGCCCACTCGGCCATCGCCATCAGGCTGGGTCGTTCGATAGCCTTCATCCTCGGCGCCGGGTTCTCCGCGATCACCGGGTTCTCCGGCATGTGGCTTGCCGTGCGGGGCAACGTTCGGGTGGCGAATGCCGCGCGAGAGGCCGGGCTGCGCCGGGCCATGCGCCTCGCATTTCGCACGGGGGGCGTGGCCGGGATGTTCACGGTGGGGCTGGGATTGTTGGGCGCCACGGCCATCCTGATCATCTACAAGCAGGACGCCACCAGCGTGCTGGTGGGGTTCGGGTTCGGCGGGGCCCTCCTGGCCATGTTCATGCGGGTGGGCGGGGGGATTTTCACCAAGGCCGCCGATGTCGGCGCCGACCTGGTGGGGAAGGTCGAGAAGAACATCCCCGAAGACGACCCGCGCAACGCCGCCGTCATCGCCGACAACGTTGGTGACAACGTGGGCGACTGCGCGGGGATGGCGGCCGACCTGTTCGAGTCCTACGAGGTGACCCTGGTCGCCTCGATCATCCTGGGCGCGGCGGCCTTCGCCAATTCCCCGAAAGGGGCCATCGTCGGCGTCATGTTCCCGCTGTTCGTCCGGGCTATCGGGGTGATCACCTCGATCATCGGGATCCTCGCTGTGGCTCCGCGCAGCGAGACCGAGCACGGCATGAAGGCCATCAACCGGGGGTTCTTCCTGTCGGCCGCGGCCTCTGCCATCGGGGTGGTCTTCCTCGCCGCCTCTTACGTGGGCGACCTCAGGGTGTTCTGGGCCGTGTTCATCGGCCTGATCCTGGCCAGCCTGATCCAGGTCCTCACCGAGCACTTCACCTCGACCACCCGAAAGCCCGTCAAGGAGATCGCGGAGTCCTCGTTGACGGGCCCGGCCACCGTGATCCTGCAGGGGTTCTCCGTGGGCCTCGAGTCCACCGTATGGGCCATCCTGATCATCGGGGGCGCCGTGGCCTCGGCCTTCTACCTGGGGAACAACACGGCCGAGGCGCTGTACTTCATCTCGCTCACCGGCATGGGCATGCTCACAACCGTGGGCGTGATCGTGTCGATGGACACCTACGGGCCGGTGTCGGACAATGCCCACGGGATCGCCGAGATGTCCGGCGGCCTGGGCGAGCGAGCCGATGAGATCATGACCGGGCTCGACGCCATCGGGAACACCACCAAAGCCATCACCAAGGGGATGGCCATCGCCACGGCCGTCATCGCGGCGACGTCGCTCTTCGGCTCCTTCCGGGAAGCGCTCATCCTCGAAGGGTTCAAGTTCTCCGGCGTCCGCATCGACATCCCCGAAGTGCTGGTCGGGCTGTTGGTGGGAGGCTCGGTGGCCTTCCTGTTCTCCTCTCTGGCCATCAGGGCCGTGGGCCGGGCGGCGTCCCAGGTGGTGATCGAGGTCAGGAAGCAGTTCCGCGAGCACCCCGGGATCATGGAAT
>WNFU01007051.1_pt1 | contig 24320 bp, 10 predicted proteins | sample 5400121 | NCBI WGS metagenome assembly WNFU01 (sample SAMN13153360, study PRJNA577476) | soil metagenome | isolation source: 100 cm soil or saprolite under grassland replicate 1 | place: USA:California | collected 2016-06-15
TGCGGATTGAAAGTGGATGCACGCACCGACATCTTCAGTCTGGGTGTGGTGTTTTACGAAATGTTGGCGGGGCAAGCGCCGTTCACGGGGGCGACGACGGCGGATACTATTAGTGTGCTGCTTCACAAGGAACCCCAAGCACTTTCGACGCTCTCGCCCGACGTCCCCGCTGATTTGCAACACATTATCAGTAAGGCTCTGCGGAAGGACAGGGAGGAGCGCTATCAAACCATCAAGAGTCTGCTCACTGATTTGAAGACGCTCAAGCAGGAGTTGGACTTTACCGCCAGGCTGGAACGCAGTGCTCCTGCGAGCAACAAAGGATCTGCTACTAAGAGCGCCCAACCGACGGCCGAGCAGGCGACAACACAGAGCGCTGAGACGCAAACCAGCGCTGCGCGACAGACTTCTAGCGCGGAATATCTCGTCGAGAGCATTGCCCAACACCGGATCGCTTTCGCCTCCGGGCTAGCCCTTCTCTTCCTGATCGCGATTGCCAGCGCTTACTTGCTATACAACCGTCAAGCGCCGTTCCCGGCACAGATTGAATCTATCGCCGTGCTGCCATTCGTCAATGCGAGCGGCAATACCGATGTCGAGTATTTGTCGGACGGAATAACCGAGTCGCTCATCAACAGCCTGTCACAACTGCCGCATCTGTCGGTAAAAGCGCGCAGCTCCGTGTTTCGCTACAAAGGCAAAGAGGTTGAGCCGCAACAAGTGGCCACGGAGTTATCGGTGCAGGCCATCGTGAACGGGCGTGTAGTGCAACGCGGTGATGACTTGACGGTGTACTTATCGTTGGTTGATGCGCATAACGGTAATCAGCTGTGGGGCGAGCAGTACGATCGAAGATTAACAGACCTTGTTTCATTACAAAGCGAGATTGCCCGCGACGTTTCACAGAAGCTGCGAGTGCGGTTGTCCAGCGCGGACGAACAGAAAGTGGCGAAGAACTACACCACAAATGTGGAAGCCTATCAGCTTTATCTCAAGGGACGCTATCACGTTTTCAAAGTAACGCCGCCGGAAGTTCAAAAAGGCATTTCATATTTCCAACAAGCGATCGAGATTGACCCATCTTATGCGCTCGCTTACGTTGGACTCTCGCACGCATATCGTACTTTTTCGCTGTCGTTCGACGTGCCTGCAATTGAGGGCATGGCGAAAGCGAAAGCGGCGGCGCAAAAGGCAGTCGAAATCGACGACACACTTTCCGAAGCTCATACCGCTCTCGGGTGGGTCATATTCTGGTATGAGTGGGACTTCAGCGCAGCGGAAAATCAGCTCAAACGAGCCTTGGAACTGAATCCGAACAGCGCGGACGCTCATTGGGCTCACGGGCACCTCCTCTCAAACCTGGGGAGGCACGCAGAAGGACTCGCGGAAATAAACCGCGCCAGAGAACTCGATCCGCTTAATTTGATAGTCAACATGACCGAAGGGCAAATGCTGCTTTACGCCGGACACACCGACAACGCGCTAGCAGTATTGCAGAAGACCTTTGAACTGGACTCGAAACTATGGCTCACTCATATGGTTGCTGCGAATGCCTATATTGAGAAGGGAATGTTTGAAGAAGCTTTGGCAGAAGCACGCGAGGCGAAAGAACTCAACGGTCGTAGTTCCGTCCCAATCTCGTTGGTTGGCTACGCGTTGGCGAAGTCTGGCAAACAAGGCGCGGCGCGAGCAGTGCTTGAAGAGTTACGGAAGTTGTCAAACCAGCGGTATGTTCCTCCTATCCAGATCGCGATGGTTTATGCCGGCCTGGGTGAGCGCGACGAAACGCTCGCCTGGTTGGAACGCGGGTTTAAAGAGCGAAACGCGGGGTTGGTTTTTCTCAAAGTGGACCCGAAATGGAACAGTATGCGCGACGACCCGCGATTTCAAGACTTGCTGCGGCGTATTGGATTTTGACAAATGACAGCGAAACAAAGGTCGAGTTTATTTTGAGGCTGCTCTCATTTAAAAATTCGAACTTGTCACGAAGTTATCAGTACCGTCACGCGGTAGCGTCGGGTCAACCACGCGCATCAGGAATCATGGAGTCAAACGCCTGCTGAATAGCAAACAACGCCAGTTAGAGTAAGCGTCCGTGGTCCATAGCGTTGACCCGACGCTACCGCGTTACGGTACTGACCTCATGGACACAACGACCCTCGTTTTCACACAATCTCTTCAGAGACTGGACTGAGTCCGCCTTGGAGCTTTGAAGCTGAGGATTTGGACAATTCAAGCTGAGTAAATTTGCAGGTTGGGAAGGGGGCAGTCGCAACTGAAGATTCCTCAGAGTTTTCACACAGTAGGGTCATTAGTCAAGATTCACCACCACGGATGGCTGCGGACAACAATCAAAGCGAAACTGTTGAAAACGGTTCCAGATTCCAGATGTTTTGGAGAGCCTCCTTTGTCACCGGGCTAAAGCCGCGGTGAGAATGAGACAGAGGCAATCTGACCTACTTCTTTAAATCGCGCAGCACTGCCGCCAGCAACTCGTTAAAGCGCATGGGATCCTCCAGCATAGGATAGTGGCCGACACCCTTAATTATCACGACATCAAACTGCGGCGCGTGCTTACGGTTGGCCTCCAGGTTCGTAGGAGACCGATCGGCATTGATAGCCCGGATCGGCATCTTAATCTCTTGCAAGGCCGGAATAGGGTCGTATGTCATTGCGGCCAGCAGGATCTGGATCGCAATCTCCGGAGGCGCAGCAGTGGCCTGCGAAAGGACGCGATCTTTGACGGCGGCCGGAGTGCTGGGCACAAAAAGGTACTGCGAGATAAATTTGGTAGTCGCGCCTTTGTAGTCGGCCCGCAACTGCTTCACCATCCCCTCGATCTCTTCCGGTGGCGTCTTCTCTTCCACATTTTGCAGCGTGTCCACGGGCACAATCGCCACCACGCGTTCCGGCATTCGTCGCGCCGCCTCCAGGGCAATCGGGCCTCCCATCGAGCTGCCGATGAGCACCACGTGCTTCAGGCCTAACGCATCAACCACTCGCTTGACGTCGTCACCGAAGCCACTTATGGACCACTCCTTGCGGCCCTTACCCGATTCCCCGCTGCCGGGCAGATCAATCGCCACCACTCGATGATCCTTGGCGAACACAGCAAACTGGTTGTCCCACAGATGGCGATCACAACTCCAGCAGTGGATAAACACCAGGGCTGGATCACCCTTTCCCTGAACACTGTAGTGGATCGGGACGCCGTCAGCAGCAAGCACGACCGAGCTCAGCAGAAAAAGAATACTTAAGAACATGCGACCACCCCTTTATGAAAGTGCCAGACCGAATGTTTACGGTTACTCGTAAAACGAGCGAGCCCAATGGTAGTTGCGTGTAGTCATGAGGTCAATAAACTCGCGCCAACGGCGCGAAATGTGACAGCCGGGGCGTCGCGCCAGGAAATTATGACGGACATGTCGGTAGTGTCCTAATTTGAGCTTTTCTCTGCGCAGTCTCTGCGACCTCTGCGCCTCTGCGGTGGATATGCCTAACGAAGCAATCACCGAAGAAACCCAAAGGACGCAGTGGAAGCGCAGAGAGTTGAATCTAGGACTTCCTCACCAGAGGTGCGCTCGTTTCAATTCTTGAAAACTGCCGCTGAAATAGCTGCTATTCCAGTAGGCTTTCCTGGCAATCTCCTCAGCGACAGCGCGAGCCTGATCTGCAGAGTTGGCAAAGACGATGACCCTCGTTCCCTTGTCATGGTACGAACGGTATGTGGGCAATTGCAAATTCTTGTGCTGACCGCGTGTCAATAAGCGGTTCGCTTTTGCTGATCAATATCTTCTGCAGTTCCTCTGTGGATGTTTCTTCTGATTCGGTTCTTCCAGCGTAGTCTGAAAAATGGTGGGTCTGGACTGCGCGAAAGTGACGGGGTTAAAGGCTAACAACAAGATAAAGGAATTCACTACAGCAGTCATCGAAACGCGAATAGCTCTCATGTCCCGGTATTCCCTTCTACCGAAACTGCCGTGAATGCGGTTCTGTCGTTCTTGACAGAATAAAAATAGAGCATCAGTCACTTCAAGAATCAATATTCGATTCTCAATTTAAACTGTATTACTCGCGGCGTATTGACCTGAGCGCCGACCGTGCCAAAGTTGGCGTTGGTAATGTTCGTATTGATGCTGCCAAAACGAACATTATTGAAGACGTTGAACGTATCGGCACCGAACGCCACCCGCAAATTCTCACGGACTTGAAAATTCCGGGAAAGGCTTAAGTCCTGATTGAACAGGTGCGGGTTGCGAAGCCCGTAGGCACCCGTCGCAGGAGTGTTACCGTAGGTGAACGAAGCCGGAGAGACGAAGGCGTTCTTGTCAATAAAGGGAGTGAGAGGTGCTCCGGGCTTCACGTTGCCGTGGCCCCAGTCTCCGTTGATCCTCACCTGTCCGGTAAAGTTCGGATTATAACTGGCCCAACAAGTACCCGCCTGCGGAACAAGGCAGGTAGCCGTGAAAGGTCCGAGCGGCGTGCCCGAGGCGATCCGAGTAATGCCGGAGATCTGCCACCCACTAACCAGCGAACGGGCGATCTTGTTTTCGGGGTTGAACATGCGCCCTTTTCCGAACGGTAGTTGGTAAGAGAAGAATGCGTTGAAGACGTGAGGGAGATCAGTGAGCGAGAGCGCCTTCTCCTGGAGATACGCACTGCGACCTCCGTTAATAGTGCCAAGCGCCTTACTGAAAGTGTAGTTCACATTGTAGGTCAAGCCAGCGGAAAGGCGTTGCTGCAGAGATGCCTGTAAGGCGTTGTAGTTTGATTGACCGACATTGCCGTAAGGATCAGCAACACTATTATACTGCGGGAACGGGCGGAGCATCTGGGCGATGGTCCCCTCGAAAGTGGGGTACGGCAATTTGACCCCGGGCAAAATCGCCTGGGCCAGTGCAATGTTCGTTGATGTTGCTGTCGCGTTAAGCAGATTCCCTAAAACCAAAAAACTGGGCGCGATCTGATTTGACCAGCTGCCGCGGCCGGCCCCGGCCAGCTGTTTGCCATTGCTTCCCACGTAAGCCGCAGTCAGGACTAACGAAGGAGTAAGCGAGCGCTGGATTGAGAGGTTCCAATTCTGATAGCGAGGGGGCTGGCTGTCCGGGTTGCCATAGGTCACCGCCCCACCGGGTCCTCTTCCAGTTGCGAACCCGCTCTGATAAGTCTGGTCATAGATCGGCCCGGTTGCGAAAGCCGGTATGCCGCTGTCCCAGAAAAAAGCAGGGATGAAGGAGCCATTCGGGCTGTTGAGTGGCGCGTTGGCGTTAATTCCAGTGAAACCCGTACCTATGCGAGCGCCCTCGCGGCCTCCGACGGCTCCCCGGCGCGTGTACATGATCCCGTAGGCCCCGCGCAACACCGTCTGATCATTTAGACTGTACGCAAACCCGAACCGCGGTCCGAATGCACGTTTATAGGTATTGATAATCTGGCTGCAATGACAGCTAATGGCATCAGGCGCGACATTCCCGCCGAACCGCAAGGCCCCCGGTCGCCCTCCCGCTGCCGGGTTCGGGGCAGTCGGATCCAGAAAAGTAAAGTTGTCGTTCGCCTCTGTGTAGGGCAGCCAGATGTCGTGGCGCAGTCCTAGATTCAGGGTGAGGCGTGGCGTCACCTTGTAATCGTCTGCCACCCAGTAGGAATAGCTGCTGAACTGAGCCACGGTGGCGACTACTGTATCCTGGTTGACGGTGGCTGAATTCAGCGCGCCAAGCAAATAGCTGGCATACGCGTTGCCAGTGGCGGTTAGCAGTGAGCCCGTGGCGTTGAAACCGGCAGTCTGCACATTGCTGAAGTTCGCGATAAACAGGCTTCCCGTATCGTTGGTTTTTGTATTGTCTTTCACCCGCTGGTATTGGAAACCGAATTTGAACGAATGCTTGTTCTTCACCCACAACAAGCTGTCTTGAATAGTGTAGTTTCTATTATCATCCTCGAAGTCCCGGGCATCCGTACCGCGCCAGCCTGCGGGAGCATTGGGCCCCGCAAAACTTGCCTCCAGGAAAGCGTCGCTTGCGTCACCGGGAGGCAAGCCTTTTATGCCGGACTTCGTCGACCACTTACCGTCTGAAGTAGCATTCGTGATAGGAACAAAGAAGTGGTCGTAACCGAAGCTTAGTTGGTTGAGCAGATTAGCAGTGATGGTCCAGTTGTGCTTGAGTTGGTACACCGTCGGGATTTCCGTAACCAAGCGTGTGCTCGTGTAAGGCAGCGGCAAGGCAGACTGAGGAGTAGCGGAGCTGACCTCACGGTATGGCCCGGCCTGACTCCTCTTGCCATGTGTATATAGTCCCGATAAACGGTGGTTCGAGGTCAGGTTGTAGTCAATCTTTGCGGTAAGACTATTGTTGTTATACCCGACGGGCAACTGCCCCAGGTAATTGCTCTGGATGCCGGAGCTGGTGGGTAAAGGCAAGTCCGCTTGGTAGGCTTTGGAGATTGGTGAAATGCGGTTTGCCGGAATGATGTTGCCGGTGAACGCGGTTCGTGAGAAGCCTCCGCCGGGGAGCGCGACCGTCGTGAGTGGGTCGTAAATAGCCACCGGCAGTTCGCTGAAATCTCCCTGCCGCATTTTCAGCGACGGTATGGAAACAAGTTGCGTGGGGGTGACGATGCGATAACGCCAGCCGTCGTAAGCGAAGAAGAAGAAAGCCTTTTTCTTTACTATAGGCCCGCCGATGGTGAAACCGAATTCGTTTTGATGCTCGACCGGACGAATATTCGGAAAGAAGCCCCTGGCGTTCAGTACTGTATTTCGTAAATACTCGAACCCCGCGCCGTGAAACTGGTTTGTCCCGGATTTGACCGTATAGTTCTCCGAGCCTTGTCCGTTAAATTCTACCCCGGTGCCGCTGGTTTCCACCTGAAACTGCTCTACGGATTCGACAGACACGCCCAGGTTGATCGTGCGGCCTTCGCCCTGCTGTATTGGATCCGTGATCGGGACGCCCTCGATGAAAACATCCTTGGAAAAGCCCTGGGCGCCATTGATTTGACCCCAACGATTGCCCTCCGTTACTCCGGGCAATAGATAAATGAAGGAGCCCGGATTTCTGGGTCCCGCGCCTATACCAGAGACGCCCATCGCCAGCGGCAGATTGGTATACAATTCGTTGCGGATTGTCGTGCCGAGACGGGGATCATTAGCATTCAATTGGGCGGGGGCCTCTGCCACGACGACAGTTTCATTCACCTTGCCGAGTTGGAGCGTGAGATTCAGACCCACGCTGCTCAAAGCGTCCACTACAACCTTCTCCTGAATTAAGGTTTGGAAACCGGTTAAGGAAACTGTCACCTTGTACTCCCCAGGTGGCAAAGGCGAGATAACATACAGACCCGCATCAGTAGTCTGTCTTGTTGTTTCGACTCCAGTGGCGACATTCGTGGCGATTACAGTGGCGCCTGGAACCGTGGCGCCTCCGGGATCGGTTACCGTTCCCTGAATGGATCCGCTGCCGCCAATTTGGGCTACGACATTGATTGCGCTCAGTATACAGACGCAAGCCAGGAGCAGAACTAGAATTCTAATCAGGGCTTTCATGTTCATTTTATCTCCTTCGCGTTTTAGGTTACGGGCTTGCGCGTGCTGTCGGTAATCATTGATGCCGTGCCTACAAGCCGTGGTTTTTCCGGCGGCCCAACTCTTGGCCAAGTCAAGTCAGGCGACGCGTTTACGGTTCTCGACATCAATCGGGGCGGGATAGTGCCGAGTGGGAGTCCGGCCGGGCTCTCCTTGAAATCGATTACCGCGTCGGTTACTTATGACAACTGAAGAGACGGTCAACAGGGCCCTGTTGCTCGCAACCTAATATATCAGTTATAGCCCGAAGAAGGAGTTCCGGAATAGTTCGTCCGGCAAACTTTTCCGCTGCGGACTTCATATCGAAGAGTCTTCGTAAAAGGAGTTATCTTGTAATTTCGACAGGCTTCGCAGTCTGCGCATGGATAGAGAATTGCGAAGCGCAAGAGTAGTTCATTTTTGATCGGTTATCATTAGACGAACGTTTAGCATGAAGTATGCGATATGCATAGTGCCAGACAGATTCAGCGGGGGAGATATGAGACAGGTAAACGGAAGTGAAAACTCTGAGTCCGCCTCGGAGCCTTGGAGCTGAGGACTTGGACAATTCAAGCTGAATAAATTTGCAGGTCGGGAAACTAATGACTGCCCCCTTCCCTGCAAATTTATTCAGCTTGAATTGTCCCGTCGCAACTGAAGATTCCTCAGCGTTTTCACACTCGACCGGGGACATTCGTAAAGCGCCACGATTTGGTGGGCGCCGATGTGCCCATTGCAGAATCTTCGTCGCCGAGTGCCTGTAGCCTGTGATAATCTCCGCAGCCGAAGCAGTTCTCGTACCCTTAGAACATATGCGGTGGAGTAGAGTGCACTGTGGATTGGACCTGCGGGTGGTCTTTCCCGCTTCCTGGAGATCCGTTATTAGACGGCCAACATCTGCGCTAATGTCGGGCATTATCGCCCTTGCGACTGGCTTTGCCGTGCAAGCCCAAACTAGTGATGGATACAGCCGTCGCGTCTGGCAAACGCAGGATGGTTTACCGCAAGACACGATCAATGCCCTGGTCCAAACAAAGGACGGATACCTCTGGATAGGGACGGGCAGTGGCCTGGCCCGCTTTGACGGTTTTCGTTTCACGGTTTTCAATCATGAGAACACTCCCGTGCTCCACGAAGAGAGCGTCTACTCCCTGTATTGCGCGCGAGACGGAACGCTTTGGGTCGGCACAGAAGGAGGCGGCCTGCTCCGCTACCAAGCAGGAACGTTCCAGTTGTTCGGCACGAACGAAGGATTGACGAACGGTTTTGTGCGCACGATTCACGAAGACAGTCGCGGCAATCTGTGGGTGGGAACTGATCGGGGGCTCTTCCGTTTCGAAAACGGTAAGTTGATACGCGTGGATAATCAAGCGGGTATTCCCACGATGAGCGTACACGCGATGCATGAGGATCGGCAGGGCCGCCTCTGGGTGGGCGGGTTCGGGCTGCTGGTACTTTCGGACGCGGCAGCAGTTTACCGGTCGAGCAGGAGTCTTGCCGACAATAGTGTTCGCGCCCTCGCCGAATCAAACGACGGAACAATTTGGGTGGCAACCATCGGTGGTCTGCACCGTGTTCCTGGGGGAGACCCGGCCAAGGTATTCACATCTAGCCCTATCACTCAGCACAACACCAGCTTTCTTTACCACACGAAAGACGAAGACTTGTGGGCCGGCACATATGGGCAGGGTCTCTTTCGTTATCGTGGAGGAGAAACCACAGTGTATCAGGCCTCGACGCTTCTTCCAGACAACCACATTTTGGCGTTGCTTGAGGACAGCGAGAGTAACTTCTGGGTTGGCACGCAAAACGGCCTCCTGCGACTGAGTCGCAGCGTTGTAAGCACAGTCGCCACCGGTTCTCCGGGCGCGCCTGAAAGCATCAAAACCGTTTACGAAGACCGTGATGGGAGCATCTGGATGACCTCTCTAACCGGAAGCCTTTACCGCTTGCAAGGTTCGAAGGCAGTACCCGCGGAATTGCCCTCAGCCATAGCGGGCCTGGTTGTGCGGACGATTTTTCGCGACAGCACGGGAGCACTCTGGATCGGCACTAACGGGGAAGGTGCGTCGCGAATCACAGCGCACGGAGTCGAGCGATACACGATGAAACAAGGGCTGAGTAACGACTTTGTGCGAGCGTTCTGCGAAACTCGTGATGGCAGCATTTGGATCGGAACCGATGGTAGCCTGAGCCGTTGGCGAAAAGGTGAATTCCAAAACTTTTATTCGGCGGAGGGCCTCGCTTACGACAGCATTCGTGCCCTCTTGGAAGCTCGCAGCGGAGATTTATGGGTTGCAACTGACGGCGGTGTGAGTCGTTTCCATAGCGGCGTTTTGGTTCGTGATCCGCGGTTAGTGGCTTTGGATGGCGAGAAGGTTTGGGCAGTGCACGAGGACTCTGATGGCGGTCTCTGGTTTGGGACCCGCGGCGCTGGCCTCTTTCTGCTACAGGCCGACAAACTTACCAACTTCACTACCAAACACGGGCTTGCCAGTAACAAGATTCATCAAATCCTGGAAGACGGTCGGGGTAATCTCTGGATGAGCAGCCCATCAGGGGTGTTCTCAGTGAACCGTCAAGACTTGCAGCAGACGCTTAACGATCCATCTCACCGTCCCGCAATCTCGCTCTATGGGACTTCGGAAGGAATGGAGACGAATCAAATGAATGGCGGTGTTCAACCGGCAGGCACAATTACCGCCTCTGGAGAAATCTGGTTCCCGAGCACACGAGGGGCGGTCAGAATAGTTCCCGACCAAAGCGTCCGCGCAAGCGTACCTCACGTACTGATAGAGCAAGTAGTGGTGGATGGCCAGGAGGCTCCGCTTAGGGACATCATCGAGGTAGGCCCGGGCGAAGGCCGACTGGAGATCCACTACACTGCCATTCGGCTCAGATCGTCTGAGCGAATTCGTTTCCGTTACATCCTGGAAGGATTCGACCGTGAGTGGACTGACACTGCGGGTCGTCGGGTCGCTTACTATACAAACCTGCCGGCTGGGAACTATCGCTTCCGTGTTGCCGCATACGAGGTGGACGACCCGCGCTACTCCTCTGAAGCATTTGCTAGTATTCGTTTGCGTCCGCGCTTCTACAAGACGATTTGGTTCGTTGGCCTGTGTGCCGTCATTCTTGCCGCTGCGGGAATGGTGGCCTACCGCCTGCATGTACGGCAGATTCATGCTCGTTTTGCCGCGGTCTTTGCAGAGCGAAATCGGCTGGCGCGAGAAATGCACGACACCGTGATTCAAGGCTGCGTTGGAGTTACCGCGCTCCTGGACGCGGCAACGAGCCTTCAGCAATCATCGCCTGAGGTCACTAAGGCGCTTCTACTGCGCGCGCGGAAACAAGTTCAGATGAGCGTTGACGAAGCCAGACGAGCCGTCTGGAACATGCGGCATGAGGCGGTTCAGGGCGAGGGTCTCACCCATGCCCTGGAGCAGTTGGCCCGACAGGTTACCGTCACCTCCGGAGTCCGCATCGCCTGTGAAACCACTGGCACATACGTCTCCCTGGATGCGCGCGTGGAACACGATCTTGTAATGATAGCTAAGGAAGCCGTGCTGAATGCCGTAAACCATGGCGGCCCGCAAAACGTGCTTCTATCCACGTCGTTTGAATCCGATCAGCTCCATATTCGAGTTACCGATGACGGCTGCGGATTCGACCCTTCCGTAACTGCGAACCCTGAAGAGCACTACGGTTTGGTGGGAATGAGTGAACGTGCAAAACAGACCGGTGGTACATTCACGATCACCAGTGCACCCGGCGCAGGCACAGAAATTCATGTGACTGTTCCTATCGCACCAAATGGCCACGCTTTACTTATATGAGCACAGTTGAAAAAATTCGCGTCCTTGTCGTCGATGATCATCCGATCGTTCGTTTAGGGCTGGTCGCTTTCATCGATGCCCAGCCCAATATGGTCGTGGTGGCCGAGGCAGCCACAGGCGAAGATGCAGTTGAGTTGTTCCGGAGTCACCAACCTAATGTTGTGCTTATGGACTTGAGGCTTCCGGGAATGAGCGGTGTCGACGCTATACGAGTTATAAGGAGCGAATTTCCACAGAGCCGCTTCGTGGTCATGACCACGTACGAGGGTGACGAAGACATTTACCAGGCGCTCAGAGCTGGGGCGCAGGCGTACCTGATCAAGTGCATGCCGCCCGAGGCAATGGTCGATGCGATAGTTAAGGTAAATGCCGGGTTGCGGGTACTTCCGGCTTCGGTCGCAGGGAGTCTGGCCGGTCGCACTCCGAATTCCGCACTGACAGGTCGCGAGCAGGATGTCCTGGCTTTGATCGTTAAGGGGAAGAGCAACAAAGAGATCGCCGCAGAGCTGGGCATCACAGAGGGCACCGTGAAATGCCATGTGAATGTGATACTCAGCCGGTTGGGAGTGAGTGACCGCACTCAGGCGGCAGTAACGGCGCTGCAGCGCGGTCTCGTTCACCTGTAATTTGTAACATGACAACTGCCCATTGGTGGGATTCGCCGACAAGATCCGTGCTCGCATCAGGTAGGTTGAATCTGAACCATCAACCCAGTCCCGAAGCTGTGGGTAAATTGAAAAATGAGATGGTCCACAATACCTCGAATGGTAGAAGCTGTGAAAAATTAGAATCGATCCAAGATACTATTCAACATACGAAAATGTGCAGGTTGGGAAGGGCGGTTTACCCCCGCTGATCCGCCGCGTTCAACAGTAATGGTAAGCTCTAATTTCCCAATTCCGATTTGCGGATCGGCGGACCAGCGGGGGTAAACCGCCTTTCCCAACCTGCAATTTCTGTCTCTTGATTGGTAGTCCCAATCAATTTCAATTTTTCACAGCTTCGGCAGTTGGGGTTTTCAAGACGCAATCCATTCTCGAATTTATTCACAGCTTCTCCCGCGGGATGAGATTGGGGAGTTTTCAAACGCACCGCAACAAGACCTTTGTCACTACTTTGGCATTTAGAAATTTCAATAACATCTTCTGTAAGATTGCATGCCTTGGGGCGTGCGTAGCGACCTTTGCTTTTTCGTCAAGAGCGCAAGTAGCCAATGCCGGGTATCTTGAACCGGGAGCGTGTGGAGGTTGTCATCAGGAAATTGCCGACACCTATGCACGCACAGCGATGGCCCGGTCATTCGGCGTGATTCGCGCCACGACTGATTTCCCGGAACTCAAAGGAGGATACTTTCATCATCCCGCTTCAGAAGAGTCGTTCACAGTCTATTCACAGAATGGAAAGCCACACCTCAGGCGTCAGCAAATAGGGTTCGATGGCTCGGTTTCCAACACGCTAGCAACAACCATCGACTACTGGTTCGGTTCCGGAAATCATGCCCGCAGCTATATCAGCCGAACAAAGTCGGAAAAGCTGGTGGAGCTTCCGATCACCTGGTACCGTGAAAATGGCGGCTACTGGGCCATGAGCCCCGGTTACGACCGGCCAGACCACGCCGGTTTTAGTCGAACCATCTCTTATCGATGCATGTTTTGCCACAACGGCTATCCTGCGATCGAAGCCGATAGCCTGGAGGGAGCGACAGTCTTTCCAACTCACCTGCCGGAAGGAATCGACTGCCAACGGTGCCATGGACCCGGTCAAAACCATGTCAATGCAGTCCGGCAAAGGCTGTCTCTTGAGGTAGTAAGAAGTGCAATTGTGAATCCAGCGCGCCTCTCGCCGGATCGACGGATGGAGGTGTGCATGCAATGTCACCTGGAAACTACCAGTCTAAAGCTGCCAGCAAACCTGTTGCGCTTCGGCCGCGGTGTGTTCTCGTTTCGTCCGGGAGAGCCTTTAGAGGATTACCTGCTTCATTTCGATCGCGCACCCGGAAGCGGTTTCGAGCCCCGCTTTGAGTTTGGGGCGGCATACCGGTTCTCGAAACTGCACATCCTGTCATATGCAAAAACGCAGGCCAGATGATGCGATCCACGCAACGGTAACTGACCATTACATCCGAAAACGGCCCGAGCCTTATCCCACACCGCTCGTGGAGCAGCATGACGCCAATACGCCACCCTATCGCGGAAAGGTGGTGCGCTACTATCCACCTGTGGGTTCTCGACCGCCCGACGACGATACTCTTTATCTGGCTGTGGCCCAGTTGAAGCACGACTCGCAGCTGGAGGAAGGAGTGCGTCAGCTGCAAGCCGCGATCACCCAACAAGCACCGGCGCGTTATGAGTTCTATTTTGAACTGGCCGAGGGTTACAGGCGGCTTGGGCGCCTCGACAGGGCTGTAGTGATGTATGAACAAGCGTGTTCGCGAGCCCCCCAAGAGTGGCGCAACTTCTATCGCCTGGGAACTGCCCATTCCTCGTTGGGGAAGTTGAACGAGGCCTCGTTCGCGTTGGAGAAGGCGCGATCGCTCGCGCCTAAAGAGACCGCTATATTGGAAGCAGTTGCCGACGTGCTTTCAGCGCAGGGAAGATTGCGCGAAGCGGTTACCACGCTTCAAGGAGGCCTCGAGCTGGAGCCTGAGTCGGCCATTCTTCATAGCAACCTGGGAGCCCGTCTGCTCATGTTAAGTGACAAAGCAGGCGCGGAAAGAGCCTGGCGAGAGGCCGTCAGACTGCGGCCGGAAACTGCAACTATGCGACTCAATTTGGCGAACCTGCTATCGAGTAGTGGTAATTTCCTCGAGGCGGACTACCATTTCCGAGCAGCTTTGCGCAGCGACCCTTCCTTCGCCGAGGCCCACTTGTCCTATGGTATGGCGCTTGAGACCCAACGGGATTGGAAGAGAGCACGCGAGCAATACGAAACTGCCTTGCAGTTGAATCCTCGGCTTTCCGTGACGAACAACAATCTGGGGACAATCTTACTTCAAGCAGGTGATCGCGAGGGTGCGATTCGGGAATACGAACAAGCTCTTGCTCTTAGTCCGAATTCGGCCGGGACGCATTACAACCTGGCCGTCGTGGCTGCCGTGCTGGGTCGTGTCGCGGAGGCCGAGCATCATTTCCGAGAAGCGCTCCAGTACGATTCCAACCATTTTGAGGCGCACCTAAAACTGGCTCAAATCCTTTGCGCACGCAACGAACCGGAGTTGGCCGCGCCACACTTGCGTAGGGCTGCCGAGAGTCCCGATCCCCGTATACGGACTGCCGCCAACCTGTTGCTAAAATCAAAGTAGCAGACAATTCACCGGCCTCTATCTAAAGATAGATGTTCAGTCGCCAGGTTTGTCCTAACATCCAACATAGTTCTGTATCGAAAAAGCTTTGTTAATTTCAAAGTTCTTACGCAATCCCAGGTGGTAGCACTAGCTTGCGTCGCAAGTTGCAGGGCTACGCCACGAACTTTACGTCACTACCAGGCTCAGAATGGGCGTTTATCTTCACGTTTCAGAGCGTGACGTTTATTTCGGGCATTCCCATCTGAAACGCGGCGGCAGGTCAAACCTCACAGAGAGCGACTGTCAGTATTACCGGAAGGAGAAATTTTATGTGTGTGTCACAGGTTAAGCGGTTACTAGCTAAGACAATCTGTTTCTTGCTCCTCACAGTCACGGCGTTCGCCCAAAGCGACCGCGGAACCATAACGGGCACCGTCTCTGACCCGCAGAACGCCCATGTTCCGGGGGCGGTTGTTACCGCCAAGAACACGGCTACTGGTGCAGAGCATCAGACGACCACGACCGAGACTGGTAACTATTCCCTTCCCTCGCTTCCAGCCGGAATCTACGATGTTTTTATAGAAGTCCAGGGGTTTAAGCGATTCGCGTCCCAGGGCATCACCGTGCGAGTCGCACAGACCACGCGGGTCGACGCCATGCTCGAGGTCGGGTCCCCTCAGGAGTCTGTCCTGGTAACGGCAGAGCCTCCCCTTCTGAGAACAGAAAATGCTGAACAGAGCACCAACATCAGCGGTCAGACATTCAATTCTCTTCCCATAAACTTCGGCGCGACCAATTCAGTTCGTGGATGGTTGAGCTTTATTCAACTGGCACCAGGAGTTTCAGGGAGCACACACACGGCCAGCATTAATGGATCTCCGGGCGGGTCATTCAAGATCTATCTTGAGGGCCAGGATGTCACCAGCACGAACGACACCGTATGGACCAGCACGGTGGCCTCCGCCTCAGTGGAAACGATTGGTGAGTTTTCCATTCAAACCAATAACTTCGATGCAGAGTTCGGCCAGGTCCTCGGTGGCGTCTTTAACTTCACGACGAAGTCCGGCACTAACGAATTCCATGGCAGCGCCTATGAGTATCTGACGAACGAAGCGCTGAATGCACGGCGTTCGTTTTCAACTCCTTTTGCCTCCAGCCCGCGTCCGGCGAAGGCGCTCGACCGAAAACACGATTATGGTTTTAGTGTGGGTGGTCCTGTGCGCGTGCCCTGGCTCTATGACGGAAGAAACAAGACATTCTTCTTTTTCAATCTTGAGAAGTATCGCAACGTGACCCGGTCCTCCGGCAGCTTGGCTACGGTGCCGACAGCAGCTTATCGCAGGGGTGATTTTAGCGCCGCGCTGACCGGCAGGCAGCTCGGTACTGATGTGCTTGGTCGTCCAATCATGGAAAACGCGATTTATGATCCACGAACAACCCGAACAGTGACTGTGAATGGCACACAATTCGTCGTACGTGATCCTTTTCTCAACAACGTGATCCCCGAAGGCCTTCTGGACCCAGTGGCCTTGAAGATTCAGGCGCTGATTCCCACTCCGGACAACTCGGAACTTATCAACAACTGGGATCCACAAATTCCGAACTTTCGCTACCAAACACTTCCCAGCATCAAGATCGATCATAGCTTCGGACCTGACACTAAGCTGTCCGGCTACTACTCATTGCAAAACACGGATCAGATCACCGCAGCCGACGGACTGCCTATTCCGATCACCGGGCGGCGCGATCAAAAAATTTATGGCCACACTTTCCGCGTGAACCTCGATAGGACCATATCGCCGCGCCTGGTACTGCACGTCGGCGCCGGGTATCTGCGTTTCCACAATCCGGACAGCGCGCCCGACGCAGTGCTCGCCTACGACGCAAAGAGTGGTATCGGTTTCACTGGTGCCGCCACCGAACCATCTGGTTTCCCGCGTATCGTTGGTCCTAATCTGGGCAACCTCCAGGGCAATCGAGGCGGCATGGGCGTGATGGGCCCTCAACAAGCCAACAAATTCTGGAACGACAAGCTTACCGGTGTCGCGAACGCCACCTGGGTTCGAAACAACCATACTTACAAATTTGGCGGAGAATTCAAGCAGGAAGTCTGGAGCGACCTGAACCTGACGGCTGCGCAGGGCCGGTTGGCCTTTAGTGAAGCCCAGACGGGACTCCCATATTTGCAGAGTACCACCGTGGGTAGCGGCACGATTGGCTACCGTTATGCTAGTTTTCTACTGGGGCTCGCCAATACTGCCACTGTCTCGGCTGTCAAAGCGGTCCAGTGGCGCAAGAAGGCCTGGAGCTTTTATGGGCAGGATAACTGGAAGGCCTCGCCTCGACTCACAGTAAATTATGGGCTACGGTGGGATTACGGCGGGCAAGGGCACGAGCTCCACTACCGCAGCAGTGAGATTAGTCTCACTACCCCGAATCCTTCGGCGGGTGGTCTCCCGGGAGCCTTTATTTATGAGGGCTTTGGTCAGGGTCGCTGCAACTGCACTTTCACCAAGACTTACCCCTATGCCTTTGGTCCACGGCTGGGCATCGCCTACCAATTGAATTCCAAGACCGTCGTGCGCGCCGGTTGGGGCGTCAGCTATAGCCAGCTCGCCAACTGGTGGTATGTGACTGGTGGTTCATCAACGCTGGGACTCGGCTTCAACTCCGTCGATTTCAGCAACCCTGCTTTTGGCGAAGCTGCAATCCTTCTAAAGAATGGCCTGCAGTACAATCCGGCGGATCTTTACACAGCGAGTCTCGACCCCGGTATCCGACCCTTGCCGGGTCAGACCAGCAGTTTCGGTGACGCCTGGTGGGGCGTGATCCAGGACCGCAATGGAGGACGTCCTGGTCGAGTTAACCAGTGGAACATCTCAATCCAGCGCGAATTGCGTAGGGATATGGTTCTGGAGGCCTCATACGTAGGCAACCGTGGCGTTTGGCTTGAGGCAGACGCGCTGGTGAATAACAACGCCATCAATCCTGCGCGTCTTCAAGCGCTCGGCTTGGACCTTAACAAGGCGGCAGTTCGAACTTTACTGACATCGCGTATTGACTCGGCACTCGCTGCATCACGCGGCTTCACTAAGCCCTATTCCTCATTTCCCGGCAGCGCGACGGTTGCGCAATCACTGCGGCCGTTTCCCCAGTTTAACGATTCGCTGGCCGTCAGGTGGGCGCCTCTTGGGAACAGCTGGTACGACTCGCTGCAGGCGAAGCTTACAAAACGCTACTCGCACGGCCTGGATATGATGGCCGCTTTCACCTGGCAGAAGGAGATGGTGTTGGGCACTGGCGGAAATCCGGGGCTGGGCGGGCCGGCGGTCAACAACGTGTTCGATCGCAACAAACAGAAGTCCCTGGCCTCCACTTCCCAGCCATTGATCTTCGTAACGGCGTTTACCTACAAGACACCGAAGGTTGGGCCAAACGGCTTCGTTAAGCAGATCCTTGGTAACTGGACAGTGGGCGGGTTGCTGCGATACGCCAGTGGAGCATTGATTCAGGCACCATTCTCAAATAACAACCTCTTTTCGCTCCTGTATCAGAGCACATTGCAGAGCAGAGTTCCCCGCGTACCACTCTTTCTGAAGGATCCAAATGGCCGCAAGATCGACCCACGGCAGGATCTGGTTTTGAACCCGGCTGCCTGGGTGGACGCTCCGCCTGGACAATTTGGAAACTCATCAGGCTACTTCAATGATTATCGGTGGCAACACCAGGTGACGGAGAACATGAATTTCGGACGCCGTTTCCGCATCAAGGAGAAGATGTCGTTTGAAATCCGTGCCGAGTTCTTCAATATCTTCAATCGGCTCTACCTTCCCTTGCCGACCTCGGGGAACCCCACAGCCGGGGTCAACCGGAATTCGGCGGGAGAGTTGACGGGCGGGTTTGGATTCGTAAACCACAACGGCAATCCACCTGACACCTTCCGCCCGCGAACCGGGCAACTCGTGGGGAGGTTCCAGTTCTAAGCCCTGCGGCTGATGAAAAGAGCAGCCTTCAGTCTATTACGAAGGCTGCTCTTTGGATTTCTTACACCAACCTTTTAGCTGGAGACTGGTGCTATTGAGCTTGGAATTATGAGCGGATCATATAAGGGTTGGATCGTCTCACTTTGCACAGTGTTCCTCCTGCACGCGATTGTTTGTGCTCAGTCAGATGGCCCGCTGAAGCCATTCACGATCGACCATCGAGCAGGATCGAATTCGCTTATTGATCTTTCTTTCCTGCTGGATGCGCCCGCCGGCAAAAACGGATTCATACGCGTCGAAAAAGGACATCTTGTTAAGCCCGATGGCAAACGTATCCGGTTCTGGGGCGTTGATCTAACGGACTGGAGCAGGGGTTCAGTAATGGTGCCGACAAAGGAGGATGCGCCGATGTGGGCCGCAACGCTGGCTCGTTTCGGCGTAAATTGTGTCCGGCTTCACTTCCTGGACCTTGACGCACCGCGTGGACTGATTGATCGAACACGCAGCGACACCCGTGAATTGGATCCACAGCAATTGGATCGCGAAGACTTTTTCATCGCTGAGCTGAAAAAGCGTGGCATCTATGTAAATGTGAATCTGAATGTTGGTCGTTCTTATAAAGCGGGCGATGGCGTCCGGGATTGGGACAAGATCAGGTGGGCCAAAGGTCTTACGCTCTTTGATGCGCGTCTGATTGAACTGCAAAAGGAATATGCGAAAGAGCTTCTAACCCATCGGAACCCCTACACAAAAACGGAATACCGGAACGATCCGGGCGTCGCCATAGTCGAGATTGTGAACGAGAATGCCATTTACGTTGGGTTCCGAGCCCCGACTCCTTATTATGACGACGCACTAACCAAGATCTACAACGCGTGGCTGCGCGAGAAGCTGTCGCCGGAAAGACTTCGTGCCCTTCGCACTCTTGCCCGTATATCAGATGATCAACCAATTCCACGACTTAAGACAGCGGAGATAGCCACCGCTCCCAGAGAGAGGTTCTGCACTGAACTTTCGTTCTTCATGGAGCTGGAGAGTAATTACTTTCGAGACATGAAGACTTACCTAAAGGAAACGGTCGGCGTGAAAGCACCCATTGTCGCGACCGCCGATCATTCTCACTCCGGAAGCAGTTATCCGCTGCTCGCTTCTACGTCGCTGCTGGATATTGTGGACGGTCACACTTACTGGCAACACCCGGGTCCACGTGGCATTCCGAATACTCCAATGGTGAATGATCCGTTTAACTCTACGGTGGTTGAACTGTCGCGCACTGCTTTCGCAGAGAAGCCTTACACGGTAAGCGAGGTGAACCATCCCTATCCTAATGAATGGGCGAGCGAAGGCATTCCCATTCTCGCGTCCTATGCGAGTTTTCAGGATTGGGATGCGGTCTTCTGGTATACATTTGAGCCGAAGGTGTCGTCAGAATGGAAACCATACGTAGCAGATCCTTTTGATATTTCCCACGATCCAGTGAAGATGCCGCAGCTCGCTGCCGGAGCCTTGATTTTTCTCCGCGCTGACGTAAGTGCCGCGCGAGAAACTGTGGAACGCTCCCTTTCACAGGAACAATTATATGAGAGTGCGCGCCTTCCGGCGTCGGAGCGCCCATACTTCACTCCTGGCTTTCCGCTATCAATTCCACTACAGCATGGATCTCGGATTCGTTCATTGGGCGGTGAAGCAACTACGAAGTTCCCTGTGGTGAAAGCGAATCCGATTGTTTCCGACACCGGCGAACTTGCCTGGTATCTATCTCCCGATCAGAAGGGCTTGGTTACCCTTCAGAGTGCGCGGTCGCAAGCACTAATTGGATACATAAACGAGGATCATAAGGGTCTTACGAATCTTAGCGCGGCGGTCAGCAATCATTTTTGCAGCCTAGTCCTCAACTCCGTCGATTCCCGACCCATTTCGAAATCTTCAAGGATGCTGTTGACTGCAGGCGCTCGCGTAGTGAACACCGATTTGAAATGGAATGAGAACCACACGGCCCTCGCCGCCTGGGGAGGCTCGCCAACTATGATAGAACCGGTCACGGGAAAGTTGGTCCTGCGAAATCTGGAGAAGGCGCTGGAAGTCCGCGTCACAGTTCTCGATGGCGCCGGGAGGCCCCTCGATAAGCCGATCTTAGGGAAGCGAACTCAGGAAGGATGGGAGATTGAAATCGGTGAACCTGCGAGCACGTGGTACGAGGTGACAGTGAGGCGATAGAGGGGATCAACGTCCTGCTCTGTTGTAAGCGGCAGTTCATCGGAGAGAGGCTGGACTTGAACAATCCCCTCCTGCCGAAGCTGTGAAAAATTAGAATCGATCCAAGATACTATTCAAGATGGAAAAATGTGCAGGTTGGGAAGGGCGGTTTACCCCCGCTCCGCCGATCCCGCCCCAGCTTGTATAAAAACTGACCGGGCAGTCAGATTCTTTTGAAAATGAGTACCAAGCACTACGGAACCGAGCGCGGTAGCGCCGGGTCAATCTCCGTAACTTGGCTCCTGAACAAACTGAGATTCACCCGGCGCTACCGCGCTCGGTACCATAGTGCTTGGTGCTTTTGAGGAATGACACATTGGAGCTTAAACCCACCTACCTCCGAGGTGGAGAACAATGCTTTGAAATGCCTAACCGGCTCGCCACAGGCTATCAGCAGGCGTGGCTTCCTCTGTCGAGCTGTTGGGACCTTGGTGTTAGCTTCCGCTGCTAGGGCAATGGACCACAATATCTTGCCAGTGCAGCGTGGCGGTCGCGGGCGTGAGACTTTCGACTTTGGTTGGAAGTTCTTCAAAGGTAATGCGTCTGGCGCAGAGCAGTCCGAATTTCCTGATTCGAATTGGAGGAACCTCGACCTCCCACATGACTGGAGCATCGAAGGTCCCCTTGCCCAGAACGAAACTGCTGGCGGATCCGGGGGCTATGTACCGACGGGGGTCGGTTGGTATAGGAAACACTTCCGCGTGCCAGAGGGACCCAAAGATCGAAAAGTATTCATTGAGTTCGATGGCGTTTATGAAAACAGCGAAGTTTGGATTAATGGACACTATCTCGGAAAGCGGCCATTTGGCTACATCAGCTTCAGCTACGATCTGACGCCTCATCTCGTATCCGGCAACCGCGAGAACGTCGTCGCTGTAAAAGTCGATAATTCACACCAGCCCAACTCCCGTTGGTACTCAGGTTCAGGGATCTACAGACACACGTGGCTGCTTACCACGAGTGAAGTCCACGTGGCCAAATGGGGCACATTTGTCTCTACGCCCCGCATCTCACAGGAAGCTTCGATCGTTGCGATCAAGACACGCGTTCGCAATGAACGAGCATCCGCCACCACCTGTAAGCTTGTCAGCAGCATTGTGGGCGGCGAAGCGCAGGTTCTGCAGACGGCGGAGGCTACTCAGCAAATCTTGCCCCAGGCAGACCACGAGTTCTTCCAAGAGATCACGTTAGATCGTCCTCATCTCTGGAGTGTCGACGATCGCTACCTTTACAGGCTTCGTAGCACAGTGCTTGTTGGGGAGCATGCGACTGATGAATATGAGACCTCGTTCGGAATTCGCGATATCACTTTCGATCCTGATCGCGGGTTTCTTCTGAATGGCTCGCCTCTCAAGCTGAATGGAGTCTGTCTGCATCATGATGGCGGTGCTGTCGGAGCGGCCGTGCCGGAACGGCTGTGGGAACGACGCCTCGAGATTCTGAAAGAGATGGGATGTAATGCTATCCGCACCAGTCACAATCCCGCGGCCCCGGAATTCCTGGATTTGTGCGATCGCATGGGCTTCCTGGTGATGAATGAAATCTTCGACGAATGGAAGGTGCCCAAAGGTCAGATTGGCCCATACGGGTATTCGCTTTATTTCGATGAGTGGTCCGAGCGAGATGTTAAAGACTTTGTTCACCGAGACCGGAACCACCCGTCGGTTGTGCTTTGGAGCGCCGGAAATGAGATCGGCGACCAAACTCACCCACAAGGTGTCGAGACCTTGCGTCGACTGGTGAACATCTTTCATAGTGAGGATCCCACACGATTGGTAACCGCGGGTTGCGATCAGATCGCCGCAGAGCCCAAGGCCGTATCGCAGGAGTTCCTGGCCCAGCTGGATGTCGTTGGCTACAACTATGTTGACCGATGGCGCGACCGGGCGGATAGGTACTACAGCATCGACCGGGAGGCTTACCATCAAAGACGTATGATCGGCACCGAAAGCTCTGGTATGGGCGGAGTCCGAGGTGACTACCGCAGCCTGGTTGCGAGCGAGAGTACCGGCTTCCGCAGGCTGACCAGCGCTCGCCGGCTCGACGTGGAACAATTGTGGAAATTTGTGCGCAACCATAACTATGTGGCTGGGGATTTCATGTGGACCGGCATTGACTACCTCGGGGAGTCGCGTTGGCCAGGCAAGAGCTCCTCGGCAGGCGTTCTTGACACCTGCGGCTTCAAGAAGGACGGTTACTATTTTTATCAGAGCCAGTGGACCACCACGCCCATGTTGCACCTCTTCCCGCACTGGAATTGGAAGGGTCATGAAGGGGAGTTCTTTGCGGTAATGTGCTATACGAACTGTGACACAGTAGAGTTGTTTCTGAACGGAAAATCTCTGGGGACTAAGGGATACGCCTTTCCGCGCCTGGGAATGGAAAAACGTTACGGCACTTTTCCGGCTCGATCGTTGGTGCGACGAACCACGTCCGACCTGCATCTCTTGTGGGATGTCCCCTATGAGCCGGGAACTCTCAAAGGCGTCGGCACTAAAGACGGCAAGGTCGCCGTGGAACGGGAAATCACGACCACCGGCGAAGCCAAAAGCATCGGACTATTGGCAGACCGAAATAGTTTGATTGCCAATCGCCGGGATGTTGCTCATGTTACAGCCCAAGTTCTTGACGATCTCGGCCGCATAGTCCCGGACGCAGAAAACGAAATCACGTTTGAGATTCAAGGCGAAGGCAAATTGCTCGGTCTTGACAATGGGAATCCTGAGAGTCACGAAGATTACAAGAGTAAGCACAGAAGATGTTTTCAGGGCTTGTGCCTGGCGATTGTCCAGTCTGGACCCAGGAGCGGCAAGATTGGAGTGAATGCGACCTCACCGGGTCTTAAGCAGGGCAATCTGACGATCACGACCGCAACATAAGAAGTGGTGATACTTGTGCAGAGCTGCGTAAAATCTTGGCACCATCCACTGGTACTTGCCGTGTTCTGGTCCCTGCTCTCCTCCGGCGCCCACGGGCAGCGGGTCTCCAACCCCCAGGCCGATGTTTACTTTCCGCCCGGCCAGATGATGACCATTGGGGTGTACTACTATCCCGAAGCATGGCCACCGGAGCAGTGGGAGCGCGACATCAGCAACATCAAACGATTTGGTTTCGAGTTTATCCATGTCGGCGAGTTTGCTTGGGCGTTCATGGAGCCGGAAGAAGGAAAGTATGACTTTGCCTGGTTGGACCGCGTCGTTGATTTGGCGGCGAAGAATGGCTTGAAAGTAATCCTTTGTACTCCAACGCCAACACCTCCCGTATGGCTAGTTCAGAAGCATCCTGAAGTTTTGATGGTTGATGACTACGCGAGGACCATGGTGCACGGTACGCGCGACCACGCTACGTGGTCAAGCGACGTGTACCGCGGCTATGTGGCGAAGATCGTTACCGAGCTTGGT
>WNFU01005406.1_pt1 | contig 24318 bp, 18 predicted proteins | sample 5400121 | NCBI WGS metagenome assembly WNFU01 (sample SAMN13153360, study PRJNA577476) | soil metagenome | isolation source: 100 cm soil or saprolite under grassland replicate 1 | place: USA:California | collected 2016-06-15
CTGCTAACCCCGAGCCATTCAGTGTGTGAACAAACTCCGGCTTTGCTCCACCAGCCCGACGAAAGCGAATCTGCGCACGTCGGGCTTGAAAGTCGACGCAGTTGGAACAGGAAGAGATTTCTTTGAATTCGTTATACGAGGGTAGCCATACTTCGACGTCATAGGATTTGGCAGCCGAAAAACCAAGATCACCAGTCACGTGTTCCACAACACGATAATGTAGTCCCAACTTCTGCAAGACTGACTCGGCATCGCGCGTCAGAGATTCCAACTCATCGTACGAATGCTCGGGAAGAGAGAGTTTCACTAGTTCCACCTTTTCGAATTGATGCTGGCGATAGATGCCCCGTGTGTCGCGTCCGTAGCTTCCCGCCTCTGAACGAAAGCAAGGGGAATACGCTGCAAACTTTAACGGCAAAAGCGAAGCCTTAAGGATCTCTTCACTGTAATAGTTGGTAACCGGTACTTCACCGGTAGGAATAAGATAAAGCCCACGCTCGTCAGTCAATTTAAAGAGGTCTTCTTCAAACTTCGGCAACTGAGCGGTTCCAAACAAGGTTTTGCCATTGACGATAAAGGGTGGGAGCGTCTCTTTATAGCCATTCTCTCGCGTCTGCACGTCAAGCATAAAATTAACGAGCGCGCGACTCAGACGCGCCCCGGCGCCGTTAAGAATCGCAAAACGTGCCCCTGCTAACTTTGCCGCACGTTCTTGATCGAGTACGTCCAAAGCCACACCTAAATCGACGTGGTCCTTCGGCGCAAAATTGAATTCAGGCTTTTTCCCCCAACGGCGCATCTCAACGTTGCTTAATTCGTCACTCCCTACGGGCACACTCTCGTGCGGAATATTGGGCAGACCTGAAAGGAGGTCACGCATCGTTGTTTCGGCCTGGTCACGTGCGTGATCAAGTTCGGCCATGCGCTCCTTTAGTTCATTAACCTCCTTGCGTCTCCGCTCAGCCGCTTCTCGATTTCCTTGTTTCATTAGGGCGCCGATTTCGCGGCTGGCAGCGTTACGCTCAGCATTAAGTTGATCTGACGCAGCTATCAGCCGCCGGCGTTCCACATCCGCCCGGGCAAAATCTTCCAGTGCCTCAGGCGCAACTCCTCTGGTCTCAAGTGCAGCGCGCACTTTTTCAAGATTGTCACGTACGTAGTGGAGATCAAGCATTTGTTCTAACCCGCCAAGTATGGTATGAGAATCTGCCGTTCTACTAAATGAAAATACCGTTAAATGCTACAGAAACGCCAGCAGGCCACGAGCTTTTCAATCGCGTTATTGATTCAAAGGTGCATGACGCGTGAGCCTGGATTTGAATGAACAACGTTCTTTCCCTGGGGCCGCCGAAAGAGTTCGCAACGCGAGGGTTGTGGTTGAATAATTAATCCGGAGATTGGAAACATATGGCTCAAAGAGTGCGCAAAGCTGTCTTTCCTGCCGCGGGTTTGGGTACCCGCTTCTTACCCGTAACTAAAGCCTCTCCTAAAGAGATGCTACCACTCGTAGATAAGCCGTTGATTCAATACGTTGTTGAAGAGGCCGTCGCATCCGGCATTGAGTCAATAATTATAGTTACCGGCCGGGGCAAGGCTTCAATTGAGGATCACTTCGATGTCTCATTTGAATTGGAACAACTATTGGAAGCGCGCGGCAAACCAAATTTACTGAAAGAGATGCGCGCCATATCGGATATTGCCCGTATCAGCTACGTACGTCAGCGTGAAGCTTTGGGACTGGGCCACGCCGTGCTGCAGGCTCGAGACTGTGTAGGAGACGAACCCTTTGCTGTAATGTTAAGCGATGACATCATTGATTCTGAGATCCCTGGCTTAAAGCAACTGCTGAACGTGTACGAGAGGTTCGAGGCGCCGGTAATTGCGACCATGGAAGTCCAAGGCGAAGCAATTTCGCGGTTTGGAGCTCTGGATGTTGAAGAAGTGGAAGAAGGCATCTACAAAATCAAAGATATGGTTGAGAAGCCGCCGCTTTCTGAAGCACCCTCAAACCTTGCCATCATTGGGCGTTATGTTTTAACGCCGGACGTGTTTGATGAGATAGATAAGACCACGCCGGGGGCAGTAGGTGAGATCCAGATCACTGATGCCATGCGTTCCCTGCTAAAGAAACGACCGTTTTATGCGGTGCGATTTCGAGGCACACGCCATGACGCTGGTGATAAATTGGGATTCTTGATTGCAACAGTCGAATTTGCTTTAAAGCGGCCGGATCTGGCAGCTGAATTTAAAGAGTATCTACGAGCTTTGAAACTAGATTAAGAGGATGCAAGAGCCTAGATTCAGGAACCCGCTACCGAAGCGGTGAATACATTGAAGAATGACATGGTCCACAATCCCCCCAACGGCAGTTGGGGGATAGTTCAGATCTAGCCTCGTCAAGGGTGACACACCAAAGTACTTCAGTGCTAGCATTTTCCATTGGAAAACCCGAAAGTTCAGGCCGCTGTGTCAGAGGTTGGATCTGAACCATCCCCCAACTGCCGTTGGGGGAATTCGAGAATTGCAGTAGGGCGAATGGTGTAGGCTGGACTGAAAGATCCCCCAACTGCCGTTGGGGGTTTTATGAGGCGCAATCCATTGTCGAATTCATTCGCAGCTTCTGCCGTTGGGGGTATTGTGGACCATATCATTCTCGACATTTATTCGCAGCTTTAGGGGTTTTTTAAGTGACAATCCATCCCCGAATTTGTTTCTACCGAATGTGTGATGACCACCTTGAGGCAACAGCAACATGACGGAGCAGCAGCGATTTACTAACCGAGTGGCAATCATAACCGGCGCCACACGCGGTATCGGAAGAGCTATCGCCCTGGCGTTGGCAAAGCGTGGCGCTAATGTCGCGTTCAATTACGCCAAGAGTGCCGATGCGGCGAACGAATTGATGAATGAGATTGACGCGCTCGGCGTACGAAGTTTGTCGTTGCAGGCCGATGTGGCAAGCACGGAGGCAGCCGCCGAGATGGTGAAACAAGTAAAGGAAAGCTTTGGGAGGATTGACTTTCTCGTTAATAACGCCGGCATCACCCGTGACAATCTCATTCTCCGAATGAAAGAATCCGATTGGGACGAAGTGGTGGATACAAATCTGAAGGGAGCGTGGAATTTTGCAAAAGCTGCCTTACGAGTCATGCTGCGGCAGGAAGCCGGTGGTTCGATCCTTAACATCTCTTCGATAAGCGGTGTTATTGGCCTGGCGGGCCAATCAAATTATTCAGCATCTAAAGCCGGAATGATTGGACTAACCAAAGCGCTGGCCAGAGAGGTGGCGAGCAGAAGAGTCACAGTTAATGCGCTGGCGCTCGGCATAGTCGCCACCGATATGTCTGCCGCTCTAGATGAAACTTACCGCGCGAAAATTCTGGAACAGATTCCTCTCGGCCGCTTCGCTGAAGCCGATGAGATCGCGCGCATAGCTTGCTTCCTGCTCTCAGAAGACGCTCGCTACATTACCGGACAAGTGATCCAGGTGGACGGTGGACTCGCGATGTGAACTCGGCATTATGCGGGGGCACTACTTCCACAAGATTCAACAGACGAAGGACCGTCGACTTCCATCAACTCGTTTTCCGTTCACCATTTACCATTTACCATTAACTAATTCCTATTGCTATTCCCATGAAAGCCATTCAAGTTGCCAAAACCGGAGGGCCTGAAGTTCTGACGCTTATCGAACTTCCTGTCCCTATTCCGAAACCGAACGAAGCGGTTGTGCAAATCAAAGCCGCTGGGGTGAATTTCATCGACGTCTATTTGCGTGAAGGGCGTTATCCAGCGCCGCTTCCCTTCGTTGCCGGCATGGAGGCCGCGGGAATTGTTTCGTCGGTTGGTTCGGAGGTCTCCACTTTCGCGCCGGGGGACCGTGTTGCTTACGCGAACGTCCTGGGAAGCTATGCAGAGTATGCTGCAGTTCCTGCTGGTAAGCTGGTGCGTATGCCGCAGGCATTGGATTTTGCCGAGGCGGCGGCAGCAATGCTTCAAGGAATGACTGCCCACTATCTTTCTCATAGCACCTATCCGCTACGGACCGGCGAAGAAACGTTAATTCACGCAGCGGCTGGTGGTGTGGGCCGTCTGCTGGTCCAGATGGGAAAAAAAATCGGTGCTCGAGTTATTGGTACGGCCGGGACGACTGAGAAAGCGGATCTTGCTCGCGCTGCCGGCGCCGATGAGGTTATAGTTTATACGGAGCAGGATTTTGAGCAGGAAACGTTGCGTCTTACTGCCGGCAAAGGGGTTCATGTCGTTTACGATGGAGTGGGCAAAGCCACTTTTGAAAAGGATCTTAGTGTGTTGCGTCCGCGCGGATACCTGGTGCTTTTTGGTGGATCCAGCGGTGCCGTACCGCCGTTTGATCTGATCAAGCTTTCCCAAAAGGGCTCACTCTTTATCACCCGGCCAACCCTGGCGCATTACACTGCTACACGTGACGAACTGGAATTGCGTGCCGGAGAGGTTATGCAGATGATTACGTCAGGAGAACTGAAAATTCATATCCACGGCACGTATCCGCTGGCTGCAGTCCAAGACGCGCACCGCGATCTGGAAAGTAGAAAGACGACCGGGAAGCTGTTGCTCATTCCGTAAGCGACGGATGAGCTACACCGAGTAGTACATTGACTGATTGATTCGACGATGAAGACTCTGAGACTTGAGCGGGGGCGGCTTGAATTTACCGAACCTTGAAAGTAATGACTGCCCCCTTCCCGACCTGCAAATTTACTCAACTTGAATTGTCCAAATCCTCAGCTTCAAAGCTCCAGGGCAGCCTCAGAGTTTTCACAGTCTCTAAGCGCGGTGGTACTGATGACCCTCGTCCGGCCCCAGCGCACTAATGGGTAAACGTCACCGACCCGTTACCGGTCCTCTGTAACTGCGCCACCTAACCCGCAACCACCTCTTGCCTGGTTTCGTCGAAGGTAACACGCTTCCCTGATTGCAGTGCCGCAATGGTCATACACAGCGCCACCGAGTGGTTATACGCGGCATGAATGTCCGCGTTTGGTCTTTGCCGTGAACGCACACATTCCATCCAATTTCGCATGTGGGCCAATGTCGAATTGTCCACTCCTGTGTTGGCGGCACTCTCAACTCTAGCAGTCTGAGAATCTGACTCAAGCAGAGAGGCTTCCTTAAGCTGAAACGGCTTCATCTTCATAGCTTCGGCATATTTGAGCTCCAGACCGCCAGCGTCCGTTATTTTGTTGGTATCGAGATTCAGCATGCCACCGTTGGAATAATACAGCTCCTTTGTGCCTCCCGCGCTGTTAGTCTGGCGCGAAGAATAGACGACCTGAAAACCCTTTCCGCCTTTAGCAGCATCACCGTAATCGAATACCGCGGTCATCGTGTCAAAGTTCCGGCGGCCGTCTCGCCACAGATAGATGCCACCACTGGCAACGACGCTGGTCGGATGATTGTAGCCGGTGAACCAGTGCACGGTGTCGATCTGGTGGACCATCCACTGATCGGGAATTCCGGATGAGTAGGGCCAGAAAAGCCGGAATTCTACGTATTTCCGCGCATCAAAAGGCTCAAACGGTCTATTGATGAGAAAGCGCTTCCAATCCACGTCCTGTTCCCGCAGTTGCGGCACCAGATTTGGCCTGCGCCACCGGCCCGGCTGATTGACGTTCCAGGTCATCTCGGCCATCACAATATCGCCAAATTGGCCTGCCTTCAGAAATTCATATGCGCGCAAGTAACTTGGCGTTGAGCGCCTCTGTGTACCAACTTGCACAATACGGTCCGAGCTGCTGACCAGTTTCAATGCATTACGAGCGTCCGCCATGGTGTTCGCGAAAGGCTTTTCGACATAAACGTCCTTACCTGCGCTGACTGCCTCCATGCAGTGGTAGGCATGTTGAAAATCAGCAGTGGCAATAATTACTGCATCGACGTCTTTCCTGGCATAGAGTTCCTCGGTGTTAGCAGTCTGGACTACCTCCTTACCGGCTTTCTGCTTGAGTTTTGTTGCCGCCTCCTCTCGACGCATCTGCCACAGGTCAGAGACGGCCACCAGTTCAAAATTTAGCTCGTTCGCCAAAGCCAAGAAGGATGGAATCAGCGCGTCGGTCGCGCGATCGCCCGGTCCAACCACAGCGACTCTGACCCGATCATTAGACCCAAGAATATTCGCGTAGCTGGATGCTCGCGAACTGATTACAGCTCCGGCAGCACCAATCGAAGCGGTCTTGAGGAAATCTCTGCGGGAATTTTTATTAAACATGGTTTTTCTTTCTGCTTTAGGTTTGCCCTCAGAAGTCATACCCAGCTGCGGCTTTCCACCGGATGTGCTGCGATGTGAGATGGTGCGAAACGGTAGACCTCATTTGTCATGCAATCAATCCCACCGCGGTAGAGACTCTGTGAAAACCTTGAGGAATCTTCGGTTGCGACGGGACAATTCAAGCTGAGTAAATTTGCGGGTCGGGAAGGGGGCAGTCGTTAGTGTCAAGGTTCGGCAAATTCAAGTCGCCCCCGCTCAACCTTGAATGCCAGTGCTTATCCCTATCACTCAAGCCTCAAGGGTAAATTACATTGACTGATTGATTCGACGATGAAGCTAATCCTTAATTCAAATCTTTATCGACAATTTCTCATCCAGGTACTTCTTGCTGATTATGGCGCACTCTTTGGCCGTTCGGGATGGATCAGGAACGCTGTCTAACTCAACGACAGCCCAACCATTAAAACGGACCTCTTTCAAAGCCGCAAAGACTGCTGGAAGATCGACTCTGCCGCGACCGAGCTCCACGAAACGGTAAGGCCGGCCTTCCCGATCAGGCGGAGACAAACTCTCCACATCTTTAATGTGTAAAAAGAGCAGCCGGTCATGGTAACCGCGGATCGCTTTAGCGGGATCGCCGCCGCCCTGTTGATAATGAGCGATGTCCAGTTCGAGTTTCACGTAACGCTGGTCAGTCTGCTCCATTATATGGTCAACGTGATCAGGGGCTTCACCGAGTGAGCCCATGTGATTATGGTAGCCAAGCGGGATGCCCAGTTCCGTTACCCGTTTGCCTATTTCGGTAAGGATCGCTCCCAGTTGTTTGAAATCAGCGGCGGTTGGCTGGCGACCTTTAGGTTTGGCAGAGTCGGTGACTTGCAGATATTTGCCGCCCACATCTTTCACGAACTGTGCATTGCGAACGTGCTTGGCAATCTCGGCCTTCTCGGTACCTGGCGTCACAGCCACACCGCCACTCGAAAGGGCGACCATTTCCAGATGATTGTGGTCCAACAGCGCTCGCAACTGGCTCGGCCGTTCACCATAGTTTTCCAGAATATTGCTGCGCAATTGGATCCCGCGGAATCCCACTTCGGAGATCTCTTTAATCGCTTGTTCATCTTTTCCGCCCCACGTAATTGCGGCATAGCCGAAACGAATGTCAGAGGCACTGCCGTGCGGTCCAATTGGTTCAATGAGACTGGCGGATGGCCCAACAGGCCGTTCCCTCGGTTTACCAAACTCCTTTGGCGAAAGAGCACATGCCGCGGCGACTGTGCCAATGTTCGCCATGAACCGTCGACGCGAAAACAAAGTGGACATCGAAGTTGCACCTCAACTTAGTTCGGTAGCAGGCGGCAGGAGGCCCTGCCACCTGCTCCTGCTCCCTGCCACCCGCTCCTGCCTCCCGCTATTTCAGGCTTTTAATGTTTTCTGGCTTGGCGAAATCGTGATTGGTTTCGCCAGACGATCCTCCTCAGTGATCTCTTCAGTCTCTTCTGAGTCGCCCCTGGTCCGGTTCCGCTTATAAATGATCTTTGCCGGCATACCGTCCCGAGCCCCAAATTCATATTCGATCCAAAATCCGTCCGGATAGGTAAGCCGGATCGTTTCGTTGCGTTTGGCAAGACCTGCTTCGCGGCGGCCAATATAGCTTAGAGTTGCGCCTTCTTTTCGCCACCAGCCATGCAGGAGGTTTTCCATACTAGTTCGCAGACCACGTTTGAAGTCTGCGATCTGCGCCTCCTTCATATCACTTATCGTCTTGGTAGCGCCATCATACAGCCAGCCCTTCTCGCCAACATTGGTCTGAATTGTCCGGATGCCTGCACCCATAAACTCTGTACGTTCTTTATCGGGATACACGATATAGTCCAGAAACCTGGCAGGAAGCTGAGACATACCTTCTTGAAATGCTGTGTACAAGCCGCGACCAATTACGCTGCGGACATTCAGGTAGTTATTTCCTCCCACCGCGTCAACAGCCTGCTTAATGATTGTTTCCGCTTTGTCATTTCCCGCACTCGACTGGGCCGGTGGATTGTTGGTTTGCCCGATGGTCGCGGCAGAAAAACAGAACCACAGCAAAAGGACCATCCGTGTTGGATTGGTTGTAGGGGCCAGGGAATTTAGCATAGTGACAGAAGCAGCGCACACAATTAAAGGGCTTCAATGCGGCTCATTGAAGCCCTCTTTGCACCCATTCGCAGGAGGCAGCCAGCCGGTCAAAACACCTTGCCGTGCTAGTTCAAATTCGCATTTAAACCAGCAATAGGCTTAACGACTGTTTCTCCCTCTTCCACATCAACCAGGAAGGTTCCCGCGGATTTCCACATGGCGGCCTTTCTCCGTAAGCAGGTTGACCGCGGCCTCCGAGACTTCGATAGCCTTTCCCTGTCTTTCCATTTGCCGTCGTAATCTGTCCAGGTAAAGCTTGGCTATCTGCCGAACCTCATCCATGGTGAGTGGCGCGAAGACCACGATTTCGTCAATTCGGTTACGAAATTCGGGCGAGAAACGCTGCTCAGCAGCTTTCATCACTTCATTGTTAACTGCGCGAAAATCATTCGCAGTCTTGGTGCCAAATCCCAGCGGCTTTTCGAATCTCTTGAAACTGTCGGAGCCAAGGTTCGAAGTCATGATAACAATTGCGTCCGATAGATAGACCTTCTTGCCCCGGCCATCCGTGAGCCAGCCCTCATCAAAGGCTTGCAGAAAGAGGTTCATCAAATACGGAGAGGCTTTCTCAACCTCGTCCAGTAACAACACCGTGTAAGGGTTCTCGCGCAACTGCTCCGTTAAAATCCCACCCCGTTCAGATCCAACAATACCTCTAGGCATGCCAATGAGTTTTTCAATACTGACGGTCCCATCGCTGTATTCAGACATATCGATGCGAACCATCTTTTCCTCATCACCGAACATGAATTCAGCTACTGCTTTGGCGAGTTCCGTTTTGCCGACGCCGGTTGGACCAAGGAACAGGAGCACGCCGTCCGGTTTGTAATGGGATTCCTTCAGCGGACCCTTGTTCAACCTCAATCTCTGGGCCACAGCCTTTATAGCTGCCCGCTGGCCGATAACTCGCTGGCCCAGCATGCCCTCGGTCATCAGAAATCGCTCACTCGTATCGCGGAAGATCATGTCTCGTGGGATACGTGATTCTTGTGAGATTACCTCAATTACATGTTCTGGTTTGACTACCAGCGTTTGTGGCTCGTTGATCTCGACTTTTACTGCCGCCGTATCCAGCCAGCCGATCGCCTTATCTGGAAGATGAAGATTACGAATGTACTTGGGAGCCATCTCGAGCGCCGTATTTATTGCGTCGTCGGAGATCTTTACTGAGTAGTTCTTCTCGAGTCTGGGGCGCAATCCTAAGAGGATTTCACGGGTTTCGCTGATCGAGGGCTCGACGACTTTCACCAAACGAAACCTGCGCGCCAACGCTTCATCTTCGGCGATGTATTCCTTGTACTCTGACAGAGTGGTAGCCCCGATAATGCGCATGTCACCACGAGCCAGCGCCGACTTAAACATATTCGCCGCGTCTGAAGACGTGCCCAAAGCCGCGCCCGCCCCAATGATGGTATGAGCCTCATCAATGAAGAGGACCAGGTGATCGTGGTCCTTAACCTCGTCGATGATGCCTTTGATCCGTTCCTCAAACATGCCGCGCAGCATAGTTCCGGCAACCAGACCACCCATTTGTAGCTGGACCACGTGTGATCCGCGCAACCGGGCGGGAACTTTTTCTGGTTCAAGCTCGATTAGCCGGGCAAGACCCTCGACAACCGCAGTCTTTCCGACGCCGGGCTCACCTACCAGCATTGGAGAGTTAGCCCGCTCGCGATGACAGAGGATCTCTACCATCTGTTGAATCTCTTTTTCGCGACCGATGGTTGGATGGATTTTGTCTGCTCGTGCCAGGCGATTAAGCGAGACACCGAAATGTTTCAGATAGGGCGGAAGCTCAAACTTCTTTCGATACTGCTCCTCGGCGTGCTCTCTCTTCTGGACCTGTGCCCGAACGTTCTCCGTAACGGCTTCGGTACTCGCTCCCATGCTGCGCAAAACTTCAAGAAAGAGACTATCGTAATTTGTTAGGGCTTCAAATATGTCCGTGGCTTCAATGCTCTTGCGCCCTTGCGCTCTCGCGCGCTCCATCGCTCTTTTAAAAAGGTCTGTAGTATCGGGAGCAATCCTGAAGCCCTTGCCGACGTGTTGTTGACGGCTTGTTTCAATTCGTTTCTCGATCGCAATCTTCACCGACACCGGATCCAGAGACAAATCGCGCATCGTGGAGTTAAAGAGATCCGGCTCTTCGTGCATAAGAGCCTCCAGAATATGCTCGACCGAAACATAATTCTGGTCACGCTGGCGGGATTCGCTCAACGCATGTTCAAGTATCCGCTGGCCACTTTCAGCGAACTTGTCTTTGTAAGCTCCTAAATCAACCATCTCGTTTTCGCGCGGCTCGTTTTTCCAACGAAATCCATCTTTCTGGATCCAGCGAGAACACGCCCAAGAACAACTCGAAATTTCAAATTTCTAAAACTACCTATCCAACCATAGGTTGGATGTTCTGAGCATAAGCGCCGTTGCGTTTCAATGCAATAACAAAACTTCCCGGCGCTATGCTTGCAAATCTGCTGCCATATACAGCGACGCAACGCCAGATATCGCGAAAGCGTTGCGTCCGTTTGCCTCAAGCAACCAAATTAATAATCATAGTCTTCGCCGCCCGGCATTGGTGGGGCAGGCTTTTTCGGCTCCGGCATCTCGGTAACAGCGGCTTCGGTCGTTAACAGTAATCCGGCAATCGAAGCAGCATTTTGCAAGGCTGTGCGCACAACTTTAGTCGGATCAATGATGCCTACAGCCACCAAATCCTCAAACTCACCAGTGGCTGCGTTGAATCCCTTGTTTCCTTTGAACCCTTCGACTTTCCCCACAATCACCGCTCCATCTAGACCCGCGTTTTCCGCAATTCGTCGTAGCGGCTCCTCCAGGGCACGTCTCAAAATCCTTGTGCCAGTTTGAACGTCCGGCTCTCCATCCGAAAGATTATCGAGCACTTTGGCGGCTCGCAGCAGCGCCACGCCACCACCTGCTACGATGCCCTCCTGTGCAGCAGCACGGGTTGCATTGAGAGCATCCTCTACCCTGGTCTTGATCTCTTTCATCGCCGTTTCGGTCGCGGCCCCTACCTTAACAACCGCCACGCCGCCAGCGAGTTTTGCCAGCCGTTCCTGCAATTTTTCGCGGTCGTAATCTGACGTGCTCTCCTCAATCTGTCTTCTGATGGCAGCCACCCGACCCTGTATTGCTTTGCGATCGCCGGCCCCTTCTACAATAGTTGTGTTCTCTTTGTCTACGATCACTCGTTTGGCGGAACCCAAGTCCGCGAGCTCCAGGTTCTCAAGTTTGATTCCCAAATCTTCCGTGATCAATCGACCACCGGTTAGGATGGCCAGATCCTCGAGAATCGCCTTTCGTCGATCGCCGAATGCTGGTGCCTTTACGGCGCAGACCTTCACCGTCCCTCGTAGCTTGTTAACAACCAGCGTCGCTAACGCGTCGCCATCAACATCCTCCGCCACAATTAAAAGCGCCCGGCCAGTGCCAGCTGATTTCTCCAGCATAGGCAGCAGATCGCGCATCGCCGAAATCTTCTTCTCATGAAGCAGGATCAGTGGTTCGTCCAGTACGGCCTCCATACGATCGGAGTTTGTCACAAAATATGGAGAGAGGTAGCCACGGTCAAACTGCATACCCTCGACAATTTCCAGCTCCGTCTGCAGCGTTTTGGATTCTTCAACCGTGACAACGCCGTCTCTGCCAACTTGCTCCATCGCCTCTGAGATCAATCTTCCGATCTCGACATCATTGTTTGCAGAGACGGTCGCAACATTCGTCAGATCTTCTTTTCCCTTTACCTTTTTGGACACGCGTTCGAGTTCTGAGACCACCGCTTCTGTGGCTCGCTGAATGCCCTGCTGCAAAGCCATAGGATTGGCCCCGGCGGAAACATTCTTAACGCCTTCGCGAAAAATGGCCTGGGCCAGCACCGTAGCGGTAGTCGTGCCGTCGCCGGCAGTGTCGTTTGTTTTAACCGCAACTTCGCGCACCATCTGCGCTCCCAGGTTCTCGTATTTGTCCTTCAAATCAATCTCTTTTGCGACTGTAACACCATCTTTGGTGATCACCGGGGAACCAAACTTCTTTCCCAATACGACATTTCGCCCCCTTGGGCCAAGAGTTACCCGGACGGCATTTGCCAGCGTATTGACTCCCTCAAGCATCGCATTGCGGGCGTCTTCCCGGAACTTCATCTGTTTAGCAGCCACTCTCTTTGTCTCCTTTATTGATAAGCGATTTCTACAGCAGGTATTACACGGCTTCGTATCATTCAGCGACCCTGCTGGCCGTCTGGACAGCGCGTCCTACTTGTACCCGAGCGGGCCGCAGCAGTCGATCGCCCATTTTATAACCACGCACATACTCGGCCACTACTCTGCCGTCCAACTCACGTTCCACTGCTACGGTATCGACAGCCTCATGCAGCTCCGGATTGAATGGCTGACCCACGGAGATCAGCGGCTCCACGCCCGCCGACGAGAGCGCATTTTCAAAACTTGTAACCGTCCGGCGTACACCTTCCACAATCACCTCTAAAGACCCGCCGCTTTCTGCCGCCTCAGTGGCCCGTTGAAGGTTATCCAAGACTGGCAACAAGGCGGCGATAAACTCCGCTTTTTCTCGTTGCGCACGCTCGTCAGCCGCTCGATTTAATCGTTGGCGAGTTTGATCAGTTTCTCGCTGCAGCTCAGCCCTGAGCTGCTCAAAGCGCGCCTGTACTTCACCCACGAGTCTTTCAGCGGTCTTGGTGCGAGCCTCGAGCTCTTCAACATAGGTGGGTTTCAAACTCGGGGCTTCGGTCGACTCATTCATCTTCGATTTGCCGTTTCCCCACAAATTGATGCGTCGGCGATCCGTGACCCGAATCTCTGGCGACTCCTCTTCCTTATTATTCGAATTTCGTTCGTCTTTTTCCTCGCTGTGCTCCATTAAACGATTGCTCCCAACCTGAGAATTGTTGCTGACTATCAGAAACTTGCCTTACGAGACTTTTATCTCCACTCTCTGGGACCTCTGTTCCTTTCGCTTTGGGAGATGCACTTGAAGTACGCCATCTTTATATTCCGCCTCAATTTTCTGTTGATCGACCGTGCTCGGTACACTAAAACTCTTGAGAAACTTTCCTCTGGGACATTCGATTCGATGCGCAGGTGCACCTCCACTGGATCGTTCTCCGCGAATCAATAGTCTCTGTTCGTTCACACTAATATCAAGTTCCGAGCGATCGACGCCGGGCAGATCTACGGCAAGAGTAAACTCGCTATCACTCTCGTAGATATCTGCCGGCGGATACCAATCAGCGCCTTCAATCTCGTTTCCCGCGTCTGCCTCACGCGCTCGCCGCTGAGTGGCGTCTTCAAATAGCCTATTCATCCGATCCTGCAACTCTACCAGATCCTGCAAAGGATTCGACATTCCTGTAATCTCCGGTCCTTGTACTTTGAACTTTGTGCTTTGTACTTAGAGCTTTGTACTTTGTGCTCTAAGTTCAAAGATCCAAGTTCAAAGCACAAAGTACAAAGTTTTCAAAGTACAAAGCACAAAGACCAAAGACCATTTCTTAAGCAACCGCCGCTGCCGACTGGGGCTGAAAACTCATCGCGTCCCCATCAGCTGATACTCTTATTGTCTGCCCGGATAGAATCTCGCCGCGAAGCAGCTTTACCGCCAACGGATTTTGAATCAAAGTCTGGATTGCGCGCTTCAGTGGCCGCGCTCCATATGTAGGATCATATCCCTCGCGGGCCAAAAGCTCTCGCGCCGAGCGGTCAAGCTCTATTGTGATGTTGCGTTCGCGCAGCATTTCTCTCAAACGCCCCAACTGAACGTCCACGATCTGACTGATCTGATCTCGAGACAGTTGATGAAAGACAACGATATCGTCGATGCGGTTAAGAAACTCTGGTTTGAAATGCAGCCGCAACTCTTGAATCACGGCCTCGCGTACCTGCTTTTCATCGCCCTCCAGGCTTTGAATCTCACGTGAACCAAGATTGGAGGTCATAATTAAGACGGTATTCTTGAAATCTACTGTTCGCCCTTTGGAGTCTGTCAGCCGCCCATCATCCAAAATCTGCAACAACACATTGAACACATCCTGGTGTGCTTTTTCAATTTCGTCAAAGAGAACCACAGAATAGGGCCGGCGACGCACCGCCTCGGTGAGCTGACCGCCTTCTTCATAGCCAACGTAACCTGGGGGCGCGCCAATCATTCGTGCCACAGCATGCTTTTCCATGTATTCAGACATGTCCAGACGGACCATTGCCCGCTCGTCATCAAAGAGGAATTCGGCAAGCGCTCTTGCAGTTTCCGTTTTGCCTACTCCGGTGGGACCAAGAAAGATAAAGGAACCGATTGGGCGATTTGGGTCTTGCAATCCCGCCCGAGCACGCCGTACAGCATCCGCAACTGCGGTTAGGGCTTCGTCCTGGCCAATCACACGTTGTCGTAACCGATCCTCCATGGTTACGAGCTTCTGCATTTCACCTTCCAGCATCTTTGAGACCGGGATTCCCGTCCATTTCGCGACCACTTCCGCAACATCTTCTTCATCCACTTCCTCTTTCAGCATTACGCCGTCTTTTTGAAAATTGGCAAGCTTGTCCTGCTCCGCCGCGAGCCGCCGTTCGAGTTCCGGAATTCTGCCATATTGCAGTTCGGAGGCTCTGGCGAGATCGCCGGCGTTGCGAGCCTGTTCCAGTTGCAACTTCAAATTTTCAAGCTCAGCCTTAGCCTCGCGCATGTGTTCGATAGCTTCCTTCTCCGATTGCCACTTCGCTTTCATTCCTGAGGAAGTCTCTTTCAGGTCCGCGATTCGCTGTTCAATCTCCCGTAATCGACTTCTGGACTTTTCGTCCTCTTCCCGCTCCAGAGCCTGGCGTTCGATTTCCAGTTGAATAATCTCGCGCTCCAGCTGATCAATCTCCTGCGGAAGGGAATCAATCTCGATTCGCAACCGTGATGCTGCCTCATCAATAAGATCTATCGCCTTATCAGGAAGGAAGCGGTCGGTGATGTAGCGATTGGACAGAGTGGCGGCCGCAACTATCGCCGAGTCTTTTATGCGGACGCCGTGGTGCACCTCATAACGTTCTTTCAGGCCGCGCAGGATTGCGATCGTATCTTCTGCAGTTGGCTCTCCCACGTAAATCTGCTGGAAACGTCGTTCCAGAGCCGCGTCCTTTTCAATGTACTTCTTGTATTCGTTGAGAGTAGTCGCACCTACACAGCGTAGTTCACCGCGGGCAAGGGCGGGCTTCAACATATTCGAGGCATCGATGGCCCCTTCCGCTGCGCCCGCCCCCACCAGAGTATGCAATTCATCGATAAAAAGAACGATTTGGCCCTGGGCGCTCTCAATCTCTTTCAAAACGGCTTTCAAGCGATCTTCAAACTCGCCTCTATATTTTGCACCGGCGAGCATCGAGCCAAGATCCAGGCCCACTAAACGCTTGTTTCGTAGCGTCTCCGGGACATCACCAGAGACGATTCTCTGGGCCAGCCCTTCTACGATCGCGGTCTTGCCCACTCCCGGTTCGCCGATCAGTACCGGGTTGTTCTTAGTGCGGCGCGAGAGAACCTGAATAGTCCTGCGGATCTCATCATCACGTCCGATGACTGGATCCAACTTACCCTTGCGCGCCAGGTCCGTCAGGTCTCGCGCATATTTGGAAAGTGCTTGATAGTTTTGTTCAGCGTTTTGGTCGGTAATGCGCGAGCCACCACGCATCTGCTCAATGACCTTTATCAAATCGTCATGCTTGACGCCGTGCTGTCTCAGTACCGTGCCGGAAGCGCCATCTTTTTCATCGGCCAGGGCAAGCAGAAGATGCTCAGTAGAGATGAACTCGTCGTGCATTCCATCAGCATTGTTTTGTGCTGTCGTGAAGAGCTGGCTGAGCCGGGGACTGAAATACTGTTGGCCACCTTGAACTCTGGGAAAGCGAGCTATCGTCGCTTGTATATCATTGAGGATTACCGGCACATTGACGCCAAGTTTGCCGAGAAGGGGACGTATAATCCCCTCAGGCTGTTCCAGCAAAGTTACCAGCAGGTGCTCTGGCTCAACCTGCTGATTCTGATTGCGTTCCGCCGCTTCGATGGCAGCCTGAATTGCTTCCTGTCCCCTTAAAGTAAATTTATCTAATCTCATTTCTTAACTACGAGCGTGTACCATCAATATTTTTGACAGGTAAGCGGGGCAATCAGCCCGGAATCGAAAGTTTCCGAGCAAGCCCCGCTCACTCTAGTTCATCAGCCCGCGCTTAGCGTCCCGCGGTAGCCTCTTTTGTTTTTTCCGCGGCCCCAGCCTTCTCAGCTTTCGCCTCGATTGTCTTAGCCTGAGCGGCAGCTCCTTCGGCGGAGATTTCAATGCGACGCGATTTCGCTTCTTCGCGTTTGGGGAGCGTCACACGCAAAACTCCATTGCGATATTCAGCGGTTGCACCCTCGGCAGATACCGTTTGTGGCAACGTGAACGACCGGGTAAACGAACCATAGGAGCGCTCCACCCGATGATAGTTGTCAGCTTCGTCTTTCTTCTCAAACTGGCGCTCGCCTCGGAGCACGATGACATTATTTTCCACAGAGAGCTCAAAGTCTTCCCGGTTCATTCCCGGAAGCTCGGCCTCGAGGACGATCTGATCTTTGTTTTCGTAGATGTCCACGCTGGGGTTCCAAGCACCTCGACCGATGCCTTCTTCAGCAAAGCCCCTGGTGAGATTGGTAGAAAACAGCCGATTTACCTCCTCTTGTAGAGTTCGCAGATCGCGGAATGGGTCATATCGAACAATACTCATCTCATTTCCCTCCTTTAATTCTTTACCGCCCAGCCCACTATGACTTACGAGCACTGAGCTTACAGACTGAGCGTGGCATAATAATAAAGGTTGAGTCCCTTTCTGTCAAGTACGGGGGATGGGGAAACGGGGAAAAGGTGTGGAAGCTGGAAGTTCCTGTTCCCGCGCTCCCCTTTCCCCTTTTCCCCTTAGCTCATACCAAAAAAGCGCTTGATCGCCGAAATAATTCCAGCGGACTCGTCCGCCTCACCAATCGAGCTATGCGCTTGCAGTACGAGGCCCTGACGTCGCTCGGCAATAATATGGCTCAGTGATTCCACGAGATCCGGATTGGTGTCGAACACCCGTTTCATCGCTTCATGTCCGATCTCCAGAACCTCAGTCTCTTCTACGGCGACGATGTTGGCTGTGCGGGGCTCCCCAGTAAATAGAGCCATCTCCCCAAAGAAGTCTCCGTCCTGCAGCGTGGCCACTGTTCGCGGCCTGCCATTCTCACTCACCTGAACGCTAACGCGGCCGTTATGGACTACAAACATTGACGAACCGGGATCGCCCGCCCTAATTACCGTCTCGCCCGGAGCGAAGATATGCCGCTTCGATGCCTGGGCCAGCGTGGCCGTCTCCTCACCCGAAAGGGGAGCAAAGATATCAACAGCTGAGAGACGTTCAATAATTGCGCTTCCGTCACGTTCGGGCAGAGATCCTCTGGCCTTTCGGTCAACAAACAGCGTCCTCGTGGGATACGCAAAACTGAGGCCCGCCCGCCGAAAGGCATACCAAATCCGCTGGCGAACCAGGGCGTCCGTATCGTTATACTTTGCATAATCATCCAGCCAATACTTAACCTCGTATTCAACGCCATTGTCTCCGAGATTTCTGATCCTGACGATCGGGCCAACCTTCGCAGAAACATTATCGGCTTCGCGTACCGCTTCTCGCACTACATGTATAGTTTTGGCCGGGGAGTCGGTGTACAGAGTGTTGAACCAGACTAAGCGGGCGTTGAGATTCTCCCGTGGGCTGACTTCAATAGGCTCCTTTGCAGCCGTACTGTTATTGATCAGCACGACATGATTAGTGAAGGTTCGAATCTTGATCGCGCGCCAGGTTATTTCTTCAACCACGCCGGTATGCTTCTGCTGGCCAACCGTAATCACGTCACCAACCTGGAATGGTCTATCCGCCTGCAGCGAGATACCGGAAAAGAAGTTTCCCAAAGTATCCTGGAGCGCGAGTCCCAGAATCACACCAAAAATCGCCGAAGTCGTGAATAGGGCACCCAGGTTAACCTTCGGGAAAATCCAGCTGAAAATAAGTAGAAACAGAAGAGTAAATGCGAGGATTGAGAAAACGTTGCGTACCAGCGTTGGTGCTTCAAAGCCTCTCCGCAAACGAAAGGCTAACCCGAAAATGAGAGAATTGAGCGCCCGTACTACCAGATAAGCCAAGATTCCTAGCAGGAATAAGCGCAGAGCACCAATAACGGTCTCGGGCGAGGTAATGCCGGCCATCTGAGCTTTTTCCAGCAGGGCATACAAAGGTGCGTTTAAAACAGAGACCAGGTAGAGCGCCAATACCACGACTGCCGTCGCTATCGCAAAAAGGATCAATCTGTTTTTGGAACGCGACCGATACACGTTAGTAAACATCCCTTCCCAATACTCAGCACTGCGACCGTTAGATCACTGGACCTTTTATCACTGATCCGAACTCGTTTGCGAGATTCCAGGTTGTCCTTATCTTGTACTTCAAAATCAGGATCGAAAAAGGCCTGGAAGAATAGTAACTATAATGAAAAGAAGCGACAGCAAAGTAACTACCACGGCAGTCAACCACGCACCAAGGTTATACAGTGGTCCGTTGACATGGGAGCCCATCAATTCTCGGTCGTTCACCAGACGCAGGATGGCAAACAGGGTTACCGGCAGCAGCAGACCATTGATTATTTGGGTTACCAGCAAAACGCGAATTAGCGGCAGATTTGGCACTACGGCAATAGCGGCGCCTACAGCCACCAGGAACGTAAAGATACCAAGGAAGATGGGCGCTTCGCGAAAACTTCGGGAAACTCCTTTTTCGAATCCCAGCGCCTCTGTAATCGAGTAGGCCGTTGCTAGAGGCAATACGCCGGCGGCTAACATTGAAGCTCCGAACAAACCCACCGCAAATAACTTCTCAGCGTATTCTCCAGCTAGAGGACGCAGCGCCCGGGCCGCGTCAGCCGCTGAATCGATTCGAAGCCCATGGCGATGCAGGGTGGCAGCCGTCGAGATAACTATGAAAAAAACTATCAGGATGGCAAACACAGTGCCGATCCAAACATCCGTCCTGGTCTGAGAGTAATCATCAGCAGTCACACCTTTTTCGACTACTGAGGATTGCACATAAACTTGCATGTAAGGTGAAATTGTTGTGCCGACAACAGCGACAAAAGCGAATAGATAAACGGGATCGAGTTTGAACGTGGGTTTTACCAGACCCACTGCGACGGCACCCCAATCTGGCCGAGCAAGAAACGCCGATGCGACATATCCCAGAAAAACCAGTGACATCATTAAAAATACCCGCTCGACGCGCTGATAGGAACCTTTGACAACCAGCCACCATACGCTAAAGGCCGCCACAGGCACGGAGACGAATCGAGGAACGCCGAATAGCTCAGTCGCCGCTGCTATGCCTACGAATTCTGAGACCGTAACGCCCCCATTTGCTATCAACAGTGATAGCATCACGACCGCTGTCCAACGAACACCAAATCTCTCCCGGATCAGATCGGCGAGGCCCTTTCCCGTGACTGCCCCCCTCCGGGCACACATTTCTTGAACGAGTCCGAGACTGATTGTGATAGGAATCAGAATCCAGAGCAGGGTATAACCGAGTTCGGCGCCAATAGAGGCAAACGTGGCAATACCGCCGGCATCATTTCCGGCGTTAGCGGTTATCATTCCGGGTCCAAGCAGGGCCAGAAAACCGATGAGTCTCCCGCGTACAGTTACAGTGTGCCGCAAACCACGCGCGCCGCGCCTCAGTAGGCGCTCTCCGGCCGCTCGAATTTGTGCACGTGATTCTGCCACTTGGAGGTTCCCCGTCGTTCATCAGCGTTGTGGCGAGTTGCGAAGCGATTCTCCTCACTTGCTCTGGTTCTCAAAATACCGTCTGAAGCAACAAATAACTCCCCGGGTCCTCTGCGTTAACTGAACACGTTTGGCAAACGCTGACGCCAATCCCTGGGCAGCAAAATTTCCATTGCATCATCCACGGTGATGATTCCGAGGATATCGCCTTGTTCATCAACTACTGGTAAGGCTAACAGATTATACTCCGCGATTCGTTGCGCAACTTGTTTGGCTTCTTCAAGCGGATGCGCGGTTTGCACATCTGTACGCATGACATCAGCCAGCGGCGAAGCCGGGTCAGCGAGAATCAAACTTCGTAAGGCAATAACCCCTACAAGTTTCCATGAACCTTCCGATTCCACTACGTAAAGGTAGTAGATCATATTCGGCGTCTCGGCCATTTCGCGCAAACGTGCCAGCGCTTCGCTCACGGTCAACTCGCGTGGCAGAGTAACGAACTGCGTGGTCATTAAGCCGCCAGCTGTGTCGTCTTCATAGGACAATAACTCGGCGACATCAGCCTGCTCCTCATGTTCCATCAGGCCCAGCAACTCTTCCGCCTTTTCTTCCGGTAGATCTCCGAGCACATCAGCAGCCTCGTCTGGAGACATCCACTCGAGGATGTCCGCCGCACGTTCCTCGTCCATGTCTCCCAGAATCCGGGCCTGCCGTTCTGCTGGCATCTCCTCCAATGTCTCTGCAGCAGTTTCATCATCCAACGATTCCACTACCTCTGAACCGTGGTGGTAAGACAGAGCTTCGGCAAGACGGGCAATCTCCACTGGATGCAGTCTCGCCAATTTCCCGCTCGACGATTTCAACTGAACTGTCGCGGCGTCGGTCGCAAGATAGCCAACGTCAGACCAATCGATCACCTCTACAGGTTTTCTTGTTCCGATGAAGCCGGCAGGCGCCAACCGTCTCCAGAGCCCATGCAAACTGACGTCCGCTCCTGTGACTCGCCATTCTCCCGCAACGTCAATAATTTGAACGTCATTGACTCGTACCACGCGCTTCCCGTCCACGTCGATGAGTTGTTTGTCCAGTACGTCACGTGCCAGCAACACTTCGCCATCACGACGCACAAACGGCCTCAAGTCGAGAATATCGGAATTTAATCGTGCGCCGTGTCCACTCAATTCGGTGATGCGCCAGCGGGGCAGGAAAAAATCCCTTCGCCGATAACGAGCCACAATACCGGTGACTGGAGGGTGATCCTCATTCCCCAGTCGCACAATGACGTCTTTGATCGCGGCCACACGTTCCGCTTCAACGTCGCGGATAGGACGACCCAACACTTGCGACAGGTACAACATGGTTCAGTGGGCTTAGGACTTTGGTCTTTGGTCTTTGGTCTTAGGTCTTTGGCCTAAGACCGCTCGAGCAGTCTGAGGCCGGCTTCAACCGTTCGGTCATGCCTCTTGTACAAATCACTGCGTTGCGGTAACACCAAAAGGTCGGGCTTTAGACTGTGACCCTCCAGGTGGGCCCCGGCAGCAGTCTTATAATCGAGTTCACTGACGTCCAGCGCTCCTCCATCCGGCAGGGTGTGCCTCGTACGAATCGCCAAAACACACCCACATGTTTCGGTGCCAACAATTTTCGCGCGTCCCAAAGATTGCAATGTGGCAGCAAAAATTTCTGCCGCGCTGGACGTCCGATCGCTGGTCAAGATGATCAGAGGTTGCTTCGAATGAGTGATTGTCTCATGATTGAAAAGGGACTTTGCCCGCGTTAAGAGTTTAAAGCTACTACCCCAGCGATCGCTGAACTGTCCTAGATCGGTTCCTTCAGTCAAGAAGAAGGAAGCAATCTCTGCCATGGCTTCTGCGTCACCACCGCCATTCTCACGAAGATCGATAACAATGCCACGCCCGACCGCTAATTTTTCGCGAAATTCCTGGGCGAAACTAATGGCAATTGCCTGAGTAAACGCATCGATCTGGAGCACTGCATACTCATCTCGTTCCCGATGAATGTGTATGCCCAAAGGACGCTGATACCAACGACGCGGAAGTCTCGCGGCGGTTAGTGCTCCTTTCTTGTCACGCCACTGGACCTCAACCGAAGTCTCGGGCACTCCTTCCATCAGCATCGCTACGGCATGCAGTCGCGACGATTCCCGGGGCTGAGCCTGTGCCTTTAATCGCTGTTGAATCAAAGAAAGAGCAGGCGAGCCATTTACAGTTTCGATAATGTCGCCAGGTCGAATACCAACATTTTCAGGCGGGGAGTTAGGCTCGACTCTAACAACCACCACCGACCCTTCAACTTCTCTCAATGTCATCCCTACGCCTACGAATCGCGGTTTCCACCAGTCAAACTTTTCCTCGGGTGCATACACTCGCGTATGGGCATCACTCAGAGACCCCACCATCCGCTGCAGCACACTGTAAAAGGCCGGACCGCTTGGGGCCTCGGCGGCCTCGGGCCGAAACACAGTTTTTTGATTCTCCCAATCAAGGCCCCGAAATGCAGGGTCATAATAGCGATCGTGAATCGTCTGCCATACGTCATCGAATACTGCAAGTCGGCCTTCGCGGGTAGCAGTTGAAACTCCCGGGGCTTCGCCGGCCTTTGCATGAACGCCCGAAAAACCGTGAACAGGAAAATAGGAAGAAACATTCGGAAAGAAAAAAACCAGAGGGAAGATTATGGTCCACCATAGCTTTTTCCCGCACCCGCGCTGGCCCATTACTCGAGTCAAGGTGCCCTGTTTCGCGATTTCATTCATCAGCTATTTCTCCGCTTTACGAAAGTTATAGCGCAGCAAGACCCGCATCGGGATGGGACTGCCGTTACGCATCGCGGGAAAGAAATGAAGCTGCTTTACCGTCTCTATAGTCGCCTGATCCAAACCAAATCCGGCCCAACGCACAACTTCAACGCGGCGAACCTCTCCTATGGCATCAAGATCTACAAGTACGTCCACGGTCGCTTCCAGTTCTCTGCCGGCAGCGCTCGCGGGATACGCAGGCCGTAAGCGGCGATAGGGCCGGGGAAGGCGTAATCCCTGCGTATCAGCAGTGTTAACGTCGTCTGGTGCCTCCTCAATGACGGGAGCCCTTCCGTCGCTTTTTTCTTCGCGCTCATTTCGTTCCTCGATTATTGCCTCCCTCATCTTTGCCAGGTAATTGCTGGTCCTATCCACGCTCGATAAGTCAGCAAGCAACAACTGCTGCGCAGCTTGGGGTGACGGCGCCTGAAAGGCTGGCTGTCTCCAGGTTACCAGTTTGCCACTTCTCGAACTGACCAGGAATAGAGAAGCATACGATTCGAAATAGACCTCACCTGTCGAGGGCGAGCGCCGCAAAGTTTGGGCATCTCCGGCAATAAAAAAATCACATCCTACAGCAGCACCCAGTTCGCGTGCTTCCAGCAAAGACATATTAAGAGCTCCAGAATAACCCCGGCCTTGTGCAGCGGTTCGACTTTGATCTCGATCGAGGATCTCCAACTCCGGGTTTGCTTTCAAAATCAAAGCGAGCTTCTCAGCCACCTGTGTTGCGGTGTCAGCATCTCCGAAAATGAGAATTGCCAACTTAATCGAAGGCTTTGGCTGTTGCACCAGTGAATTGACGCCTGCGGCAATGATGATCAAGAAAAGAAAAAAGCAGTGCATCAGTCTAAATTAGTGACTGCGACCAGAGGCTTGACTTTCAGCAGACGAGCGGCGATCAGGCTCCAAACTATGATAGAGAGTATAAACCTGCTCCTTTACCTCGCCGGGAAAACAGATACGATGCAGTTCATAACCTTGCTGCAGACCGCGAACTACCTCACTGATCTCGCTAATCTCACGTACCTGAGGTCTCGCATAACCTTCCTCGACATAAATGCGACTCTTTGGCTCAGCACCATCAACGGTGTAGTAATTGTAATAAGGAACATCGCTGGCCCGGTCTTCAACAAAGTAATAGTCGGGATCGAAACCAGCTCTGGCAACACAGGATCGGGCGCCACTAATAAAAGTCGCCCGTTCTGCTGCGGGCATATCCACGTCTATTGCTTT
>WNFU01007931.1_pt1 | contig 24308 bp, 22 predicted proteins | sample 5400121 | NCBI WGS metagenome assembly WNFU01 (sample SAMN13153360, study PRJNA577476) | soil metagenome | isolation source: 100 cm soil or saprolite under grassland replicate 1 | place: USA:California | collected 2016-06-15
CAGCAGGCGGCTGTGCAGACAGGTGCGGGCGTTACCGTGGACCTTCATCCGGATCCCTCCTTGGGGCTGGTGGCGGTGACACCCCCAGCCTCCAAGGAGGCCCGGATGGAACAACGTGCTTAGGACTTACAGCTAGGCCTCGACCCGTGTCGACGCGCCGTCAAGGGCGTCGAGCGCAACACGAATGTCGACGTGTTGACCGACGAAGATCGGCGTGTCGCGCTCCGTGTAGCGTGAAGCTTCGCTCTCGCGCAGCGTGAGCATCAGGTGCATGAAATCCGAAGGCTCGTCGCACTCGAAGACCGTCATGAACTCCTGGTCGTCGATCCCGAACGAGTATGTCGTGTGGTTGTGGATGGTCGAAAACCCTGCTCCGATCCGCATGTGCTCGTCCATCGCCCGCTGGCGATCCTCGGGCGGAAGGGTGTACCACGGACGGACCTTGACGAACGGATAGACGACCAGGTACGGGGATCCTTTCGGGACGACCTGCCGCGGGCGCCGGGCCTTCGTGTACTCAGAGGCTTTCGTCGTGGCGAGATAGGAATACGGGGTCTCCAGCCACCCGGCGAGCGGCGTTCCGTTCAGGGCCGCTGCAAGCTCGCCGAGGTCCTCATACCGCTGCGTGATCTTCCAGAGGAAGAAGTCGCAGTCGGGACGGACGCCCGCGACGGTGTAAACGCGCAGAGAGTCCATGCGGGCGGTCCAGTCCTCGACGACCTCCGCGAAAGCTTCCTTGCCCGCGACACGTTCCTCGACCGGCAGGCGTCGCCACGCCGGATCGACCCGGTAGAAGCTGTACGCGACGTATTGGCCCTCCACGACGACGATGCTAGCCAGTGCCTAGCCCGAGGCGCTGACCAGGGCCCAGCCGTCGCCCGGGCCGACGAACTGAGGCTCGGCCTCCACGCACTCGAACGCGCCTGTCCGGATCTCGTTCATCGTCTTCCTGACGATCGTGCGGCTCGACTTGGCCGATCCGTCCGGGAAGTAGAGCCCAGACTGCCAGCGGCCGTAGTCGGTCTCATCGGTCACATGGAAGATGAGGAAGCCGCGGACCGTCGGCTGGCAGGCGGCCATCTGCAGCGCCTGCCGGTAGTACGAAGCCTGGATCCCCTCGGGCACCGGCTTCGAGAGCTCTCGGCCGTCGTAGAACTCGCGCTTCGAGGCCGGAATCTGGGAGTCGACGCCATACTCGTCATAGAGGATCGGCAGCTTCGACCCGCGCTGTGCCGTCCCGTCGAACGCATTTCCGAGCAGGGCCACGAGCGTCTCGTAGTCAGCGAGCCCGATCGACTTCGAATTCGGATGCGCGACGGTGGGCGGTGTGCTGGAGTTTTCACCGTAGGGATGGAAGGCGAAGCCGTCCATGATCGGTCTCAGTCGGTTCATCGCTCGGTACGCAATTCCCATGTCCGTGATGAATGCCGTCGGCGAATGCGTGTCACGACCTGTATTCGGGATGTCGCCGCCGCGCGGCGAGACGGAGCCGCCGTTGATGAAGACGCCCTTGTCGGCGGCCTTCATCGCGTCGTACGTCCGCGCGAGGAGCTTCACGTAGGCCGGGGCTGCCACGTCTTCGCCCTTCGGGCCGAACTGCGGTAGCCAATATCGATTGAGGTTTGGCTCGTTTCCCACGATGTACTCGCGGATGCTCGGCACACGCCGGACGAGGTCGGCTGCGAAACGGGCGAACTGCGTGCGCGCGGTCGCCGTGAGCGGCGTCGTCCGGCTCCCGAACGGCATCAACGTCGTGACGATGCGGATATCCAGGAACATGCCGGCCGCGGCGATCGACTGGAGCGCCTGGAGCTGGTCTTTGGGCACCGCCCTCTCACCCGGTGACCAGATCGCCGTGATCCGGATCGTGTCGAAGCCCGCTGCCTTGGCCAGCTCCATCTTGGCCATCGCCACGGCAGGATCGGCGTTTCGGCCTTCGTCCTCCGCAGCTCCCATATACATCCCGGCGCTCGCCGGCGCTGAGACGACGAGACCGAGGGCGCCGAGCGCCCAGAAGATCGCTATGAGGGATCGAAAGTGCAGCAAGAGAACAACCGTAACCCGAAACGGTGAAAAATCGGTAAAGGAAACGCCGCCCGCGGGCCAGTGTAGGAGCGCCGCCGGGAGGCGTCAACCTGGCCGCGCCTGCGGCGAATCCCCCGATCGGGGGAGCGCGAATAAGGACCTCAACCGATAGTTTGACACGAGTCAGGGTCGTGTTGCCAAGCTCTTGTCGCAGGGAGCTTCCGGGATGCTCGCCACAGCCCCCGCGATCCTCTCCTTACGGCGGCCCGGGCTCTCCACCCGGGCCGCATCCACCTCCGCGCGAAAGCTGACGCTTTCGCGCGGGTCTGGGGTCGCCCGCTTCGCGGGGAAACGCACGCGGGCTAAGCCCGCGTGCTCTTTTGGGGGCGCGGTTCGCGAAGGTTCCCTACCGCGCGGGCGGGGGTGCTGACGCAGCCCCGCCCGCGTCAGTTCGGCCTGCGGCTAACGCGGCTTCGCTCGCGTTAGCCTCCGGGCCTTTGGGTCGCTGGTCGGCGGGTGGGGCTACGCTGGACCGATGGCCTCTCGGCTCGAAGATCAGCTCAAAGGACTGCCTGCCAAGCCGGGGGTCTACCTCTTCCGGGACAAGGGCGGAGAGGTCCTCTACGTGGGTAAGGCGAAGTCGCTTCGGCCCCGGGTCCGTTCCTACTTCCAGCAAAGCCTCGACACTCGCACGGCGATCAGGCAGCTCCCCGACAGGGTCGCCGATGTCGAGGTGATCGTGACCCAGAACGAGGTCGAGGCCCTTCATCTGGAGCAGAACCTCGTCAAGAGGCACCGACCGCCGTTCAACGTCCGGCTGCGCGACGACAAGTCCTTTCCGTACATCGCCGTCACCGTTGAGGACGAGTATCCGCGGGTCATGTTCACGCGCGAGCGACATCGGCGCGGAGTCGTGTACTTCGGCCCGTACGCGAACGCCAAGAAGGTGCGTGAGACCCTCGATGTCCTCAACCGCGTCTTCCCCTACCGGCCGTGCGAAGGGCCGAAGCCCGGGCGGCACTCGGGCATACCCTGTCTCGACTACCACATCGAGCGATGCCTGGCGCCGTGTGTGGGTTACGTATCGCGGGAGGACTATCAGGCGATCATCGATCAGGTGATCGAGTTCCTTTCGGGCGACACGGACCCGATCCAGCGTGAGCTCGAGCGGAAGATGCGAGAAGCCGCGGCGGAGGAACGGTTCGAGGAGGCAGCGCGCTATCGCAACCGCCTTCGCAGTGTCCAGCACCTCGCCGAGCGGCAAGCGGCCGACCGGCGCTCAGTGGGGACGATCGACGTGGTCGGGCTCGCGGCGGAAGGAGATCGCGCGGTCGTGCAGGTTTTTCCGCTCCGCGACGGCAAGATGATCGACCGTTACTCGTTCCATCTCGAGAACGTGGGCGGCCAGGACATTACGACGGTGCTCGAGTCGTTCTGCCTCGAGTACTACGGCTCTGCGCCGAGCGTCCCGCCGCAAATCGTGGTCCCGCGCGATGCCGGCGATACGTCCGCGCTGGCCGTTTTCCTTTCGGAGCGCCGCGGCGCGCGTGTCGAGGTGCGCGCCGCGGAGCGCGGCGAGAAACGGCGCCTGCAGGAGCTAGCGACCGAGAACGCACGTCACGCGCTCGTGTCGGAGGCACACCAGAATGAGCTGAAGCGGCTGCGCCGCGTCGAGGCGCTCGAGGAGCTGCGTGAGGTGCTGAACCTCGAAGCCCTGCCGATCCGAATCGAGTGCTTCGACATCTCGACGGTCATGGGGCAGGACAACGTCGGCTCGATGGTCGTCTTCCAGGACGGGGTTGCGAAGAAGGCGCACTACCGCAAGTTCGGCGTGCGCGGCCAGGTGGGGATGGACGATTTCGCAGCAATGGCCGAGGTGGTATCGCGGCGGTTCGCGCGGATCTCCGATGTGTCGGCGGAGGAGTACGACGAGTCCTTCGCCGCCACCCCCAACCTCGTCGTCATCGACGGCGGAAAGGGGCAGCTCTCGGCCGCCCTGACGGCAATGCAGGCGTTCGACCTACCCCGCGTTGCCGTGGTCGCGCTCGCCAAGCGGGTGGAAGAAGTGTTCGTGCCGGGGCGCCCGGAACCGATCCGGCTCGTGGCGCACTCGCCGGGGCTCCAGCTCTTGCAGCGCGTCCGCGACGAGGCGCATCGCTTCGCCGTCGGCTTCCACCGTCAGCGACGGGACACGCGGTCGTTCGCCTCGATCTTCGACGAGCTGGAAGGGGTGGGCCCCGCCCGGCGCCGTGCGTTGCTCCAGCACTTCGGCTCGGCCGAACGCTTCGTGGCAGCAACGCAGGAGGAGCTCGAGGGCGTACCCGGGGTTCCGGCCAAGACGGCACGCGCGATCTATGCGCAACTCCACAAGGCAGGACGAGCTTGAACGCTCGACAGCCCCAAACCAAGGCCGGAGGCTAAGGCACGCGAAGCGGCCTTAGGCGGAGGCGGACTGACGCGGGCGGGGACGCGGTAGCGCCCCCGCCCGCGCAGAGGAGAACCTCCGCCGGCCGGGGCCTTGTTGGAGTGCGCGGGCTCTGCCCGCGCACGTTTCCCGCGAAGCGGCGATCCCGATTCCGAGCGAAAGCGACCGCTTTCGCTCGGAGGGCAATCCCAAGTCCGAGCGAAAGCGACCGCTTTCGCTCGGAGGGCGATCCCTCGATCGAGTCACTCGCGCAAGCGATCTTGCTTGCGCGAGTGAGGCCGATACGTGAGGTGCCGCAGTCATGGACGGCCGCACCCTCACACCTCTCGCCACGCCGCAGCGTGTGCACTCGGGTCTTGGTACCCGGTTGCGACAGCTGCGCGTTTCCGCTGGCCTGACCCAGTCAGAGCTTGCGGGCGACCGCTTCTCGAAGGAGTACGTCAGCCAGATCGAGCGTGGGAAGACCCGCCCGACCAGGGAGACGCTCTCCTGGATCGCCGAACAGCTCAACGTCGACGTCTCCTACCTCCAGACCGGACAGAGTTGGAACGAGTACGCCGAGGTCGAGGCCGCCGTCATGCGTGCGGAGGCTGCCGTTGAAGGCCAGCAGTACGACGAAGCCCTCGAGGCGCTTGACGGGCTGCATTACTCGCCCGAAGGGCGCGAGCTGGAGTTCCGGGCGCTCCTCGCCGAAGCCTGGGCTCGCATGTACCACGGCGAGCTCCGACCGGCACTCGACCTCCTCGCTCGGGCGCGTGAGCTCTCGGAGCAGCAGGGCTTCTCTGACGTGGAGCGCGCCGACGTGCTCTACCGAATGGGCGTGTGCCGCTACAAGCTGACATCGATCAATAGTGCGCAAACGCTTCTGAGCGAAGCGCTTGATCTGGCCGACCGCTCAGGGATCCCCTGCGACCGGCTGCGCTCGCACATCCTCGAGTGGCGTTCGCGTTGCTCGCGACGCCAGCGAGACTTCGAGGCGGCGCGGGAGGACATCGAGCGAGCGCTCGAGCTCGCGGAGCGCCTTGATGACACGCTCACGATCGCGCACGTGACCTTCCAGGCCTCGATCGTCGCCGAGCGGGATGGCCACTGGCTGCAGGCCCGCGCGCTCGCGGAACGGGCGAAGGAGCTCTACGAGACGCACGGCGACCAGCTGAACCTCGGCCGGATGCTCAACAACCTCGGCGGACTGAACTACCTCCTCGGAAAGCCAGACGATGCGATCGCCTACTTGAAGCGCGCCTTCTCGGTCGCGCTCGAGGTTGGAAGCGAGCCGGACGCCGCGCAGGCGGTGTCCTCACTCGCACAGGTGCACCTCGGGGCGCGCGACTGGGGCCTCGCGGAGGAGCAGTCGCGGCACGCGCTCGAGCTCCTCGAGGGACGCCCGGACTTTCTCGACGAGGTCGGCAGCGCGCAGATCGTCCTTGGCCGGGCTCTCCTCGAGCAGGGCCGCCTGGACGAGGCAGAGCACGCGTTCGCGGAAGCCGAGCTGAATCTTTCCCAACTTTCCTCCGCCAGCCATCGTGCGGTTGCCTGGACGGCCCAGGGCGACCTCGCATCTCGCCGCGGCGACGACCGTGCCGCGGCGGCGCTGTACCGGCGTGCGGCGGAAGCTCTGCAAGACGTGAAGTTCTAGGAGAGGAGGTGATCAGGATGCTGCGGAAGATGTTCTCATTGGGAGCTCTCGTCGTGGTCGCCGTGACGTTCGGCGTCGGCAGTGCGGCGGCGAACCCTCCGGCGCACTCGCCGAAGGCGGCCGACCACAGTCTCGGCACGGACGGTTTCTCCGACGGGCGGTTCATGAACGGAGGCAACGACTCCGACGGTTTCTCGGACGGCCGCTACTAGGTTCTCGACTTTTCGCGGCGGCCGCTCGCTCCCTGAGCCGAGCGGCCGTCCGAGACCTTTGGTTCTCCTCCCGAGCGGTCAGTCCTGGCTGCGTGCCTGATGCGCAACGTTCCGGTCATCACAAGGATGGCGGTGAAGCCGACGATCGCGTTCACGATGATCAGCGTCACGCGCATTCCGACACTGAAGCTGAGCGCCATGCCCTTCGAGGTCACGTTGCGGAACACGTAGAGGAGCAGCGCCTGCTCCGTCCCGATTCCCGCCGGGCTGAACGGGAAAATTGTGGCGAGGCTCTGGCCGACCTGCACGAGCAGTGCGTTATGAAGCGTTGCTGGGATGCCAAAGGCGCGCAGGAAGAAGAACACCGTCGCGAGCCGCAGACACCAGTCCGCGATCTGCCAGACAACGACGCGCCTGATGTAGTAGGAACGATTCCTGAAGGCAGAGAAGCCCTGCGCGACCTTCGCCCTGAACTCGTCGACCCGCTCGGCGACCCACGCGACAAGCGCCGTTCCGAACAGGAGCAACAGGCCGAACAGGATCAACCCGGCCGTGGGGTGACGGAAGGCCCAGCCGTAGTCCAGCGATGGGAGCCTCGGGCTCTTGAGCACGTCGATCCCCGGCAGAACGTGCTGCGTGACCGCCCACACGATGAAGCAGCCTGCCACCGTCATGTCGAAGAGCGTTTGCAGCAGGGAACAGGACACGAGCGTGGTGTACGTCGAGCCCTCGATCCGGTGCTTCGCGAGAAAGAGCCGGACGACGTCCCCACCGCGGGCAGGAATAAGCGCGTTGACGCCCGTGCCGGCCACGTACGCGCCGAACATCTGAGGCCAGCGGACGCGCCGGTCGGGATAGGCCGCCTTGATGATGTTCCGCCAAGCTCGAGAGACCGCGAGCAGCTTGCCGAGGTGGCAAGCGATGCCGAGGGCGAGCCACTGCCACTCCACCGAGGCGAGGTGGTCGAAGAAGACCCCGATTGCGTGCAGGATCGAATGGATCACGATGTCAGTGTCGCCGACGCCCGGCTAGAAGTCGCCACCCCCGCCCCCGCCGCCGAAGTCGCCGCCGCCGAAGTCCATGCCGCCGCCGAAGTCGCTCCCACCTCCGCCTCCGCCGTCGTCCCAGCCGCCGAACCCGCCGCTGCCACCGGAGCCGCCCCAGCTCCCGTAACCCCACCCGCCGTACGCGCCGCCGAGCAGCTCCCCGACGAAGAGCCCTGAGAGGAACCCCGCCCCGCCGAACGGCATGAAGTAGCCGCCCGCCCACGGGCCGAAGTAGGGCGGGGCGCTCCAGTACGGCACCATCCGCCCGCCGGCCATCACCTCGCGCGAGGCCGGCTCGGCGCCGCGCTCGACCGCCTGCGCATCCGCCTCGCACGCCGGCACCCTTCTCGCTGTGCCGCCTGGCGGAGCCCATTCGACGTCGCGCGTCGAAGGGCCGTGCCGGGGGTCGAAGAAGCAGGGCGCCCGTCGCTCCGGGGGCTGTCGGCCGTCGACGAGTGCCTGGGCCGCGGCCATGTGGTATCGGCCGTCCTCCAGCGCCCTCGTCACCGCCTCGAGCTCCCTCGGCTGCCTAGCACGGTCGAACGAGCGGGTCGCCTTGTCGTACGACTCCAGGGCGCTCGCGTACTCGTCTTGTGCTCGATGATTCGACTCCACCGGCTCCTCGAGCTTCTGGACGTCGTCGGCGAGGGCGATCAGATCCTCGTGCGCGGCGGCCTTCACCTCGGCCAGCTCGGCCCGCGTTCGCCGCCGCCTGCGGTAGGCGCGAAAGAGCACGAACGCGGCACCTCCGATCACGAGCACGATGATCAAGGCGCTGCCGCCTCCTGAGGGCTCGTCATCGCCGGCGCCGTGGCGGCGCGCCTCGGCGACGCGGTCGACGAAATCGAGCAGGGTTGCCGTGACCCCATCGCCACGGTGCGCCTCGAGTGCCTCGGTCGCGAGCCGCCCGGCCACTCCCGGTTGAAGCGGCCCCTCGCTCCCGGCCCGAAAGTGGCGCCCGACGATCACCGCGTACGTTCCGGGACGGCCGAGACCGTCGTGAATGGCCTGGACGACTCCGTCCGGGGCGCCGCCTGCCTCGTCTTCGGCGGCCAGCGGCAGGATCGCGATGTAGACGGGACCGGCCCCGGCCGTGTCGAGCTTCCGCCGCAGCCGCGTCTCGTCGCCTGCGTCGATGGCGACCTCCGCGGCTGGATCGACGTAGACCGGATCGCTGCGGAGTGCCTCGACGGCCTGGTCGATGGTGGGGCCGGCCTGCGCTATGGGGACAAACGCGAGAGCCGCTCCGGCGACGACCAGCAGAAGGACTTGGCGGCGGCTCACCCGGGTGCAGGCTATCCGGGGTGAGCTGCGGTCTCCTAGATTGCGCCCTTCCCGTCGTCGGGCGCCATGAACGGATAGCGGTAGTCCGTTGGCGGTACGAAGGTCTCCTTGATCGTGCGCGGGCTGACCCAGCGGATCAGGTTCCACATCGAGCCGGCCTTGTCATTCGTGCCGGATGCCCGCGCGCCCCCGAACGGCTGCTGGCCGACGACCGCCCCGGTCGGCTTGTCGTTCACGTAGAAGTTGCCCGCCGCGTAGCGGAGCTTTTCCTCCGCGAGCTCGACTGCATCACGCTCCCGCGCAAAGACAGCTCCCGTCAACCCGTACGGAGCGCCCTCGTCGATCAGCTCGAGCGTCTCGCTGTACTTTCCTTCCGGATACACGTAGGTCGTGACGACCGGCCCGAAAAGCTCGTCCTTCATCGTCCGGAAGTTCGGATCGCTCGTCTCGAGCACCGTCGGCTCGACGAAGTACCCGTCGGAGTCGTCGTAGCCGCCGCCCACGAGGATGTTGACCTTGTCCGCAGCCTTCGCCTCGTCGATCGCCTGCTTCTGTGTCTTGAAGGAGCCGGCGTCGATCACCGCGCCCATGAAATTCTCGAAGTCGGCGACGTCGCCCATCTTGATCGTGCTCACGTCTTCGACCAGACGCTCTCTGATCTCCGGCCAGAGATTGGAGGGCGCGAAGACGCGCGAGGCGGCGGAGCATTTCTGGCCCTGGTACTCGAAGCTTCCGCGTACGATCGCCGTGGCGACAGCTGCGGCATCGGCAGACGGATGGGCGACGATGAAGTCCTTGCCGCCCGTCTCCCCGACGATGCGCGGGTAGTTGCGGTAGTTGGCGATGTTCGCCCCGATCGTCTTCCACATCGACTGGAAGACAGGGGTGGAGCCGGTGAAGTGGACGCCGGCCAGCTCGGGGCTCGCGAGTGCGGGGTCGCCGATCTCGGAGCCGGAGCCGTAGACGAGATTGATCACGCCCGGCGGTAGGCCTGCAGCCTCGTACAGCTTCATCAAGAAGTGTGCGGAATAGGCGGCCGTCGACGCCGGCTTCCAGAGCACCGTGTTGCCCATCAACGCCGCGCTCGTGGGCAGGTTGCCCGCGATCGCGGTGAAGTTGAAGGGCGTCACTGCGAAGACGAAGCCCTCGAGCGGGCGGTACTCCATCCTGTTCCAGGTCCCGGGTGCCGAGCTCGGCTGCTCGTCGTAGATGCGAAGCATGAACTGGACGTTGAAGCGGAAGAAGTCCGCCAGCTCGCACGCTGCGTCGATCTCCGCTTGATGGGCGGTCTTCGACTGGCCGAGCATCGTTGCCGCGTTGAGGGTGGCGCGCCAGGGACCGGTCAGAAGCTCCGAGGCGCGGAGAAAGACCGCGGCCCGGTCTTCCCAGGGCGTGCGGTGCCAGTCCTTCCACGCGTCGCCGGCGGCCTTGATCGCCTGCTCGACGTGGCCGGCGCTGCCTTTGTGCACCTTCGCGAGGACGTGGTCTTTGTCGTGCGGCATCACCGCCTCGAAGGTTTCACGCGTGCGGATCTCTTCGCCGCCGATCACGAGCGGGAGCTCGATCTGCTCGGACCGCAGCTGCTGGAGCCGGAGACGAAGCGCCTCGCGCTCGGGCGTCCCCGGTGCGTAGTCCTTCACCGGTTCGTTCTGCGGCAGCGGCGGGCGAAAGAGACCGGGTGCAGCGGACATCCGCCGCGATTGTAGGCTTGGGAACCGTGTCTGTGACGTCCCTCTCGTACACGGCCCTGGACTGGGGCGTGGGGGAGCTCTGGTTCGAGGACGGGCGCCTGGTGTGGCACGAGCTCCCGCGAGAGAAGGCGCCGTCGGCCGAGCAGCAGACGTGTCTGGGCACACGCGCGCGGGTGCGCGCGACCCCCACCCTCTCTAAGGGTGGGGTTGATCACCCACCACCCTCGCGGTCGACGATAGCGGCGAAACGTCGACGTGTGGGTAACGGATCCGGGCCGAAGGCGGAAAAGCTCGTCCACACGCTTGAGGCGTACTTCGCGGGTGAGCGCGTCTCCTTCGCTGACGTCGAGCTCGACGTCGACGGATGGACGCCGTTCCAGCTCGAGCTCGTCCGCGCACTTCGCCTTGTCCCCTACGGAGAGGTCGTGTCGTACGGCGACCTCGCTCGCATCGCCGGCCATCCCCGGGCGCAGCGCGCGGCGGGGACCTTCTGCGCGCGCAACCGATTTGGCATCGTCGTGCCGTGTCACCGCGTGGTCGGCGCCGACGGCATAGGCTCGTACGGCTCGCTCGGGACGGGATACAAGAGGCGGCTGCTCGCCCTCGAAGGTGTCACTCTCTGAGGACCTCCGCAACGAGCTTGCGGGGATCGCGCCCCGCAGCGACTGCGACCGCCTCGCGGAGCTCTCCGGACTCTTTCACTCCGCCGGCAGCATCCACCTGAAAGGTCGCGGGGAAGTTTCTGTCCACCTTGACGTCGCGAACTCAGCGGTCGCGCGCCGCGCTTTCAGTTTGCTGCGCGCCTTCGGGGTAGCGTCAGAGATTCGTACCTATCGTCGTCGTGCGTTCGAGGGCGGGACGCGGTACCAATTGCACGTCGCCGGCGACGAACGCGCCCTTCAGGTCTTGCACGAGGCCGGGGTTCTCAGTTCGCGCCTTAGTCCGCTGGAACACCCGCCACGGCGCGTCGTCGCCCGCTTCTGCTGCCGTGCCGCCTACCTCCGCGGAGCACTGCTCGGCGGAGGGTCGCTTAGCGGTCCACGCTCGCCACATCTCGAGATCAGAAGCGCCGGGGCTGAGGGCGCATCGTTCATCGCTCGGATCGCGGCGGAGGACGGCGGACGCCTCAGCGTCCTCGAGCGCAAACGGCACGCGGTCGCATACGCCAAGGGGATGGAGGCGATCGCGGACGTCCTCGCGCTGGCGGGCGCGAGCCGGGCCGTCCTCGTCTTCGAGGAACGCGCTGTCATGGCTGGTACTCGCTCACGCGCCAATCGCCTTGCGAACGCCGACCACGCAAATCTCGTGCGGACGAGCCGAGCGGCGCACGAGCAGCTCCGCGCGGTGGACCGTTTGCGCCGGAGCGGGGAGCTCGCGAAGCTGCCTGCGCGCCTTCAGGAAATCGCAGAGCTGCGTGAGCGGCACCCAACCCTCTCTCTGCGTGAGCTTGCGCTCAAATGTCGACCCCCGGCAACAAAGGCCGCGGCACACAGGCGGTTGCGAAGGTTGCAGGAGATCGCGCGAAGCTAACTTTCGCGCGTGTTGTGGTCCGGCGGAATCTTTCGTCATACTCAGAACGTGGCGGGTCTGCGCTCGTCCGGCGCCGGATTCAGACCCCGTCCGACGCCAAGGTCCTGAGCGTGGTTCAACCGGAGGGGGAGGTCGTCCTCGGAGCTTCCCCTCCGGCCCGCCGCTTCGCGGCGGGCCGGAGGGTGTAACGGCCGGCCGGCAAAGCCGCCCGGCCTCCTACGGTCGGCATCGCAAGCGATGCCTTAGCGGCCCGCCGCTTCGTGGCGGGCCGGAGGGTGTAACGGCCGGAAAGCGGCCCGCCGCACCGCGGCATGCGCGTTGCGGAAGTTGGGTCATTTAGACTCGCGCTATGGCTAAGACACGCGTGGGCATCAACGGATTCGGGCGGATCGGGCGCAACTTCTTCCGTGCGCACCTGGAACGCGGTGGCGACTTCGAGATCGTCGCCATCAACGACCTCGGGGACGCGAAGACGATGGGGCACCTGCTCAAGTACGACTCCGTCCTCGGCCAGCTCGACGAGGACGTCGAGGTCGGTGACGGTGTGATCAGGGCCGGCGACGTCGAGTTGCAGGTGTTGTCGGAAAAGGATCCGGCGGGGCTGCCGTGGGCCGATCTCGGGGTCGAGCTCGTGATCGAATCGACCGGCTTCTTCGCCGACCGCGAGGGTGCCCAGAAGCACATCGACGCAGGTGCGAGGAAGGTGATCATTTCCGCGCCCGCCACCGACCCGGACGTCACGATCGTGCTCGGTGTCAATGACGACACCTACGACCCCGAGCAACACCACATCCTGTCCAACGCCTCGTGCACGACGAACTGTGTCGCGCCGCTCGCCAAGGTTCTTCACGACGCCTTCACGGTCGAGCAAGGCTTCATGACGACGATTCACGCGTACACGAACGACCAGCAGATCCTCGACCTGCCGCACAAGGACCTCCGGCGCGCCCGCGCAGCCGCAATCAACCTGATTCCGACCTCGACCGGGGCAGCGCGTGCAATCGGTCTCGTGCTCCCGGATCTGAAAGGAAAAGTGGACGGGATCTCCGTTCGCGCCCCTGTGCCGACCGGATCGATCACCGATCTCGTCGTGCGGGTCGGCCGCGAGGTGACCGTCGACGATGTGAACGCGGCTTATCGCGCCGCCGCGGACGGAGGTTCCCTCGAGGGGATCCTGCGTTATGCAGACGATCCGCTCGTGTCCACGGACATCGTCCATTCCCAGTACTCCTGCATCGTCGACAGTGAGCTGACGATGGCGAACGGCAACATGGTCAAGGTCTTCGGCTGGTACGACAACGAGTGGGGCTATAGCTGCCGGCTCGTCGACGTCGTCGCGAAGGTCGCGGCGGACATCCCGGCCGCGGTCTCTTCGTAGGAATGAGAAGGCCGCGCTCGGCCCGCGACGCCGACGTCGCGGGCAAGCGGGTGCTCGTGCGCGCTGATCTGAATGTCCCGCTCGAGAACGGAGGCGTCGCCGACGACACCCGCATCCGCGCGTCGCTGCCAACGTTGCGGCTTCTGCTCGAACGCGAGGCGCGGGAGGTGACGGTCTGTTCCCACCTCGGGCGTCCGAAAGGGCAGGACCCGGCGTTCTCGATGCGACCCGTCGAGAAACGGCTGCGTGAGCTGGTGCCGGACGAGCGGATCCGCGTGCTCGAGAACACCCGCTTCAACCCGGGGGAGACGAAGAACGACGAGAGCTTCGCGCGCAAACTCGCCGGCGATCGCAACCTCTACGTCAACGATGCCTTCGGTTCCGCGCACCGTGCCCACGCGTCGACCGAGGCGGTTGCGCATCTTCTCCCGGCGTATGCCGGCCTTCTGCTCGAGCGCGAGCTGACCGAGCTCGGCAAGCTGCTGGGTGACGTGGAGTGGCCGTTCGTGCTCATCTCCGGCGGGGCAAAGGTGGAGGACAAGCTCGGCGTTTTGCAGAACCTCGGCGGAAAGGCCGACACGGTGCTGGTCGGCGGAAAGATGGCAGAGCAGATCCGCGAGCAGAATCCGCTCCAGTTCGACGTCGTCCTGCCGACCGACGTCGTCGCTGCTAGCGAGTTCGCCGAGAACGCGGAGACGAAGATCGCTCCGTACGACGCCCTGCCGGACGGCTGGCTCGGCCTCGACATCGGCCCGGAGACGCGCGAGTTGTTCGCCGACCACATCTCCAAGGCGCGCACGATCTTCTGGAACGGGCCGATGGGCGTCTTCGAGTGGGCCCGGTTCGCGGCCGGGACGAAAGCCGTCGCCGAGGCGGTCGTCGCCTCCGACGCACACTCGGTCGTCGGCGGCGCGGACTCGGGGCGTGCATTGAGGGAACTCGGGCTGGACGACAAGGTTTCGTGGCTCTCCACCGGAGGCGGCGCGGCCCTCGAGTTCCTCGAGGGGAAGGAACTACCCGGCGTGGCGGCGATCCCCGAGTGCTAATCGCGGGCAACTGGAAGATGTACAAGGGCCCCGCCCAGACGGCGGAGTTCTGCCTCGGGCTGCGCGAGGCCGAGCTCGATCAGGTCGACGTCGTCGTCTGCCCGCCGTTCGTCTCGCTCGCTGTCGCGGTCCAGCTCCTCGCCGGCACGGAGATCGCGGTCGCCGCGCAGAACGTGCACTGGGAGAAGGAAGGTGCGTACACCGGTGAGATCTCCACGTCGATGCTGTGGGAGCTCGGGGTCTACGGGGCGATCGTCGGCCACTCCGAGCGGCGGCAGCATTTTGGCGAGACGGACGAGAACGTCGCCAAACGCGCGAAGGCTGCGCTCGACGCGGGGCTGTTCGTCATCGCCTGTGTCGGTGAGACCGAGGAACAGCGCGAGAGCGGGCAGACCCAGGACGTGCTGCGGCGTCAGCTATCGGCGCTCGAAGCCGATGACAACCTCGTCGTCGCCTATGAGCCGGTCTGGGCGATCGGCACGGGCAACACCGCGACGCCTGAGATCGCCCAGGAAGCGCACGCCTTCGTGAAGACGCTCCTGGACGTTCCGGTCCTGTACGGCGGCTCGGTGAAGCCCGACAACGCCGAAGAGCTACTCGACCAACCGGACGTGGACGGCGCGCTCGTCGGCGGCGCGTCGCTCGACCTCGACTCCTTCACAACGATTTGCCGCCTCGCTATCCCTTCGTAGCGCTGGTCATCCTGGACGGCTGGGGCTGCGCTCCGCCCGGTCCCGGCAACGCCGTCGAGCTCGCCGACACGCCGAATTTCGACCGGCTCTGGCGCACGTATCCGCACACCACCATCGAAGCCTCGGGGGAGGCTGTAGGACTACCGCCCGGCCAGATGGGGAACTCGGAAGTCGGCCACCTCACGATCGGATCCGGCCGCGTCCTCTTCCAGGACCTCATGCGCGTCAACAAGGCAATCGAGGACGGCTCCTTCTTCGAGAACCCTGCACTGAAAGGCGCCTTCGAGCGTGGCGAGCGCGTCCACCTGCTCGGGCTTGTCTCCCACGGCGGCGTCCATTCGCACATCGACCACGTGCATGCGCTCCTGCAATTCGCGCCGGAGAAGACCTGGATCCACGCCTTCACGGACGGCCGCGACGTCTCGCCCCACTCGGCGGCGGAAGATCTCGCGGAGCTACCGATCGATCGAATCGCGACGGTCTGTGGCCGGTACTACGCGATGGACCGAGACCAGCACTGGGAGCGGATCGAGCGTGCATACGCCGCGATCGTCGACGGCAAGGGTGAACTGGCCTCCGATCCGATCGAGGCCGTCCGCCGTAGTTACGAGCGAGGAATCACGGATGAATTCATCGAACCCATCGTTGTCGAGGGCCGACCGCGGCTCGATCCCGCTCGCGACAGCGCCATCTTCTTCAACTTTCGTCCCGACCGAGCGCGTCAACTCACCCTGAAGTTGATCGAGGCCGGTGCCGAGATCACCACGATGACGAGGTATCGGGCGGACCTCGAAGGGCCGGTCGTCTTCCCCGAGCAGGAAGTACGGGAGACGCTGGCCGAGGTGCTGTCCGAGCACGGGATCCGGCAGTTGCACGTTGCCGAGACGGAGAAGTACGCGCACGTCACCTACTTCTTCAACGGCGGCCGGGAGTCGGAGTGGGCGGGGGAGACCCGCGTCCTCGTCCCGTCGCCGCGCGACGTTCCGAGCTATGACCACAAGCCGGAGATGTCGGCCGCTGAGGTGACGAGCCGGTTCGTCGGCGAGCTCGAGGGCGACGGCTACGGCTTCGCGGTCGTGAACTTCGCCAATCCCGACATGGTGGGGCACACGGGATTCATCCCGGCCGCGGTGAACGCGGTAGAGACGGTGGATCGCTGCCTGGGTGAGGTCATTCAGGCAGTGGAGCGGCAGGGCGGCGTTTCACTTGTCACGGCCGACCACGGAAACGCAGAGCAGATGCTCGAGGAGGACGGTGAAAGTCCGCATACCGCGCACACAACGAACCCGGTGCCTCTGATCGTCACCTCCCACGAGGTGACCCTTGCGGACACCGGAGAGCTCGCAGATTTAGTGCCCACTGTGCTGGGATTTATGGGCCTCAAACAACCTTTACAGATGACTGGCAAACCACTAACGACCCGGATGTAATCCGGGCTATACTCCGGCACCTTGGCGCTTCAGCAACCTGATTTTGGCGTCCTGCGCAAGGCTCAGAAAGGCGATGAACGGGCGTTTTCGCTCATCGTCCGGGCTTACCAGGTACCCGTCTTCAACTACGTCTTGCGCCTTGTCGGCGAACGCTCCCTCGCCGAGGACCTGACCCAGGAAGTCTTCCTGCGCGTCTATCAGGGTCTGCCGAAGTTCTCCCTTCGCTCCAAGTTCACGACCTGGCTCTTCCAGGTGACCAAGAACCGCGTGCTCGACGAGCTGCGCGCGTCGGAGCGGCGGCCGCGCGCGGTCCTCGCCCTCGAGGATGTGCCTCCGCTCGAGGTCGTCGACGCGCCGATGGAGCGGATGGAGACGATCGACGCGGTCTGGCGCGCGGTGGAAGTGCTGAACGTCGACCTGAAGATGGCGCTGTTGCTCCGTGACGTCGTCGGCCTCTCCTATACCGAGATCGCCGACTCGCTGGAAATCACGCTTGCCACGGTCAAGTGGCGGATCTACAAGGCACGCGAAGACGTCCAGCTCTCGCTCGCTCGCGAGGGCATCACGTTCGGCGCGGAGGAGAAGCCTGCCGCCGCCGCCGAGCGGGCGGTTTCTTAGCCAGAGTGGAGCCGTAGCCAGGCACTGAGGTTTCGAGCCTCGGCGGCAGGCGTTGCGCCGCGGGCCGGCGGTGCGATGCGAACCGTCCTCGGCGGCTCCGAGCCGGGGCTGCCGCCGCCGCCGATCCTGAGCACTCCGAGGATGACGGCAACGACCGCCAGCACGGCGGCACCGGCAATCCAGATCCAAGCTCCCGAGCCGGGACGCCTCAGATAGGTGCGCGGGCGCAGCGCCTCGGTGATCGCGGTCGCCATCGGCTTCTCCGTCGGGACCTCCGTGGCGGCGCCGAGCCCGTGCGCGAAGTCGGCTGCGGAGCCAGGCCTGAATTGCGGTTCGCGCGCAAGGCTGTGCATGACGGCCGCTTCCACAGGTTCCGGCACTGAAGGCTCGAGGTCGCGGACCGGCGCGATCGCCCCGGCGGACTGCTTCGCCGCCAGGTCGGCCAGGGAGTCGAACTCGTACGGAGGCCGTCCGGTCAACAGCTCGTAGAGCACGGCACCGAGCGAGTAGATGTCCGCGGCCGCAGTGACCTCCTCGCCCGCAGCCTGTTCGGGCGCGAGGTAGGCGGCGGTGCCGAGTACGGTGCCGAGCTGCGTGTAGCGGGTCGTCTCGGCGGCGCGAGCGATTCCGAAGTCGGCGATCTTCAGAACACCATCGTTGCGCAGCAGCAGGTTTCCCGGTTTCACGTCGCGGTGGACGAGACCCGCGTCATGGGCATGCTGCAGCCCGGCGCACGCCTGCAAGATAAGACCGAGCGCTTCTGCAGCGCCCAGTTTTCCGCACTCCGCGAGCGTACCGCCGGAGACGTACTCCATCACGATGTACGGCTGTCCTTCGTTCTCGCCGGCGTCGTAGACCTGCACGACATTGGGATGGGAAAGCCGGCCGGCGAGACGCGCCTCCTGCAGGAAACGCCTCCGCAGCGTGTCGTCACCGGCGAGGTTGTCTGCCAGCACCTTGACGGCGACGGGCCGGCGCAGCTCCTCGTCCTGAGCGAGGAAGACGACTGCCATGCCGCCAGAGCCGAGAGTACGTTCGACGCGGTACCGGCCTTCTGCAAACGTCGAGATCAATCGTGTCCTTTACCGTGCCTCTTCTTCCCTTTGCCCTTTCCGTGCTCATCGGCGGGCGGCGGCGGTACGCACTGGATGCGCCCGGCGAGATCGTTGACCCGGTCCTGGAGCGGCTCCTGCAAGAGTGCCGGGACGCGGCCGGCGTTGATCGCGGCAATCGTCTGCAGCTGGAGGTCCCGCGCGAGCCGCAGCGCCTCGCAGCTATTGCCGGCGTCGAGCGCCTGCGCGACGTCCGCGCTCCGCTCGGCGAGGGCCGTGGCGAGTTGGCGGTGAAGTCTTGGCTGGGGGGTGGCCTGTCGTTCGGCGCCACTGCCACAGCCGGCGAGGCAGAGCGCGGTCGCGAGAGCCGTGCCCAGGTACGTCTTCCTTGTCATTCGCCTCTCCCGAGTCGAGCCGCGAGCGTCGCCGGCAGACCCCGCTCGCGCATCTCGCCCTGCGTTTGTTCAATCGAATATGGGACCCGACGGAACACAGCAAACATCCGGTCGAGATCGAGGAGCAGCCAGGCCGCCCGTGGGTCGCCGTCACGCGGCTGGCCGACGGAGCCCGGATTGAGGAGCCACCGGCCTTCGAGCTCGACCTGCGCGCCCCCGGCGGCAACGCCGCCCTGGACGCGACCGCCGTTCAGGGTGATCGCGAGTGCGACGTGGCTGTGTCCGACGAGGACGAGCGGTGCCGCGGACAGCTCCAGCGTCGCGCGCGCCGCCTCCTCGGTCAGCACGTACTCCCAGACGGGATCCCGCGCGCTCGCGTGGAAGAGGTCGACTCCTTCGGCCTCCCCGGCGGGGTGCAGGCCCTCGAGAAAGCTGCGCGAGTCCTCGGTGAGGACCTTGGAGGTCCAGACCGCCGCTTCGGCCGCTTCGTCGTTGAAGTCGCTGACGTTGAGCCGGCCGAGGGCGACGAGATCGTGGTTCCCGACGAGGCAGGGGTCGGCGCGCTTCCTGACTGCGTCGCAACACTCGTTCGGCAGGGGCCCGTACCCAACGACGTCGCCGAGGCACCAGATGGCATCGACGCGCTCCGCGTCGATCTGTTCGAGGACCGCCTCGAGTGCATGGTAGTTAGCGTGAACGTCTGAGATGACTGCGACCCGCATTCTGAGAGTCGCGACCTTAGCCGTCGGCGGCGTCGTCTGGGCGCTTGCGGGGGCGCTTCTGTGGCAGACGAGGGTTCCGGACGATCTTCGGCTCCCGTCACTGAACGAGAGGTCGATCTTCGGCGCCGGCCTCGTCCATCAGGCGGAGCGCTACGAGCGATTCTTCAACCTCAGCTGGATCCTCGGGACCGTCGCGGCGCTGGCTGCTCTCGCCTGGATGGTGCGCCGCGGTCCGCGCGTTGCGCGATCGCTTCGGCTTGGGCCCGTTAACGCCGGGATCATCCTCGGCGCGGTCACGCTGACCGTCGTCTGGGCGGTATCGCTTCCGTTCGCGCTCGCGACCGAGTGGTGGCAGCGCCGGCACGGAATCTCGACGGAGAGCTACGGGTCTGCGCTCGCAATGGCGTGGGGAGGCCTCCTGGTGACGATCCTGGTCGGCTTCGTCGTACTCGCGGGACTGCTCCTGCTGGCGAAAAAGGTCGGCGCCTGGTGGTGGCTCGCGGCGACGCCCCTGCTCGTCACGCTCTTCGCGGCGCTGCAACTTTCGTTTCCGTACGTCCTTAGCATCGACACGCACCCGCTACGCGATCCAGAGCTCGTCGCGCAGATCCGGGAGCTCGAACGCCGGGAGGGTGCCGGAGATCCGCCGGTCCGCGAGGAGACCGTCAGTGATCGGACGACTGCTGCAAATGCGTACTCGGCCGGGATCGGGCCGAGTGAGCGCGTCATCTTCTGGGACACGCTGCTGGACGGCCGCTTCAATGACCGCGAAGTCCGCTTCGTGGCGGCGCATGAGCTCGCCCACCTCGCCCGGAATCACATCCTCAAGTCGATCGGATGGTTCACGCTGTTCATCGTTCCCATCCTTGGGGCGGCGGCGTTTCTGACCGAGCTGCGCGGCGGTCTTCGTAACCCGGGCACCGTGCCGCTCGCGCTGCTCGCGATCGTGGCCGTGCAGCTGGCGTCGCTGCCGCTCCGCAACGCGATCATTCGTCGCTACGAGGCGGAGGCTGACTGGGTCGCGCTGACTGCGACGCGGGATCCCGGCGCGGCCCGCGGGCTCTTCCGGCAGTTCGCCCACACGAGCCTCCAGGATCCTTCGCCGCCGTGGTGGGCGCACGTGCTGCTCGACGATCACCCGAGCGCGCTCGAGCGCATCGAGCAGGCCGCGGCCTGGAGGGCTAGGAATCCCTAGGCGGAATTTCCGGCAGGTTCCGGATCCCTTCCTGCGTCGACCACTTCGAGTAAGAGTCCTGCATCGCCGCGAGCAGCTCCTGGAAGAACTGGTGCGACATGTTCACGCGTGAAACGACGACGCCCGGGATGTCGCCTTCCTCCATCTCGTGGTCGACACGGGCGAACGTGATCGTGAACTCGTACGCAGAGAAGGTGACGTTGGCGAAGTTCGCGTAGACCCCGGCCATCTGTTCCGGGTCGAGGTGGATGTTGAGCTGGCGCTCCTGGGCCTCGTCGTCCACGACCCCACGATACTACTGGGGTGGAGCACGCCTTCAGCTTCCGCCGCTTCGGCTACGCGCTCGGCGCGATGGCGGCCGTGCTGGGAGCCGGAACGATCGGGTTCCGCTGGTCGCTCGACGAGACTTGGCTGCAGTCCTTCTACCGGGCGGTCGTCTCCAGCTCGCTCACCGGTCTCGACACCACACCCACGAACGACTCGGCGCGGATCCTCACCATTTTCCAGGTGCTCGCGGGGATCAGTATCTTTGCCTACATCGGCTCCCTCGTCGTCGAGGCGATCGCGCGAGGGGTCATCGGCGGGCTCTGGGTGGAGCGGAGGAGGCGAAGGGCGATCGAGGCGTTGCGTGACCACTACATCATCTGCGGCTTCGGCCGCGTGGGCCGGCGAGTCGCGGAGGAGTTTCGCCACGAGGGCGCGCAGTTCGTCGTCCTCGACTTCAGCCCGGTGGCGAAGGCGGCGGCGGAAGAAGAGGACGTCCTGTTCATCGAAGGGAACGGCACCAACGACGAGGACCTGCAGAGCGCCGGGCTCGAGCGGGCGCGTGGGCTCGTTGCCGCCTCAGACAGCGACGCCGACAACCTCTACATCACGCTGTCGGCGCGCACGGCGAATCCGGATCTGCTCATTGTCGCGCGCGCCTCGAGCGAGGACGCGTCGAAGAAGCTTCGCCTGGCCGGTGCGGACCGCATCGTCCAGCCCTACCAGGCAGCCGGCCGCGTGATGGCCGGCCTGATGCTCCGGCCGCAGGTGAGTGCGTTCGTCGACGTGGTCACGAGCGCGGCGGGAACGGATCTTCGCTTCGAGGAGATCGAGGTCACCGCGGCCAGCGGCCACGGCGGAAAGTCGATCCGGGACCTCGACGTGCGCAAACAGACCGGGGCGCTGATCGTCGCCCTCCGCAAGCGCGACGGTACTTTCGACACGACGCCGACGCCGGAAGCGAGACTCGAGGTCGGCGACGTGCTCATTGCGGCCGGCACCGAGGAAGAGCTCCGTGGCCTCGAGGCCCTCTTCGCTCTTGCCGGTTAACGCGGTGCAGCGCCTGGCGGCGCGGCTGTCGGATGTCGCCGGAACGTCCGTCGAGCTCGAGCGGCCGAACGACCCTGCGCACGGCGACTTCGCCACGAACGTCGCGCTTCGGACCGCTCCGCAGCACAAGCGCCAGCCTCGCGAGCTTGCGGCGGAGCTCGCCGAACGTGTGACCGAGCTCGAGGAAGTTGAACGGGCGGAAGTCGCAGGCCCGGGCTTCCTCAATCTCTGGGTCACTTCAGCCTGGCTCGGGGAGGCGCTTGCGGAGATTGGGCCCGACTACGGCGCGGGACATCCCGACAAGCCGCAGAAGATTCAGGTCGAGCTCGTCTCCGCGAATCCCGCGGGGCCGCTGACGGTCGGCTCGGCCCGTAACGGCGCCTATGGCGACTCGGTGGCACGCTTGCTCGACTACGCAGGCCACGAGGTCGAGCGCGAGTACTACTTCAACGAAGCCGGGCGTCAGGTCGAGCTCTTCCGCGCCTCCGTGGAGGCCCGCCGACGGGGGGCAGAACCGCCAGAGGGTGGTTATCAGGGCGAATACATCAACGAGCTCGCGCAGCGCGACGACGATCCGGTCCAGTACATGCTCGAAGTGATCCGTCGCGAGGTGGCAGAGTTCCGCATCCCGATCGACACCTGGCGCCGACAGACCGAAATCGAGCAGGAGGTGGCCGCCGTCCTGCCCAAGCTCGACACGTACGAGTCGGAGGGAACGGTCTGGGCGCGGACGAGCGCGTACGGTGACGACAAGGATCGCCCGCTCGTTCGCTCTGAGGACGGGTCGTACCTCTATTTCGCCGCCGACGTCGCCTACGTGCGCGACAAGTTGGAGCGTGGTTTCGATCGCGCCATCTACGTCCTCGGGGCGGATCACCACGGCTACGTGGCGCGCCTCAAGGCGGCTGCCGCGATGCTCGGTTACGACCCGGAGCGGATCGAGGCACTCATCTACCAGCTCGTCCATATCGTCGAGGGCGGACAGACGAAGAAGATCTCGAAGCGGCGCGGCGACGTCGTCTTCCTCCGCGAGCTCGTGGAGAAGATCGGGGTCGACGCTGCGCGCTGGTACCTCGTCTCTCGCGGTCACGATCAGACGATCGACATCGACGTGGATCTGGCCGCGGAGCGGACGCAGAAGAATCCGGTCTACTACGTCCAGTACGCGCATGCGCGAATCGCGGGAATCCTCCGTAACGCGGGCGACGCCGACCTCGTGGGGGAGGCTCCGTCCGAGCCCGAGCGCGAGGAGCGGGAGTTGATCAAGCGGCTGACGGACTTCCCGCAGATCGCCGCGGAGGCGGCTGAGCGGCGCGCCCCGCACGCGATCCCGATCTACGCCATCCGGGTCGCCGACGACTTCCACCGCTTCTACCACGAGCATCGCGTCGTTGGGTCCGAGAGCGAGGCGTTCCGCCTGGGGATCTGTCGCGCGACCCAGAACGTGATCGCGCGGTGCCTCGATCTGATCGGAGTTGACGCCCCGTCCCGGATGTAGCTAGCCGCGCAGCGTGCGCAGGCTACGCACGACGAAGGCGTCGAACCGTAAAGCGGCGCCGAGACTGTGAAACGACGGCTCAGGCAGGGCATGCGACAGCGCTTCCGTAACGGTGACGCGAATGTGTGGCGACGCGCGCGAAAGGCTGCGCGACTCCGTAATCGGGAAGTAGTCGTCGCGGGGCGACGTCGCCAGCTCGACAGGGATCGTGAGCCGGTCAGCGTGTGCGATCGGCGACAGGCGCCGCGCGGCGTTGCGAACCCGCAGCGGCAGTCGACGCCAGAGCCGCTCGAACGCGAGAGGGTCACGGTTGACGAGAAGCTCGAGGAGTTCCCGCCCGCCAGGGCCGGTGCCCTGCGGGAGACGGATGCCCCTGAGCGGATCGTCGCGCTCGTTCGGGACCGTCGCAAGCAACGCCACGAGTCGCTCGCGGTCCCGTCCAGGAGAGAGGCCGGCCGCGAGCGAGCGCGCAACGGCGAGCAGGACGAAGTCGTCTGGGTCGTATCGCTGCAGCCTGTCTCCTGCGCGTATCTGGCCGGTCGTCGCCAGCCGCGCGACCTCCTTCAGGTCGGCATAGGGTGCGATTCCGGCGACTCCAGAGATACGCCCATTCAGGGCCTCGTGCTCTGCGGCGACGAGTGCGAGGCTCGACCCGACGGACACGCCGACGAGTCCGACGCGGCTGTGTTCCGCGTCGGGTCGGTTCGCCGTGGCCTCAGCCACCGCCAGAAGCGAGGACAGCGTCCGCAGCGTGATCTCGCCGCGCCGAAGGCCCGGCAGCTCGGGCACGACGACGAGAAAGCGCGCCCGCGCGAGCCCTCGCGCCAGGCGCTGCACCTCTGGATGAAGGTGTCCCTCCTCGGTGGCGCCGTTGACGAACACGACCGCTGGCCACCTCTTGCCGGCGCCCGGCCGGACGACCGTCGCCTCCTGCCCGGCGACACGCACCTCCTCGATGCGCGGGGAATCCGTGGAAGCCGTCGCAATCCATCGAAGCACGGGCGTGTCGGTCGTCGTCACGAGCACGACGAACGCAGACGTCTGGGCGTCGATCCAGGAGCGGTAGACGATCACCGGCACGAGCGAGGCGAGCAGCAGGAGGAACGCGGCCCAGCGGCG